>Ga0315901_10008491_pt1 | contig 11929 bp, 21 predicted proteins | sample LakEriMetagenome_10_FD_203761 | JGI IMG/M metagenome (GOLD analysis project Ga0315901, IMG submission 203761) | Freshwater fungal communities from buoy surface, Lake Erie, Ohio, United States - Buoy 2 MA116 | ecosystem: Environmental > Aquatic > Freshwater > Lake | place: USA: Lake Erie, Ohio...
CTGGCGTAGCTCTTACTGCTTTTGGCTCTGATAGCGATACATTTATATTTACCGATAGCCTGCTAATTACTGGACTAAAAACTCAGTGGAAACAAGCAAAAGGGCTAGACGCATCATTTGATTTGTCCGAGTTTAGAAGTTTGCTAGAAAGCAATAAAGCTCAAGATAAGAGTTATCCAAAACTATCTCTTGCGCCGATTGGAAGCTCTGTACTGCTTACTACAATGAATTTGCCGGATGGCAATTGGCCCAGCTAAAAATGAAAGCCTCAGCGACCTCTATACCAGCGCCAGTAGGCGGCCTGAATGACCGTGACGGCATAGCAGATATGCCGCCAAGCGATGCGGTAATTCTTGAAAATTGGTGGCCTTATCCATCGTATCTAGGCATCCGCAAAGGAAGTTCTGACCACGTTACCAGCATCCCTGCAACAGTAGAGACACTTGTAGAGTATTTGCCTACAAGTGGAGGTTCTACGCTTTTTGCTGCTGCTGGTACATCTTTTTACAATGTAACTACTGCTGGCGCTGTAGGTGCGGCTGTGGTTACAGGGCTATCAAATGCTAAGTGGCAACACGCACAAATCACTACACCGGGCGGCTCTTTTCTTTACATGGTCAACGGCGTTGATTCGCCGAGGCTTTGGGACGGCGCTACTTGGACAGCAGTTACAGGAGTATCAACACCAGCCATTACAGGTGTAACTACTACATTATTAGTTCACGCGCAATTATTTAAAAACCGTCTTTTCTTTGTTGAAAATAACTCAATGCGAGTGTGGTATTTGCCAGTAAATTCTATTGGTGGTGCAGCATCGCAATTAGATTTAGGTTCTATTTTTAGGTTGGGCGGCTCAATACAAGCCTGCTACACATGGACTATTGACGCTGGCAGCGGCTCTGATGACCATTTTGTAATTTTGTCAACCAATGGAGAGGTGGCAGTATATTCCGGCACTGACCCCTCAAGTGCTTCTGATTGGCGCTTGGTTGGTGTGTTTACACTTGGAAGGCCAATAGGCAGGCGTTGCGGCATTAAGTTTGGCGGTGATTTAGCCATTAATTGCATGGAAGGCGTATTTCCATTGGGCAAAGGTTTATTGTCTGCCTCTGTTGATCGGCGCGTTGCTTTAACGGACAAAATACAAAATTCCGTTAGTCAGGCTGCAAACTCATACCCTACAAATTATGGATGGCAGCTTTGTCAATATCCCGATAACAATATGCTTATATTGAACATTCCTGCTGGTAATGGCATGAACTTTCAATATGCACAAAACACAATTACAGGCGCTTGGACTAAATTAACTGGTTGGAACGCTACAGTATGGCTAAATTCTGCAAATGGTTTGTATTATGGAGATGCCAACTCTGTCAAAAAGGCATGGGTTGGCAATTTAGACAACACAACGCCAATACAAGCTGATGTGCTCCCAGCATTTAGTTATTTTGGCAACAAAGCGCGCAATAAATACTTTACGATGGTTCGCCCGTATTTGCAAAGCTCTGGTAATCCGTCAGTGTTGTATGGAATAAATACAGACTTTAATGTTAGCGAACCACAAGGAACATTAAGCTATACGCCGCCTACTGGCATGACTTGGGGCGCTATGGTTTGGGGATTGATGACTTGGGGCGGTGGCCTGACTGCAATTACAGCATGGCAAACCGTTGGCGCAGTAGCCAACTCTGCTGCTGTACGCATGAAAGTCCAAAACAATGGCACTGACGTTAGATTTACCAATATGGACTATTTATACCAGCAGGGAAATAGCGTACTGTGAAAGTATGGGGCAATGAAGTTACTTTTGATGCTGATTTAATTGGCCCTTGGGTATGCGCAAAAACTGGCGGAACATGGTTAAAAGGGCGTGGAACTGCAATTGGTAAATTAAATCAAAACGGTGATTTGGTGGCTGGTGTTTTGTATGAAGACTGGAACGGCGCAAACATTGTTGGGCATATTGCTGGTTTAGATGGTTGGGCAAGTAAAGGTTTTTTGGGTTTAATATTTGATTACCCATTTAACCAAATTGGAGCCAAAAGGATTACAGCGCCTGTAAATTCAAATAATGACAAAGCAAGGTTGTTATTAGAAAAATTAGGCTTTATAATTGATGCAACACTGGCGCAGGCTATCCCTGATGGTGATTTGCTTCTATATCGGATGTATAAGTCCGAATGCAAATTTTTAGAGGATAGATATTATGGGAAAAAGTAGCTCTCCACCGCCAGCGCCAGATTACGGCGCAGCAGCAGAAAAAACAGCTGCTGGCAATTTAGAAACCGCTAGATACACAACTAGAGCCAATCGAGTAAATCAAATTACGCCATATGGCAATTTGACTTATGAAGAATCGCCTGATGGACGGTGGACTCAAACTCAAACACTTTCACCCCAAGCCCAAGCCACGCTAGATCGGCAAATGGAATTGTCAAACCAATATGCAGACACGGCAAGTACTGGCTTTGACAAAATAAAAGGGCTTTTATCCAATCCAGAATTGGATATGTCACAGCTACCTAGTCGTGGCATCGATGTGGGTCAAACTGCACAACAAGCTATTATGTCTCGCTTACAACCAAATCTTGCACAGCAAGAAGAGGCATTGCGCACACGATTGGCAAACCAAGGCATTACATTAGGCTCCGATGCTTATGGTAAAGAAATGACAGCCCAAGGCCAACGTAGTAACGATTTACAGCTACAGGCAGCTTTGCAAGGAATTAACCTAGACCAAGCAAATCGTGCAAGTGCATTGCAAGAACAAGCATATGTGCAAGATAGGCCGCTAAATCTTGTAAACGCGCTACGCTCAGGCGCTCAAGTGCAATCCCCGCAATTTCAAAGTTACGCCATGCAAAACCCGACGCAAGGCGCTGATTATTTGGGCGCAGCGCAAGCAAACTATGGCGCACAGCTAAACAACTATAACGCAAATCAAGCAGGCAGCAGTAATATGATGAGTGGCTTGTTTGGAATTGGTGGCGGTGTTTTAGGAGGCTTGTACGGAGGGCCGCAAGGCGCAATGATGGGCGCTCAAATAGGCTCTGGGTTAGGTCGCTCGTTTTAAGGTGAAATATGAACGAATTTGATCTACGCTTACAAAATGCATTAGCAAAACGCAAAGCTGGGCAAGATGCATTGCAAAGTTTTCAAACGCCACAAGGACAAATGGTTGGTGGTGTTTATATCAAGCCTTCGATCTCCGATTCTTTAATTCAGGGATTGCGCATGTACTCTGGCAAAAAAGATGCAGAAAGCGCAGACCAAGAAATTAAAGATGTAATGCAGCAGCGCACAGAAAGCACAAATAAAGCGCTTGCTGAATTTTTGCGTAATTCTAAAGGCACGCCAGCAAATGCGCCTCAAGATGGCGTAGGCCCTGTAATGCCTGCACAAGCTCCTAACATGGAGGCCGCTTATGGCGCACTAATGCAATCGCCAGACTTGCGTCAAATGGGGCAGCAAGGAATGATGCAGCTACCACAGATTGAGGCTCAAAAACAAGAGCGCGAAGATGCACGATTGTTTAGGCAGCAAGAAGCTCAAGCTCAAAGGGATGCACGCGCTCAAGAGTTGCAAATGCGAATGCAAGATCAGCGCACCAGTCAGCAAGAAAAACTAGCTTCGCAACGTGAATTGCAACAAATGCAAATTGATGCGCGTAAAGATATGACAAGACTTGCAGCAAGCCTGCGCCCTGCGCCTCAACCTCAACAAGCTCAAATAATCCAAACAGATGCAGGCCCCATGCAGCTTGTAAATGGTCAGGCTGTGCCTATAGTTGGCCCGGATGGTAAGCCAGTATCTGCACCTAAAAAGGGCGCTGCTGGATTATCTGCAACAGCGCAAAAAGAATTGTTTGAAGCTGATGATGCTGTACAAAATGGCATGGGTGCTATTGGCTCATTGCAAAAAGCGCTTGAACTAAATAAAGATGCCTATTCTGGTGTTGGTGCTGCTACTAGAGCAACAATTAGAAGCAATTTGCCCGGTTCTTCAAAAGCAGCAGATGCAACCATAGCAATGGAAAACATCATAAAAGACCAAGCGCTTACTTCAATGAAGTCTATTTTTGGAGGAAACCCAACAGAAGGGGAGCGTGCTATTTTGCTTGATTTGCAAGCCTCTGCAAGTAAAACTCCAAAGCAGCGTGAAGAAATTTTAAATAGAGCAATGCAAGCCGCGCAGCGTAGAACTGAATTTAATAAGCAAAAAGCAGAATCTTTGCGAGGCGGCACATATATGTCAGAAGGTGGAGCGCCTCAAGTCCAGTCTTCGCAATCAAATTCCAAACGGCTTAAATTTGACGCACAAGGAAACATTTTGCCATGATTGAAGCCGAATTGCCTGATGGCACTATTTTAGAGTTTCCAGACGGTACAGCACCCGAAGTAATGCAGCGGGTGGTAAAGCAGCGCATTGGAGGTAAAGCTCCTGCACAAGAAAAAAGCGGCGCACTTCAAACATTAGGTAATGTTTTAGCTGGTGGCATTCGTGGCGCTGGCTCTATTGGAGCTACTATTCTTGCACCTTGGGACATTGCAAAAGACGCAATGGCTGGAAAAGGATTAAGCCTTGAATCTAACCGCGAGCGTCGAGCAGCTATGGATGCTGGTTTGGCATCTATGGGTGCTGAAACTGACTCATTTGGTTATGGCGCTGGAAAGTTGGCTGGTGAAATAGCAGGTACAGCAGGCGTGCCCGGCGTATTGGCAAAAGGCGCTCAAGCTCTAAAGGCATCTCCTGCGTTGGTTGAAGCATTGCGCACTAGCGGCATGAGTTCTGGCGGTCAAACTGGCGCAAAAGCATTGGCTACTCGTGTAGCTGGTGGCGCTGCCACTGGTGGAGCTTCTGCGGCTTTAGCAGACCCAGAGCAAATTAGCACAGGCGCAGCAATTGGCGCTGCTATTCCAGTGGCTGGTAAAGTTATTTCTGGCACAGGAACATTGGCTAAAAAAGCTATTGGTGCAACTACTGGTGTTGGAGATTCTGCATTAACACAAGCGCTACGTGCTGGAAAAGAAGGCGGCAAAGTTGCTGAAGATTTTACTAAAGCAATGCGCGGCGAATCTAGCATGGATGACGTTTTGACAATGGCAAAACAGAATCTTGAGGCTATGGGCCAACAAAAACAAGCCACATATCGTCAAGGCATGTCAGGAATAAAAGCGGATAAAACAGTCTTAGATTTAAAAAATGTAGATCAAGCTGTAAACGATGCTATTGGAATGGCTACATTTAAAGGCCAAATTAAAAACGAAAAAGCAGCCTCTGCGTTGTCTCAAATTAAGGGCGAAATTGATAACTGGAAAAATTTAGACCCAACAGAATTTCATACGCCGGAAGGTTTGGATGCTCTTAAACAAAAAATTGGCGGTATTCTTGAAGAAATTCCTTTTGAGCAAAAAACTGCACGTACTGCTGCTGGTAAAGTTTACGACTCTTTACGTGGAGAGATAAGCAAACAAGCACCAGAGTACGCCAAGGTAATGAAAGGCTACAGCGAAGCCTCTGACACTATTAAAGAAATAGAAAAAGCATTGTCTCTTGGTCAAAAGGCAAGTGCAGACACATCAATGCGCAAACTTCAATCATTAATGCGAAATAACGTAAATACAAATTACGGGCAACGCGCAGATTTAGCGCAAGAAATGATACAAGCCGGGGGCCAAGATTTTATGCCTGCTTTAGCGGGACAAGCGCTAAACGATTTTATGCCAAGAGGAATACAGCGTGCAGGCGTTGGAACTGGTGGCGCTGGATTGGCTGTAACAGGAAACTTGCCTGCTGCTGCTGGTTTGGCTGCTATTTCATCTCCTCGGCTTATGGGAGAAGCATTTTATAACGCTGGAAAAGTTACAGGAAAAGTTGACCCAGAGCTAATAAAAGCATTGAGGAAAGCCACTTACATGACTTCGCCTATTGCAGGGATTCAAGAATCCCAGTCACAATAAGATACAAAAAAAACGCTATGAAAATAGATTCAATCATGTTGATTAAAGGACAAGCAAATGTCTCGTAACGGATCAGGTGGCTACAGTTTACCAGTAAATAGCTGGAATCCTGCGGTAAATGGCGTATCTGCCACAGCCGCAGACTGGCAATCTCTTATCAACGATGTTGCTACAGCAATACAACAATCAGTAAGTGCTGATGGTCAAACGCCAATTACAGGCAATTTGGCTATGGGTGGCAACAAGCTAACAGGCTTGAGCGCTGGTGTTGGCACAGGCCAATCTTTGCGATTTGAGCAGCTTTTTAGCCAAGGCACATTAACTAGCATTGCTAGTGCTGCTACCACTGATATTGGCGCTCAATTGTCTAACTTCCTGCAAATAACAGGAACTACAACAATTACATCATTTGGCACAAATTACAACGGGCCACGGTTTTTAATATTTTCAGGCGCTTTGTTGCTAACACATTCCGCAACATTAGTTTTGCCGGGTGCTGCAAACATTACCACAGTCGCAAATGATTGCGCAATTGCAATACCTATCTCTGGTGGTTGGCAAGTTGTAGCATATCAGCGTGCAAGTGGCTTCCCTGTGGTTACGACTGGATTTGCCTTGTCTGGTGCAAATACAGATATTACAAGTCTTGGCGGCCTAACATCTGCTGTTGCAGAAGTACGACAAATACAGCCAATTAGCGCATCTGTTGCAGCTAGTGCCTTAACCATTAGTGCATCGGCTTTGGCTTTGGAGTTTCGATCTACTACGCTTGGCAGTGGTACTGTTTCATTCGTTAAGGGTACGCCTGCAAATTTGGTTGTCCCAAGCACTGCAACGCTAGGAACAACTAGCGCATCACTATCGCGCCTAGCTGTTCTTGCAATAAACAATGCTGGAACGATAGAGCTTGCTGTTGTAAACGCTTTAGGTGGTACTGATTTATCAGAGTCCGGCGTAATTAGCACAACATCAATTTCAGTGGCATCAAATAGTGCAAGTGTTATTTATTCAACTAATGCACGCACTAATGTAGCTTACCGTGTAATCGGCTACATTGAAAGCACTCAAGCAACAGCAGGGACATGGGCAACATCTCCTAGCACAATACAAGGACAAGGCGGCAATGCGCTACAGGGAGTGCCGCGCATGCAACAATCGCCATCTGTTACAGCCTCTGGTACAAGCGTTGACTTCACAGGTATAGCGCCTTGGGCGCGCGAAATTGTCATACCTTTAGCCGGAATTAGTACCAATGGCTCAAGCTCTATTTGCGTGCAAATTGGCGACATTGGAGGCATAGAAACTACTGGATATACAGCCACTGGTAATAACGTTGCTGGCTCGGTTGCAATTACTTCTACAGCAGCCGTACCAATCATGGTTACAGCAACAGCAGCAAGTGTGTACAGCGGTCATATATTTTTGAATCTTGTAGACCCAGCAACTAACCTTTGGGCTATTTCTGCTGTGTTGTCTGATTCATCCCCAACAATTCAACTTGGATGCGGCTCTAAAGCTTTATCAGGCCCACTAGATAGAGTTCGTATTACAACGCTTGGCGGTGTAAATACTTTTGACGCTGGGACTCTTAGCGCAACTTCGAAAGGCTACTAAATGAAACGTTTAGTTGTAGACATGGTAACTGGAAGCGTGAGCGAAATAGAGCTTGCGCAAGATGAAATTGACGCAATTGCAAATCGCCCACAACCACCCGGCCCGACACCGCTAGAGCAGATTAGAGCACTAGAAGCTGCCAAAGCCGACGATTTAGCAAAGGTTATGCGGCAGGGAATGCTATTGCAGACTGTTGACATTGCGATGGCTAAACCAGAGGCCGCAGCGCTTACATCTGGCATGACACCTGCGGAGGCTAGGGCAACAGTTATTGCGCACTTGGTTGCCACCGACCCCGGCTTCAAACTCATGTACGAGCTAGAGCAAGCCATTGAACCATTGCGGGCGCAAATACCATGATCGACTTTCTCATCCGGCTGCTGCCCTACGTGGGCCCGGCAATTGTCTTTGCGGACAACTTTTACTGGCCGTGGCAGTCCAAAAACTGGAAGGCTCTTGTTGCATGGCCCTTCCTTGTCGTTTACACCGCGCTCGTTTGGGTCGGTGACCTGATCTTGGCGCACACCGCAATAGCGGACATATTCGGCAAGCCCCAAGGCAACGAGCTGACCATCAGCGACACGCTAGAGCGGGTGTACCCAACAGGCCACCCGGACGCGGTGCGGCTGGCTAAAGCCATCAACTTTGTTTCACCTGGACACATCAAGGCAGCGATTAAATGACAGAGCAAGTAGAGCGCAGGCAAATAAAACTAGGCTTAGAAGTGCCATTGCCGTGGCTACTGTCGTGCATTGGGGCTTTTATATGCGCTCTTGTTTATGCCGGATGGAATGCTAGAGAGCTTAAATTTAAACTTGAAACTGGCATTGAAAAGGTCGAGCAGCTAATACACTCTCAAAATGAAATTAAAAAAGATTTATTGCAATTGAATATAGATTCAAAAATGCATAGGGCTGAGATTGAATTGTTAAAAAACAATGTAGAAAGGATTGAACGTAGAAAATGACTTATTTACTTTCTTACATAATCCTTGCAAATGGTCTATTAATTAATATGCCTGTTACTGTGCATGGTTCTTTGCAGACTTGTGAAACTGCTAAAGTTAAAATGATTCAGTCTGTTAAGCGCGAACATAAAGATGCACAGATAACCTCTGTTTGCCTAGACCGATGAAATACTTAATCATTTTTGCATTGGTGTTTTCTCCATTGGCAGAAGCCAAGATTAAGCGCAGTTACAAGGCAAAGTCTGATTTTGCAAAAATAAACGCTTGCCCATCTACAGGACTAAATAAACCATCCTGCCCCGGTTGGAGAATTGACCATCCTAAACCATTGGCTTGCGGCGGCCCTGATACACCTGATAACATGCAGTGGCTGACGATATACGATTGGCAGCAAAAATCTAAATGGGAGCGTAAGGGGTGTTAAATGAAACTTAGTGAACGTCAACGCCTTTTTGTAAAGCTACTCCCGCGCTTGATTGATTTTTCTTACGAGCACGGCTACGAGCTTACACTTGGCGATGCTTACCGCGACCATAGGTTACATGGCGCTCCCGGCGTAAAACTGGGCTACGGGCACAAAGACAGCAACCACAAAAACCGCCTCGCCATCGACCTCAATTTATTTAAGGATGGTGTATTCTTGCAGGCCACCACTGACCACACGCCCTTGGGTGAGTTTTGGGAAAGCCTGCACCCTCTATGCCGTTGGGGTGGTCGCTTCAATGACGGCAATCACTACAGCATCGAATCACCGGAAGGAATGAAATAATGGAATGGCTTAAAACTCTTGCACCAATTTTAGGTACTGCGCTTGGTGGGCCATTAGGTGGCGCTGCTGCTTCTTTTATTGCCGACAAATTAGGCATTGAATCAAAAACAATTGAAGCAGTAACTGATGTTTTAAACAGTGGAAAAATGTCGCCAGATCAAGTTGCTGCTATAAAACTTGCTGAAATTGATTTTCAAAAGTTTTTAAAAGCAAATGACATAAAACTAGAAGAAATTGCAGCCGCAGACCGCGAAAGCGCGAGGGTAATGCAAACCAATAATAAATCCCATGTGCCAGCAACACTTACGTATATGCTGACAATGGGATTTTTTGGTGTGCTTGGTGCTATGTTTAAATACCCAGAGCTAAAAGAATCAGCGCCTTTAATGATTATGCTGGGGAGTTTAGGCACTGCTTGGACTGGAGCATGCGCGTTTTGGTTTGGTACTACTCACGGCTCACAATCTAAAAATCAATTATTGGCAAACAGTACACCGCCAAAATACTAAGCCTTGATAAACACGCCATTGGGCATCATCGTGCCTTTGCGATCTTTAATAGTTTCATAAGCTGATTTTAGGCAGTTTGTAAGGTCTAAATCCTCTTTTGCAGCCACAATAATCAGCGTTACCAGTACATCGCCTAGACCGTCAATAACCCCCGGCCTATCGCTTTTAATCAGCGCGTCTGCTAATTCGCCAAGCTCTGATACTGTTTTTAGTAATTGTGTTTGACTTGTCGCATTAGGGATAATTTTGCGATCTTCGGCCCATTTAATAACCTTCATTTCTACGTCTGCAAAACTCATTTTGTATCTTTTTTAAAAGTTGGCAAAGGTGCCCAATGTGTGAAAAAGTTGTTTAGCTTATTGTGAGTGCCTTTGTGCAGCACTCCACTATGCTTATTAATCAGCAGCATCATTGCATTGATAGGTGTATCGTCGTTTATCTCTATCCAATGGTAATCAGCGTCAACTATTGCGCATCCGTCGCTACTTTGTTTGTAGTTCATATTATTTTGCATATCCAGCAGATACAGCATTACTACTGATAGCAATTGGTGGCCTATGCTGAATAAAGTTATTCCCAACACGAGAAGGCTTGCTAAATGCATCCATTGCACCGGGCCTGCCACAATACGGACGCAGTTCTGCGCCATCGTACTTTCCAACCATTTTATTTATTAGCTGTGACGGCGCTGGGTTTTGTTTTTTTGTCATTTGTTTTTTCCTTTATGTTGTTGATAAACTCTTTTACTGAACTAGGCCAGCCAGTACGATAGGCTTTGTCATACATATCTTGAGATACGCGCACCCGCAATGTTGGGTATTTTGCTGTTTTTGCTTTAGTCATTTTGACAATTCCACAAACAAAAGCGCTGCGTAAACTACACCAATCAAAATAGCCAGCAAGTATTCTGCGGTTTTCTCTTTTTTGTTAGGCTTTTCAATGGCGCATCCGTAAGCTGGGCCAAATGGGAATGCTTCATTCATTGTGCGAGCGTATTTGCGTGTTTGCATAATTTTCCTTTAGTTGGTACTTGTGAAAAGAGTGCCTTGATAGGCGATTGCGACAAGTTCAGATCCATGATCTTGACCTGTCCAAACTCCATAAACGGTAAATGGATCAATGTCTGAATCACGTAATGCAGTTGCAGTCGCGTCTTGCAGTGTTGTAAATTCTGGATCATTGGTTTTCCGATTAATCAGCTCTCCGACTTGATAGGTGGTGACCATATTTATCCTTTTAAGTTTTGTTTTTCAAATAAGTTGAAATAACTTATTGTAGCGCAGTTTTACTACTTTGCGCCACAGTTTTAACTTTTTTTGGCTTACTTGAGCCGGGTAGCGTTATCGTGTTTTTGGCATTTGTACTTGCAATGCGCGATACACGGGTATCAATGCCGTTGTAAGCTCTCAGGCCGCTAAAAATAGAGGGCTTGCCTGTGTTCCAGTCGAATGAGCTTGTCATTTTAATAGTTCCCCAGTCAAAACCTCAATAGTCTTATCCAAATCCTCAAGCAAGTAATCAGGCAGGCGGTGCTTTTCCGCAAAGCTCCACGCTTCTAGTGCGCTGAGTAATTTGATCGTGTCTAGTATTTGCTCTTTGAACAAGCCGCTTTTCTCGCTTATAGGTGCGCGAATGCTTGCTAATCCAGCGCCTGCAATATTTTGCTGTGCTGCAAAACGCGCCCGGTCTTCTGATGTCATTAAAGAGTTGTTAATCACACCGCCTCCTTTGGGTCTGGTGCGGCTGGTAGTGGCATCCAATGGGTTGGGTTTATATACTCTCCATAGTAACCACCGTCATATTTGGCAAATTGCCATCTGGAGCATCTATCATCGACAGACCCATTAAACTCTCTAGTCCATGAAGCAACTGCAACGCCTCTTGCTTCTTCTTCATCATCAGTTTCCCCGCCGCTAACCAATATCCAAGTCCCATCCTTCGGCGCAGTATCTATTGGCAACCACTGCGGCACTTGCTTCGCCAGCGCATCGGCTATTGCTTGGCGTAGTTGGTCGGCTGTGTAGAGTGTTGTCGTGGTCGCGTCGTGGTTTGTCGCGTCGTCAACTAACTGCGGGTCATCTAGGTTGTAGACGATGTAACCGTTATCGGC
>Ga0315901_10008492_pt1 | contig 11928 bp, 8 predicted proteins | sample LakEriMetagenome_10_FD_203761 | JGI IMG/M metagenome (GOLD analysis project Ga0315901, IMG submission 203761) | Freshwater fungal communities from buoy surface, Lake Erie, Ohio, United States - Buoy 2 MA116 | ecosystem: Environmental > Aquatic > Freshwater > Lake | place: USA: Lake Erie, Ohio...
AGGAGATGAAGACCCAGCTCCTCGACCAGGGCCTCGGCGAGGGCGTGTTTTTGCCGGGCGGCGGCCGGGAGATCGCCGGCGAGGAGATGCAGAAGCTGTGCCGCACGCTCGCCGGCCTGGAGGACGCGCTCGTCGCCCTGGAGAAGCGCGGCATCAGCCTCCGCGACCATGCCGCCCGCCGCGACGCCGCCACCGGCAGGCTGCCGATGTACCACGTCTACTACGGCCTCGAGGAGCGGTGGTTCAGCAGCCGCGACGAGCTGGAGAAGTTCGTCAAGGGCAAGGAGAAGGCCGCCGGCGGCGAGCTGCGGGTGGGACGCATCGAGGAGGCCGAGGCCGCCGGGGACACGACGCCCGGCACGGCCCCGGGCACGGGCACCGACCAGCTCGTGGTCGTCGATCTCCACGAGGTGCGGAGCGTCAACGCGGCCCTCAAGGAGCTCGAGGCGCTGGGCTTCGGGGTGGAGGCCCTGCTCCCGCAGGACCGCACCGGCAGCGAGGCTCCCCGCTACACGCTCCGCCGGGGCGAGAACGAGATCGGCCTGGATGACCTCCGCGGCCTGCTCACGGCCGTCCGCCGGGCCGGCGAGAAGGGGCTGTCGATCACCCGCTTCAAGGGCCTCGGGGAGATGAACGCCGAGGAGCTGCGGGACACGACGCTCGACCCCAAGAACCGCACGCTGCTGCGGGTCACGATGACCGACGCCGCCGCGGCCGACGACCTGTTCCGCGTGCTGATGGGGGAGAAGGTGGAGCCGCGCCGCGAGTTCATCGAGAAGCACGCGCTCGACGTGAAGAACCTCGACGTCTGACCGCCGGCGGAACACGACGGCCCGGCCGCGGCGCCGGCGGCCCCGGTCCGCCGGCCCGACGATTCACGAACCCTGGAGGAGTGCCCCGATGCCCAAGCAGTCAGTCGCCGACCTCGATCCCGCCGGCAGGACGATCCTCGTCCGCGTGGATTTCAACGTCCCGCAGGACGACTCCGGCGCGATCACCGACGACCGCCGGATCCGCATGGCCTTGCCCACGATCCGCTCGATCCTCGACCGCGGCGGCAGGGCGGTGCTGATGTCCCACCTCGGCCGGCCGGCCGGCAAGGGCTTCGAGGCCGAGTTCTCCCTGGCGCCGGTGGCGCGGCGGCTCGGCGAGCTGCTCGGCCGGCCGGTGACGCTCGCCGCCGACACCGGCGGCCCCGACGCGCAGGCCAAGGCCCGGGCGCTGCCGGCCGGCGGCGTGCTCGTGCTGGAGAACGTGCGGTTCAACAAGGGGGAGAAGAAGGGGGACGACGCGGCCTACGTGCAGGGGCTGGCGACGCTGGCCGACGCCTACGTCAACGACGCCTTCGGCACCTGCCACCGCACCGAGGCGAGCATGCACGCGGTGCCCGTGGCCATGAAGGCGCTGGGCAAGCCCGCCGTGACCGGCTTCCTCGTCGAGAAGGAGATCCAATACCTCGCCGACGCCATCGGCCGGCCGCGGCGGCCCTTCGTGGCGATCCTCGGCGGCAAGAAGGTGTCGGACAAGATCGCCGTGATCACGAACCTGCTGTCGATCTGCGACCACGTGCTCGTCGGCGGCGCCATGGCCTACACGTTTTCGCTCGCCCAGGGGGGCCGCACAGGCAATTCGCTCGTCGAGCCCGACAAGCTCGACCTCGCCCGCGAGCTGCTGGCCGCCGGCCGGGGCAAGCTCGTCCTCCCGGTGGACACGCACTGCGCCGACGACTTCTCGGCCGCCGCGAACAGGCGGATCGTGCCCGCGGGCGACATCCCCGACGGCTTCGAGGGGCTCGACATCGGGCCGGAGACGGCGCGGCGGTACGCGGAGATCATCCGCTCCGCGGGCACCGTGGTGTGGAACGGGCCGATGGGCGTGTTCGAGATGCCGCCCTTCGACGCCGGCACCAAGGCGGTGGCCGAGGCCGTGGCGGCGGCGACCGCCGCGGGCGCCGTCACGATCATCGGCGGCGGCGACTCGGCGGCCGCCGTCGAGCAGCTCGGCTACGCCGACAAGGTGAGCCACGTCTCCACCGGCGGCGGCGCGTCGCTGGAGATGCTCGAGGGCAAGGCCTTCGAGACCGTGGCGGTGCTCGACGACAAGTGACCGCTACAGGGCGGCGGTCTCGGTGGGCCGGGCCGTCGTGGCCGCGGTCGCCAGCTCCCGCCCCGCCTCCTCGGCGTAGGCCCGGTCGAAGGGGCTGAGCCGGTCGAGCGGCACGCTGATCGAGCCGCCCTCGGGCTTGCGGATCTCCGCCCGTCCGTCGAGCACGGCCACCAGCGCACCGACCACGGCATAGCGGCCGCTGGCGTCGATCCAGCGGCGGTTGGGCTCGGATCGCGAGAGCGGGTCGGCGGCGGGCTCCGGCTCCACGGCCGGCGCGGCGTCCTCGACCGGCGCAGCGTCTTCGGCCGGCGCGGCCCTCGGGACCTCGTCAGCGGCGGCCGGGCCGGGTTCCTGCATCGGCTGTGCGGCAGGGGCAGGGTCGGTGGCCGGGGTCGCCGACGGCTCCTCGTCCGGCGGCGGATCCTGTGGCGGCTCTTCGGCCGCGGGCTGCGGCTCCACGGCCGGCGTGGCCGGCCGGGACGGGGCCGCATCGACCTCCTCGAAGAGGTTCGGTTCGGCGGGTGCGGGCGGCTCGACGGGCGCCGGGGTCGCCGCGGGCATCGCGGGGGGCGGTCCGTCCTCGGTCGGCGGCACGGGGCTTTCGGGCTCCGGGTTCGCGGGCAGGGAGAGTTCCGGCGGCGACTCGGCCGCGGTCGTGGTCGCCTCACGCTCCACCTCCCGGGTGGTGGGCGGGGAGGGGTCGGCGGGAGCGGTGGCCGAAGCCGGCTCCACCGGCTGGTCGCCGGGTGCCGCGGGTCGGGCCGGCGACACGGAGACGATCGAAGGCTGCTCGGTCGGCCGGGGCTCGAGCGGCTCGGGCCGGCCGACGGGCTCGGCGGCCGGAGCGATCCCGGGAGCGGCCGGTCGGGCGGTGAGGATCTCCCCGGTGACGGTCGGCGGGGCGGTGGTGATGGTCGTGGTGGTCGCGTCCGGGCCCACGATGCCATGGGGCTCCAGGGTCAGGCCGTCGACATCGCCTCCGCAGCAGTCCAGCGGCTGGCCGCAGCCGATCTCCTCCACGAAGCACCCCGCCGGCACGACGACGGCGGTCTCCGCGGGATACGCTGCCCAGCCACAGCCGACGGCCACGTCGGCGACGACGACCGCCGACCAGCCACCGCAGCCCGGCTCGACGGGGCAGGCGGGGGCGGCATGGCCGCGGTGGGCGTGACGCAGCCGCCAGCACGCCCGCGCCGTGTCCACGGAGAGCGAGAAGATCAGGAATCCCACGAGCAGGCAGTGCAGCGGGCGGCGCACGAGTCACCTCCGAACGAGTCTTCAGGCCGCGCTCGCAAGCGTCCCGCGGGCGGCGAGCCGTATGCTAATTCCGCGGGCGGCGCCCGGCAAACCGCCGCCCGCCGGCCGGCCGGCCCCGCGGCCGGCACAGGCCCGCCCCACCGCGGCGGCGCATGAAAAAGGCCGTGGCGGCATGGCCGCCACGGCCCCTCGAATCGATCCTGCCGTCCGCCTGCGAACGGGGTAGAGCACTGCGAGACTGATGCGGATCGGCCCGGCGGCCGAGGCCGCGGGGTTTCAGGGGATCCGGATCAACGCAAAGGGTTTGGCACCTCCGACGGAACGCGGTGGCAGGACGAAGTCCGACACCAGATGTGTTCGTCACGAGGGGCCGGCGGCCTCCAGCGGGCAGACCGCGGCGACGCACGACCGTCACAGTCGGCACCCCGCTCGAAAAACCGCCCGCCACAGGTCGTCCGGCCCCGGCCCCGGGGCCGTCCGTCAGGAGCAGCCCATGCTGTTGCCGCAGTTGTGGCAGAGGTAGCAGTTGCCGTTGCGGACCGTGATCGACCCGCAGTTGTCGCAGGCCGGCGCGTCGATCTGGAACTTGGCGAACTGGGTCTGCCGGTCGGCGGGGCTGGCTGTGGGATCGACGGCCATCTTCAGGCCGGCCCGCTCCAGGATCGCGGCGGAGGCGGCTTTCGCGGTGGCCGGGGCCTTCGCGGTGGCGGCATGCCCGTTGGCACCGCCGGGGTGCTTGCCGCGGCTCGCCGTCGTCGTGCCGTTGCTGTTGGCCTTTCCTTGACCGTCGGCCAGCCCGCGCGCCGTCGTGGCGGCGGGCTTGCGCTCGGTTTCGGTGTCTTCTCCCGCGGCGGCCTCCTCGCCGCCGCCGTATCCCCCGGGTCGATTGGCCTCGCGATAGCCGGGGATGAACTCGGTGCCCATCCAGCGGAAGAGATAGTCCACCAGGCTCTTGGCCACGGGGATGTCGGGGTTTTTCGTGTAGCCCCAGGGCTCGAAGCGGGTGTGCGAGAACTTCTTCACGTACACCTCCAGCGGCACGCCGTACTGCAGGCTCATCGACACCGCCGTGCCGAAGGCATCCATCAGGCCGCCGATCGTGCTCCCCTCCTTGGCCATGGTGATGAACAGCTCACCCGGCCGGCCGTCGTCGTAGAGGCCGACGGTGATGTAGCCCTCGTGGCCGCCGACGTTGAACTTGTGCGTCACGCTCCGCCGGGTGTCGGGCAGCCGCTCCCGCCGCGGCGCGGCGGTGACCTTGGCGGCGGCCTTGTCGGTCTCGGTGCTGGTGTTGAGCGGCTGGCTCTCCTTCGAGCCGTCGCGGTAGATCGCCAGGGCCTTGAGGCCGAGCCGCCAGCCCTCCATGTAGGCGCCGGCGATGTCCGTGGGCGTGGTCTCCCGGGGCATGTTCACGGTCTTGGAGATCGCCCCCGAGATGAAGGGCTGGGCGGCCGCCATCATCTTCACGTGGGCCTCCCAGGCGATGCTCCGCTGCCCGAGCCGCGGCTTGAAGGCGCAGTCGAAGACGGCGAGGTGCTGGTCCTTGAGGCCCGGCGCCCCCTCGATCGTGTCCTGCTTGTCGACGTAGGCGAGGATGCCCTCCACGGTCGGCTCGTCGTAGCCGAGCGTCCGCAGGGCCAGCGGCACCGTCTGATTGACGATCTTGAGCATGCCGCCGCCGGCCAGCTGCTTGTATTTGACCAGGGCGATGTCGGGCTCGATGCCGGTCGTGTCGCAGTCCATGAGGAAGGAGATCGTGCCCGTGGGGGCGAGCACGGTGGCCTGGGCGTTGCGGTAGCCGTGCCGCCGGCCGCCGGCGAGGACCTCGTCCCAGACCCGCCGGGCGGCGTCGTGGAGATACCGCGGGCAGGACGGATCGATCTTCTCGACGGCGTCGCGGTGCATCTGCATCACGCCGAGCATCGGCTCCCGATTGGCGGCGAAGCCCTCGAACGGGCCGACGGCCGCGGCGAGCTCGGCGCTCGTGCGGTTGGCCGCGCCGTGGAGGATGGCCGTCAGGGCGCCGCACAGGCCGCGGCCGGCGTCGCTGTCGTAGGCCAGGCCGTCGGCCATCAGCAGGCTGCCGAGGTTCGAGTAGCCCAGGCCCAGCGGCCGGTAGAGGTGGCTGTTGCGGGCGATCCGCGGCGTCGGGTAGCTGGCGTGATCGACGAGGATCTCCTGGGCCACGAAGAAGATCCGGCAGGCGGCCGCGAACCGCTCGACGTCGAACTGGCCGTCCGGCTTGCGGAACTTCATCAGGTTGATGCTCGCCAGGTTGCAGGCGGTGTCGTCGAGGAACATGTATTCCGAGCACGGGTTCGAGGCGTTGATCCGCCCGGAATTGGGGCAGGTGTGCCAGCGGTTGATCGTGGTGTCGTACTGCACGCCGGGGTCGCCGCACTGCCAGGCGCACTCGGCCATGCGGCTCATCACCTCCCGGGCCTTGAAGCTGGGCCCGGCCTTCGTCGGGTCGGTGACCCAGCGGGTCGTCCAGGTGCCGTCACGATCGACTGCCTCCATGAAGTCGTCGGTCACCCGCACGGAGAGGTTCGCGTTCTGGAACAGGATCGAGCTGTAGGCCTCGCCGTTGAAGTTGGCGTCGTAGCCGCCCTTCTCGATGAGGATCCGCGCCTTCTTCTCCTCCTTGCTCTTGCACTCGATGAACTCCATGATGTCGGGGTGCATGACCTTCAGGGACTGCATCTTGGCGGCCCGCCGCGTCTTGCCGCCGCTCTTCACCACGGCCGCGACCTGGTCGTAGACCCGCATGAAGGAGAGCGGGCCGGAGGGCTTGCCGCCGCCGGCGAGCTTCTCCCGCTGGCTGCGCAGCGTGGAGAGGTCGGTGCCCGTGCCCGAGCCGAACTTGAAGAGCATGGCCTCGCTGCGGGCGAGGTCCATGATGTCCTCCATGTTGTCCTTGACGCTCTGGATGAAGCAGGCGCTGCCCTGCGGGTATTCGTAGGGGTTGTCGGGCATGACGACGTCCCGCTTCGCCTCGTCCCAGCGCCAGTTGCAGGGGGCGCCCTTGACGCCGTACTGGTGGTACAGGCCGACGTTGAACCAGACCGGCGAGTTGAAGGCGCCGTGCTGGTGGACGCACAGCCAGGCCAGGTCGCGGTAGAAGTTCTCGCCGTCCTGGCGGGTCTTGAAGTAGCCGTCGGCGATGCCCCAGTCGGCGATCGTCCGGGCCACACGGTGCACGAGCTGCTTGACGGAGTGCTCCCGCTCGGGTGTGTGGATCTCGCCGTAGAAGTACTTGCTCACCACCACGTTGGTCGCCAGCTGGCTCCACGCGGCCGGAATCTCGCAGGCCGGCTGCTCGAAGAGCACCTTGCCGTCCTCACCCTTGATGGCGGCGGTCCGCAGCTCCCACTCCGTCGTGTCGAACGGGCTGTCCACGTCGCCGGGGCAGAAGGTGGGCCGCACCTCGAGCGCGATCCGCTCGGCAGCCTGGCCCCCTGAGTAGGTGGGCTGGGAGGCGGCGAGCGGGGCGGAGGGGTCGAAGGCTGCCATGGGAATGGTGCTCCTGGGAACGGGGAAATGTCGAGCCCGGAAAGTATACTTCCGTATAGTCTTTCTGCAACCGAGTATCGGCCGGGAAACGGTCGGTCTTTGGGACGATCAGCGAACCGAAGACGGCGGACGAACGCGAACGCCGAAAAGCAGCTCCATCTGCGTGCTATCGCAAGATATTGGGGCGGTCGTCCCGCAGACCACTTCCTATTGGCCGGGGCGTGAATGTAGCGTGGCCCACGGGGCAGTCAAGCGGCTTTTCCGCCGGGGTGGAAACGGCCGGGAAACCGGTCGCCCGGGCCGCGCCGGGAGACGATGCCGCAGCCAGTCCCTGAGGGGGGTTTGCGGCCGCCGCTCGCCTTCGGCCCCGCAGCCGGCGATTATTCTCCGCGCCAGCAGGCACCGGACGGCCGCGGGCGGCCGCGTCCGACCCGAACCCGACACCCTCGAGGAGACCCAGACCATGGCCCCCATGTCGTCCGTGCAGCGCCCGCTCGACGGGCTCCGCATCCTCGTGCTGGTGGACGAACAGTACGAGGATCTCGAGCTCTGGTATCCCCGGCTGCGGCTCGAGGAGGCCGGCGGGCACGTCACCGTCGCCGGCCGCATGCAGGGCCGCACCTATTCGGGCAAGCACGGCTATCCCTGCACGAGCGACGCGGCGCTGGGCGACATGGAATCCGGCGACTTCCACGGGATCGTCATTCCGGGCGGCTGGATGCCCGACGCCCTGCGGCGGCACGAGAAGACGCTCGACCTCGTCCGCGAGTTCGCGGCCCACGGCAAGCTGGTGGCGGCGATCTGCCATGGCGGCTGGATTCCCATCTCGGCGGGGGTGTACCGGGGCGTGCGGGTCACCGGCAGCCTCGGCATCAAGGACGACCTGATGAACGCCGGGGCGATCTGGGAGGACGCGCCGGTGGTGGTCGATCGGCATTTCGTGTCCAGCCGCAAGCCGGCCGATCTGCCCGCGTTCATGGCGGCGATCGTGGAGTTTCTGGCGGCCGTGGCGGTGGTGTAGACTGGTGGCGTGCGGCCTCCTTCCAGAGATCTCGATGCGGTCCGTGCCATCGTCCGCGACGCGGGCCTGCGGTGCACCGCCGCCCGCCTGGCGGTGCTCCAGCACCTCCAGGAGGCCCGCGGCCCCCGGACGCACGCCGAGGTGGCGGCTGCGCTGGCCGACCGCGGCTTCGACCGGGCGACGATCTACCGCAACCTCACCGAGCTCACCGAGGCCGGGCTGGTGAGCCGGATGGAGCTCGGCGACCATGCCTGGCGGTTCGAGATCCGCCGGCCGGTGCCGCCGCACGGCGGGCCGCGGGAGCACCCGCACTTCGTGTGCACGAGCTGCGGCGAGGTGTCGTGCCTGGAGGGCGTGAAGGTGGCGATCACGCCCCAGCCTGCCGGTCGCCGCCCACGCGGCGCCGCGAAGCCGTCCGCCGCCGGAGGCATCGGCGCCGTGACGGAAGTGTTGCTCAAGGGACAGTGCGCGCAGTGCGGCGAGTGACCGGTCGCCGAGGGAGACGGGCGATGGCCGAGCAGTCCGGAGGCGTGTCGCGACGGGGCTTCATCGGCACGGCGTCGGCCGTGGCCGCCGCCGGCACGGCCGTCGGCCGGGCCGCCGCCCCGTCGGACCGCGTGCGGGTGGGCCTGATCGGCGTCGGCAATCAGGGCTTCGGCGCCCACGTCAAGAACCTCGCCCAGCTGCGGGCCGACGGCGCGGCGGTGGAGCTCGTCGCCGTGTGCGACGTCTACAAGAACCAGTCCGACACGGTCGCCGCCGCCATCCAGGAGCAGACCGGCCGCCGGCCCCGTCAGTTCGCGGACTACCGCGAGCTGCTCGCCGACGACCAGGTCGATGCGGTGGCCATCGCCACCCCGGACCACTGGCATCATCGCCAGATCGTCGACGCCCTGCGGGCCGGCAAGCACGTGTACGTCGAAAAGCCGATGACGAAGACCGTCGAGGAGGCGCTCGACGTGGTCCGGGTGTGGCGCGAGTCGGGGCGGGTGATGCAGGTGGGCGTGCAGTCGACGAGCCTGAAGCTCTGGGACCGGGCCCGCGGGCTCATCGAGGCCGGCAAGCTCGGCAAGGTGCTCGGCTTCCAGACCGAGTTCTTCCGCAACTCGGCGGTCGGGCAGTGGCGGACCTACCGGCTCGAGCGGGAGATGACCCCGGCGAACATCGACTGGAAGCGGTGGCTGGGCGTGGCCGAGGGCCTCGCCGCCGACATCCCCTTCGACCGTGCCGTCTACAAGCAGTGGCGCTGCTACTGGCCCTTCGGCTCCGGCGTGTTCACCGACCTGTTCGTGCATCGCCTGACGACGATGCTCAAGGCCACCGGGCTGCGGTATCCGGGCCGGGTGGTCGGCGCCGGCGGCATCTACCTCGAACTCGACGGCCGCCAGGTGCCCGACGTGGCCACGGTCGTGGCCGACTACGAGGAGGGCTGCCAGGGGCTGCTCACCTCGACGTTGTGCAACGAGAACTCGCGGATCAAGCAGCTGATCCGCGGCCACCACGGCTCGTTCGAGTTCGGCAACGGCGAGAAGTTCACGGGATTCCGCTTCATCGCCGAGCGGCCGCAGGTCACCCGCGACAGCAGCATCAAGGACGAGGTCATCGAGGTCGAGCGGGCGGACGCGGCGCTGGCGGACAAGGCCAAGAACGACTCGGTCTACCTGCACTTCCACGGCTGGCTGGCGGCCATCGCGGCCGGGCGGCCGGAGATGGTCGCCAACCCGCCCGACCTCGGCGCGGCGGCCGTGGTGACCGTGATCCTCGGCGCGCTGAGCCATCGCCACGGCAAGGTCTACCACTTCGACGCCGCCACCGGCGGCTATGGCGAGGGCGACGCCGGCTGGGCGCGGAAGTGGGAGGCGCTCTCCGCCGCCCGCGGGAAGCCCAGGCAGGTGCCGGGCTGGCAGGCCGGCGATACCGGCAGCCGCCTCTACCCGGAGGACCACCAGCGGCTCGCGGGCCCGTGGGTCGATGGCCGGGATCCGGCGGGGTCGTGACGGCGGCCCGGCTCAGGCTGCGGCGGGCGGCGGCAGCCGCCTGCCCAGGATCAGCTGCAGCGCCGGGCCGGCGGCCATCGTCGTCACCACGCACATCAGCACGCAGGCCACGAAGAGCCGCAGGTCGATGAGCCCGGCCTCGTGGGCCGCCGCGGCCATCACGATGCCGAGGATGCCCCGGGCGTTGAGGCCACACCCCACGGCGAGCGCCTGTCGGCCGTCCATGCCCGCCAGCCGGCCGCCGAGGAACACTCCGCAGATCTTGCCCGCGAAGGCCACGGCGGTGACCAGGGCCACCAGCCCGAGGTCGAAGCCCGCCACGAAGTCGGCGCCGATCGCCATCGAGACGAAGAACACCGGCGTGAACACCGCGTAGGAGAACTCGGCGATCACGGTGAACGGCCGGGGATGTTTCCCATACACATCGGCCAGCGCGATGCCGGCCACGAACGCGCCGAGGAAGGAGTGCAGGCCGAGGTGCTCCGAGCCGGCCGCGGCGACGAGCGCAACGACCGCGATGCACGAGATCAGCCCGGCCGGCTGGGGCATGGTGCGGTGCACCCGGTCGAGCAGCGGCGGGAGGAGATACCTGCCGGCCAGCAGGATCCCGGCGACGAACAGGAACACGAGGCCCAGGATCGCCGCGCCCTGCCCCCGCGCCGTCGCCTGCGGCGCGAACTCCGCGAGGATCACCGCGAACAGGCCCCAGCCCACGAGGTCGTCCACCAGCGTCGCCGCCATGATCGTCCGGCCGATTTCGCTCTTGAACAGCCCCAGGTCGAGGAGGATCCGGGCGATCACGGGATTGGCCGAGAGCGAGAGGATCGACCCCATGAACAGGGCCGTCGCGAACAGGTCCTTCCGCGTCACGCCGATGACGTCGGGGAAGGCGTAGCACATCACGAAGCCGAGGACGAGGGGCACCAGCGTGCCGACCGTGCCCACGGCGAGCGCCTTGCGGCCGATCCGCCGAAACTCCGCCACGCTGATGTCCAGCCCGATCGTGACGATGAAGAACAGCATGCCCACGCGGGCGATCGCCGCGCGGGCCGACGTGACCGGGCCGGCCGGCGGAAACAGCCAGGCGTGGACGTCGGGGAGGAATCGGCCGAGGATCGTGGGCCCGAGCACGAGCCCGCCGGCGATCTCGCCGACGACCGCCGGGATGCCGAACTTCCGCGCCGCCTGCCCGAGCCCGATCGCGACCGCGAGCATCGCCGCCAGGTGGAGCGACAGCAGGGTCCAGTCGGTGGGCGTCATGCCGGCCAAGGATACTCACTGCGGCACCGACGCACCGGCCGGCCGTCGCCGGCCCGTCCGTGGCTCCGGTCCGCCCGTGCCGCGATGCTCGCGAAGCCACCGGCGTCACGGCCGGACGGCAGGCTGGGCAAGGCGGGCAAGGCCGAACCGCCGCCGGTGGCGTGCGTATCATTCTCCAGCCACGGAGGGCTTCATCATGGATCCCCACTTCCCCGAGTACCTGGCCGCCATCGCCGGGATGCGCGACGTCTACGGCGACCGCCCGGACGAGCACCCGACCGAGTTCCACGAGGACCGCGCGGGCGTAGATGCCGCGGCGCCGGCGGTCGCGGCGACCTGACAGGGCCGTGCCGACGGCAGGATCGTGGCCCACTAGAACCAGCCAAAGCCCGACGGGTACTCTGGAAGCGACCTGCCTATCCCTACGGAGGCATCCATGTGTCGCTGTTGGTGCGTCATCTGGTGCGCACTTCTGGCCGCTGCTGTGCCAGTCCATCTTTACTCGGCCGAGTTTGACCCCAAGTCTTCGCCGTCGGTCGGGAAGGCCCTGGACAAAGCCACGGAGGCTTCGGCTCAAAACCGCAAGGCCTACGACGAGGCCAACCAGAAGGCGCTCGACGAAGCGACCGACGCTCTCTCGAAGGAAGTCGAACGGCTCTCCAAGGCCGGCAAACTGGAGCAGGCAATCACCGTCAAGAAGTTTGCCGAAAGCATGCCCAAGGCAGTGCTGCGGAAAGCAGAGTCGGCGGAGCGTGCCCGCAAACCGGTAGTGCC
>Ga0315901_10008497_pt1 | contig 11923 bp, 19 predicted proteins | sample LakEriMetagenome_10_FD_203761 | JGI IMG/M metagenome (GOLD analysis project Ga0315901, IMG submission 203761) | Freshwater fungal communities from buoy surface, Lake Erie, Ohio, United States - Buoy 2 MA116 | ecosystem: Environmental > Aquatic > Freshwater > Lake | place: USA: Lake Erie, Ohio...
TCGCCTGGAAATCCTACTTTACCTAAATCATGATGCATTGCGGCAAACATTAATTCTTCCATGGTATAACCAGACATATCTGCACCAGATGATTGCCATGTTGCATACAAGTTTCTTGTACATTCCATTACTCGGAGTACGTGATCTACATAACCTCCGGCAAATGCATTGTGAAAATGAGCAATGGAAGATGCCGGCATCATAACAATGCGATCTTCTAAATCATCGTACATTGCATGAAGTTTGCCATTGCGTGTAGGAAAGAATGTGTCAATTTCTTTACGAAATCTTTCCCAATTTGATTTTATTGTTTCTGCTTCTAACATAACTTATTATATGTAATTATTTTCGAACTTCCAAGACTTGACCATTTACGAGCTTGGATGTACATGTTGAACATGTTATAGCTGTAGCTTTTTCATCAACACGTTCACATATTTTATCACAATATTTACATTGCAATTTTTTGAAGCCTTTCGGCATATAACTCTTTGTAACTTTCATTTATTCTCGGTCAACGTAATATTTTGCTGAATCTAATTTTTTAATTGCATTTGCTAAATTGTTAAGCGCAGATGCTTTATCAATTTTGCCTTCTTGCAACATTTTTCCTGTGTTTCGGATAATTTCTCGAGCATCTTCGATGTCATCGGTAACTTTTGCTTTGTAACGGTAATTTGCCATTGTAAACCTTTATTTATTATTAATTTATTATATATAAATATTATACTATAGAATTATTGGTATATTATTTTCTTGACAACATATTACGCCAAGTTGCTGTAAAGCTAACTCTTTAGCCTTAGCCTCTACCTCGATATCCAATGCCGTTACACCATATGTATTCGGTAACTGTGTAATAAAGTCAGCATGAGCTTGCTCCTTGATCTTGGTAAACTCTTTGTATTGTTTGTGGAATGTTGGCCATTGTGCAATATTTTCTAATGAAATACCATGGTGGTCAAACATACGCTCAATAAGAATCTGATTCTCGCGTCGACGTGACTCGGAATAATGTGTGCATTGAATGGCATCATTAACAGCCCAAGTGTCGCGAGCCATGTAGAATGCTTCTTGTTCGGATATGTCACCTGTATTGAAAGTATGATGCCAATAATCAAATGTAATAGGAATACGTGTCGGAACATGCAAATACTCATACAACTCACGCACCGAATACATAGAGGCTTTGTCATCATTCTCAACCACTAAACGTGCACGACAAGCATCAGACAAACGCTGATAGTTAAACAACCAACGTGCAACGGTACCGGGCTTGTCATTGTATGTAGCACCGATATGAATATTGATAAGATTGTCAAAGGATGGTGCAAAGCCCATAAGGTCAAACATTTCGGAATGTCGTTCAAGACCAATGATAGAATTGTCAACAACTACGTCATCGGGACTACCTAGGATATGAAATGGACCAGGATGCGTTGTAAGACGATGGCCATGAGCACGTGCATAGTCACCTGCTGCACGAAGATGCTGTGTAATCTCATCAATACCGGGCAAGTCATGCAACTCGTAATGATTCCAACGTGGAAATATTTCTGAACCGATACGGAATAGGCGAATGCCTTGTTGTTCATTCCATTGCAGGATAGTGAGTAAATCACGAGCATTGGCAAGTGCAATGTCGGAAGCAAGTTGCAAACCGCCTTGACGAAATTTGCGATCAATCATTGCACGACCGGTGCGAATGCCTTGAGAAGATAGTTGCTGGTTGATGCAGCAGTAACCGTAACGAATCATAGGATTTTTTTTATATTATATAAAATTTTTTGCAACAATCAAAATATATGTTTTTTTTTACAGTTATATATTTATATGAAAGAAATAAACATGTAAGGAAAATAATGATTAAAATGAAAAACATTCTAGCAGAAAATATGCTTAGATTTGGACCTCGTAATTTGTCTGAATCAGAAAAGCAAAATCTTCAAAGATTATCAGAAATTGCACCCGGTGGTGGTTCAATGACTCCACAAGGACAAGCCTTAATGGATAAAATGATTGCTGACACTCAAGCATTAGCAAAAGGAGCAGTTGGAGTTACTTTTGACGACGGTACAAGTCAACCTATGAAAGTTGCATCAGCAACCGTTGAAGCAGTAAATCCCGAAAATTGGAAATTAAATGGGGCAATCCGATTGGTTTTGAATACAAATTTTGGAGGAATGGCAAAATCAATTAGAATTGGATTATTAGCTGACGAATCTAATACAGTAAAAATTGTTGGCCCGGGCGGCAGATTATTAAATTTAGATGCAATTGGAATTAAATCTGCATTAGAAAATTGGTTAGGTACACCATATCAAAAAATGTTAGACAGATCTACAGCTGCAAATCCTAGTCCATACAAAACATTAATGGGCGTATTAAATGGAATTGCTGCTAAATATAAATCTACCGGGCTTGCTGCTCCAACTAAAAATTAAAAAATATATTTTAAAAGGATACAAAACAAATGAAAAACATTTTAGCAGAAAACTTACTTCGCTTTGGAGTAAAGAATTTAAACCACGTTGACAAAGCAGTTGTCGAACATTTGATGGAAGTTAATCCAGCCGGATCCACAGTATCCCCGGAAACACAAGCAAAAATAGATGCAATGATTGCTGCATCTGAAGCATTAATAGCACCAATCAAAGGATTAGGATTTGTTGGTACCGGTCAAGCTGCAGGAACAACCCAAAAGGTAAGTCAAGTTAAACTTGGAAAAGTAAAAGATAGTACAGAGGTATATGTAGCAGTTTATTGGGGGTCTAGCAGTATAGTTACATATTATTTTGGAGCATTAAATGGCAAACCGGTGGTGAGCAGCTGGGAAATTAATGGTAAATATCAAAGTCAAGCAAAGCCTATTACAGCAGCGTCAGTATTTGAAATTGGCGTATCGCAAGGAAAATGGGTTGGTGACTATTTAGCATATAATAAAAATGCAAAACAATGGCAAACTGTAGCTGATGCAATAACTGCGGTAGCAAATAAATATATTGCAACGGGTATTGCAACTAACGAATCTAGAATTTATGAAATTGCGCCAGCTGGAGGCACATTATCTCCAGGCGCACAAGAAACTATGGATAAATTAATTGCTGAAACGCAAGCTATAGTTTCAAAATATATCAATAGCTCATTGAAACTAGATTTGAAAGGTGGCGGTCCGATTGCAGTTCTTAAAGCAACAGTAGGAAGTAGACAAAACTTAAGTTCCGGTGGAATATCAGTTGACGTACAATGGAATATAAAAGATCAAGCATCATATTATTCTCAAACATTTCCTATATATTCTGTTGATGGAACGAAACCTGCAGGTTATTATGGAAAAGATGCGGCTGCCGGTAAAACATTATTTGATACACAATTTCAAAAAAACATACAACAATATTGGCAAACTCAAGGAGCTAATTATGAAGCATGTAAACAAGGTATATGGAATGGAATTTTAGCAGTTGCAGACAAATATACTAAATCAGGTGTAGCAACTAAATAATTATTTTATATAAAAGTAGAAAAGCCCCCACAAAGGGGCTTTTTTTTTATGTTCATTCAATCTTTCAATTGATACTAAATAAACCTGCGGTATTCTGAACCATCGTAACACCTTTACCGTCATTGCCTTCATAGTCAAACCAAGACATTAACATTTGTTCTTTACCAGGATTAAGATTTAATTCAACGGTAACAGGCAATGTAACAACTTTACCGGTTTTTTCTACACCTTCATCATTATATGTTAATACGGCAATTTTTGCTTTTTTATCATATTTTAAACTTGTAAATGATTTAGTTGCAATTATACCATTAATATTATATGTTATGGTTTGTAAATCTAAATCAAATTCATATGTGGCATTAACCGATTCAGATAATTCTACTTGAACAACGGCATTAAAAACATCTTTATATGTCATTTTACCGTGTGCTGCGGTATACGTAGATGTATGACCGATAAGAGATACTACTTGTGAAAAGCTTACTGTGCTAATCAACGTTGCTGCTGCTAAAAATAATTTTTTCATGGCTTTAAAATTTAATTGTTTAATTATTTAATTATATTTATAATATATAGAATATAAATTCAATATCCAACCTATAGGTAAACTTTTTTATGATAAAATTAAAAAATTTAATAACTGAATCAAATCATATGGATATGTCATATGATATAGGTCCTAGCTCTATTAATGGTAAAGGAGTAATTGCAGTTAAAATGATTCCTGCAGGATGTAAAGCATTGGCTCATGTACATTCTCGCGATTTTAATACATATGCATATAGTGACTTAGGATATTTTATTAATCATTCCGAAACACCTAATTGTGATATTGTATCAAATTCAAATCGACGTTATATTCGCGTATTGCAAGACATTCAACCAGAAGAAGAGCTTACTTGTAATTATTGGGATGGTCCGAATGACTTAGAACGACCCAATACATTTCAAGAACCAGAGCATGATGAAACAGGATTAAGAAAAAGCTCGGGATGGGACATTAAAAAGGTTACTAATGTTTCAGAACCTTACATTAAATACGTATTATCTAGAAGTTAATCTCGTTTTACAAACCCACTTAAAAAGTCTCGTTGCTTTTGGATTGCTTCATTGAGTTCAGAATTCTTTCGTGTTTTTGTATGTTGTCGCTGCACTCCGTTATTGCTAGGCTTAACATCATTCTCCACCCGGGTTGATCGTTTGGTGTTTGATTTAGTTTTTCGATTAGTGGCACTAGAAGATTCTCGCTTGTTTGAATCACTGCTTCGGCTTTCATCTTTCGGCCTTGGGGTGTCTCTAAAAATTTCTGAATCTGTATATGTTCTTGGCCCGGCGTCAATTCGTTTCTTAAGTTCATCAACTCCGATACTATTTGTCTCTTCGAAGTAGATGCATCCAATTTGGTAACTTGTACGATATCCTTTGATTTGAATACCGCATGGGTACGTTGTATCATTTGAACATACACTGTATTGAATACCCCAATTAGTCTTTTTATGAGTTTTAACATAACCGTATTTTTTTGCCCCTAACCACGTAAATAAAACAGGCTCTCCTTGTTTAAAGAGAGCCTTGTTAAATTGTTTTTCTATGTTGTCGGGAAGATGTTTATTTTTTGCCATTTCCTTTTAATTAAAACAGATACCCGTAATTTGATCTACAATGTAAAAGATACGCATATACTTAGTAACCTTATCTTTACGAAACATTTTTTCTTGTTCTACGTCTCGTTGCAGAATATATCCGGCTTCTATGAATCGATTTTTTACTAAACGCAATGCTCGTAAACTATTTGCCTCAATCATAATGATTTCATCGTCAATCATTACATCAACTCTATCAAAACTACGAGGTTCATCAGTTTTTGTTGTAAGCTCTTGTTCTTTTTCTTGTTCGTCTAATTGCGTATGTATTGCACTAAAAAAATTAGAAAGATCAATTGCTTTGATTGTTGTAACTGCAGATGATTCATATAAACCAAACATGTAATTCAAACGTTCTTGCAAAGGCAATGTCTTAAAGAATACATATTCTTCTTTGCTGATACTAATTTTTTCGAATCTTGTTTCCATGGTCGTCCTCTTTTTTTATTACAAATAATTCATCTATTGACGCAACTGGTAATTGCTTAATTTCTGATATTTGTTCTCGTGCTTCGTACAAACCCGTTGCCTTTACACGACCAATTACTTCATGTTTAGAATCTGTTTTATATGCGTACGTATACGTATCCATCTTACTTATAAATATAGTCCTAATTCATAAGCTCGCATACAAGATGTCAAAGAATCATGCAAAGTTTCTGATAATTTTTGAATTTCATGTGGACGCAATGTCATTGTATAAGTTTTAACGTCTACTGAAAATGCAGATTCCTTACCTGATTCTTTCGTTCTCCCTGCTTGCTCTTGCAAGGTTTTCGAATATGTAATTAAATCTTTATATTTCATTTTAATTGTGCATCCTGCTACATGTAAATGTCCAATTGTACAATTCATTGGATCTTCTTTGAATACTTCAGCTGACATTTTATCTTGAAATACAAAATCAATGTCTGCCCATGTGTCGCCTAATTGTTTTCTTTTCTTGTCTGAAATACCCCAAGGGTGGTTTACGCTTTTTATCATAATATTTAAAATTTATAAATGTTTACAGTATATACATCACGTGAATAATTGTTTCGTACGGTAACGTATTGATATTTTTCTATTAACATGTCCAACATTAAGCCAGGATGAACATACAAGAAACCTTCGTGATGTGTTGTTTTGATTGGATTAAGCAAATTAAATGAAACTACTTGACGAGCCAAGTTATACATGATATCTACATCATCAAATAGTTTAGTTAAATCTTCATTTTCTGTTTGACAACGACGTTGAGTGAATACTCCCGATGCAACTACCCAATCGTGCATGTCAAATTTAGCTGTTTCAAAGGCGCCTACGGTAATATCCGTTAACGACCATTTTTCTTCTCCTAACTGCGTCATGACGGGATTATGGTCTATGGCATTATAAAATACTATAGTATCATTTAACGCAGCCAATTCGCGTGCTACGGCGTATAAATCGCATCTACCGCACCCGATATCCAATAAAGACCCGCCATTAAACCCTACTAGCAAGTTTTGCATTAAAAACCGTTGTTCAGCTGTAGTATTGTATCCGACAGGTAATGGACTATACATCATATAATCTTCATCTGTCGGAGTTAATGCATCCCATCGTTCATAATCTTCTGGCGAATTTGCCAAATTTTGCAAAACTTTTTCGAATACTTCTTTAGTTTTCATTATTCTGCTCTAACAATTGGTAATTGATCTGTTGCTAATAGCTCTTTATATGGTATAGTTGTCTGAATCATACCAGATTCGCACAATAAACCAGATAAATATTTGTTGATATATGTTCTACATGATATATTTGTATTAATCATGGTCATTGCACTTCGGTTTTCAAACAAAACATCATACATAACACCTTTGTTAACAACAAATTTATCTAGGATCACTCCAACTCGGTTAGTACCCTCCTGAGTAACGATAACCGTTTCACCAATCTTATATGACATTATTCAATGATTTTAATGATTTTACTTGATGTTACTGATTTTACTTCGAAATCGAACATTACACCTTTAAAATCTTGCACTACTTTAGCTTCTGCCTCAGTTACTGATAGTGCCTCTACTAGATAAGTTTCAGTAACTCGTTTTTCTTTTGTGCCTTTCGGCGTGTCAATTGTGTCAATTAGTTGTACTTTTGCTACGTAATAACCCATTTTTTAAAATTTAAATTAATAACTTGTTTTATATATAAATAATAAGAAAAAATATGGCATTTTCCAATTATTTAGCATCTAATATTTTTTTAAGACGCTTTTGGTCACGATGCATTTCATATGAACGTTGGATTTGTTTTGGAGTCAAATCAAAATTAAGCATTAAGTTATCTAAAACATCAGCAACCAAACGTTGTTTTTCAGAAATTGAATAACTCTTTTTTGAGAATACATTAATTATTTGAATTAAATGTTTTATATACGTTTTAGGTAAATTTTTAAGAATTCTAGATGACTTTAATTGAACTTTATCATCATCTAAATCTTTACGTTTCAGTTCCTTTAAAATTCTATATGTAGTTAACGTTGTTTCAGTTAATAAATCACCATAACCCATTACCCATTCTGTTGGTGGACCAGCTGGAGTCGGCGGTGGCGGCGGAGCGCCCCCATCTGCAGGAGCTCCACTAGCACTACTACCGGCTTCGGCTTTTTCTTTATCATCTGCACCCATCCCTTTAATATCATCTAAAGAGAGTTGCAATTCAATTGTATAATCAGTATTACGTCCCCAACCCGTATATGGTACGATTTTAATAATACCAGATTTTAATAAACTTAAAAGAATTTGCGGCGTACAATTTAATTCTTTACCACTTCGTTGTACAAATTCACGAACTCCTATATCAGATACAGAATATAATATTCCTAAATGCGTAGTACCATATGCATCAAATTTACCTAGAAATTTTTGTTCCGCCGGCGTAAAAGAAGAACCAGGATCGGAGCTTGGTGCATTATCAGTTTCTATTTTTTTAGCTCCGCCAGAATCAGCTGGTGCGTCTTGCTCGGAAATGATTTCCCGTAATGTACGTAATATAATATGTTCGTTTATTTGTTTCATACAGATTTAGATTCTGCTAATTGAGTTGAACGATATTTGCTTGTCAATTTTTTTAATTCATTGATTGATTTACGTGCTCTAACTCCTGCAGCCTTTACTTGTTTATCTTGAAAACGTTCATGATTTTCTTTGAATGATAACCAGTGCTGTTCCATTTGTTCGAAAAGTTCTTGTGATGTCATATTAACCTTTTATTTTATAATAAATATATCTTATCCATTAAAATGAATATATTTGTTTCTGCTGTTTCTAGAATTGTATACGCTTCTAATTCTATATAAATTTTTGAATTAAATTCGTAAATTCTAATGATTTTATCAATATTTATGATTTGAGGTTTTTGTTCCCCATTAGTAATCACATCAATTGATAAAAATTTTGCCATTAGTCACCTGTCCAATATCTACCTGATCTATTTTTACTTGGTGCACCTATACCGCCTTGTTGCGATGCTTGTACTACCGAACCCGTTACGGACTTATCGGTTAATTTATTAAAATCAATGTCAATAAAATTGCCAATCGCTAACATATGAGCTATAATATCTTTAGTTAAATATTTTGAAGAAGTAAGACCAGACTGCAGTAATTTAACAATTTGATCCGTTCTTAATTTAGGTCCAACACTTGCTTGGTACCATGCATCATTCGGAAGTTTGCTAGAATTAGTTTGAATAAAACTTGCTAATGCCATTGGATTAATGTTATCTGGAATATCGAAACGTTTTAAATCTAAACGATTTGTAATTACATCGGGCAATTGCATCCAATCTGTATCTTCATATTCGTCTGCAAAATCCGGTCCCATATCATCATCAACAGACATTAATGCAGCTCTACGTACATCTGCAGAAAGATTTTTCCAAATTTCAGATTCATTGTATTCACGTAAAATTCTTTTAGCTCGAACTAGTTCTTCTTTAAGAATTTGAACATGTTTTGGATTATTGATATCAAATATTTTCATTTTATTTCTTTTTATATAAATATATACAATTACATTTTAATCAAATTTAACCCATGATGGTATTTTATCTAGAAATGCATTTTTAGGTTTAGTAGTAGGCTTAGCAGTACTAATAGTAGTTGCACCTTTTAGCCTAGATCTAATTTCTTCAGCAATTGTTTTATAAATCGGTAACGGGCCATGTGCGTCAACTTGATTACCAACTGCAGTTGGTATAACGGTAACACCATTTGCACTAAAATCTGCATAATATGCATCTACTGTTTTTTGAGATACCGTTGTTAATAGTTTTTGCCAAGTAGCTTTCGGCCCATATGTTCCTTTAACTACTAGCAGTTTTGCATTTGGAAATAATTCATGCAATCTAGAAACTAATTGCGTAATAGTAGATGTACTTCTAGAATATATACCATTTGTTCCTATAGATATAATAACATTTGCTATACTCGGATCTACGGTTTTATATGCATTTGCAAACGATAATAACTTTTGTACTGGAATACCGCCTAACCATAATTCTGAAGGACCTGTTGGAATTCCGGAAGCTTTTGAAATCCACGGTGTTAACGAATCGCCAATTACAATGCTTTTATTTACATTTATATCTTTAGTATTAGATGTAGTTGTAGGAGTATTCAAATTAATACTTACTTTATTATATTTAAAATCCCAATGCCACGGTTCTTTAGGTACAGTTTCATACCAACCATATTTATTTGCATTTTTTGCCAACCATTTGTATTTTTGTGAAGAACGACCTTGACCACTTAAATCGATATCGATTGCTAAACCTAATCCATGATTTGAAGTTCCAGGCGATGCTGCTAAATTCCCGGTACCATTTTGATATTTTTGCCATGCACACCATTGAGAAAATCCCTTACCACATCCTTCTGCGGCACTACCTAATCTACGATATGCACTGTCATCTCCGGATACATCTAGATTAATACCTTCTTTTTTAGCTGCAGCTACCATAGCATTATAATATTTAACAGCAATATTTGCTAAACGAGCCGTAGAATGCGGTGTTCCATTTGATTTATTAATATATGCTAGTTCAGAATCATCCAGTTGTCCATTTTTGCCTTTTGGTAATGATTTTGCATCTACGCCTGGAGTAGCAGCAGTTGTTATAGTTGTTTTCGAAGTAGACGGCTCTACAGTAAACGATGTTAATGCTGAACTACCCGGATTTCCGGCAATTTTCGGTGCAGTAATTGTTTTATTTGTTGTTAATATAGAGTATGCAAGTTGGCCAGTACCCCATGGGGATGCTATTAATCGTTTTGACAATTCTGTTGCTCCGATATCATCACGTAACCCTTGAACTATTTTAGTATAATATCCTAATTTAAGAGTCGATACTGTAGCGTCTATACCATATTCGGGTTTAGTATAATTTTTAACTCCTACTGAGTTATAATTAGTTGCTCCCGGATCGGATTTCATTTTTTGCGTAGTATTAAATGGATTATTTGTTGCTTTTGCTGCTTCTGCGGATCTCCAAGCTGCAAAATATAATAAATTCTGTGTAGTAATTGGCGCATCTAATCCTTTTAATATTTTTTTATAAAAATTAAGATCAGACTCTGGTATTGAAAATTTTGTAGTAACAGCAGCAGAAACGCCACTATCAATTATTGGACCGCCTTCGGGGGCTAATGGTTCTGCAGAAATCTCTTCTTCCCCAGCCGTATACCCCTTTAATACATCTTCAAAATTAGTTGCTCCAAATATTTGCTGGAACATCGATGTTGGTTTTTTTGATTGAAACGGTTTCGTATCTTTTTTATCTAATGCTTTAGTTACAGAATCATCAATATATCCAGTTACCGGTAATTCATTTAACAATTGAAATGTACGTACTGCTTCATATGTAGATTGGCCAAACGTACCACTTTTAACTTCAGAAGTATTAATAGCATAACCTAATAATATTAATTTGTTTTGTAAAATTTGTATTTTTGGATCTTTATTTCCTTTCTTAAAAATACGTTTTTCGTCTGATTGTCCTTGGATTTGTTTTAATTTTTTATTTTTATCAATAATGTCTGCTTCAACATTTGGATCTATAGTTTTTACATATTTAATCCAAATTTTTGCTATTAATAAATGTCCTTCTTTATTTAGAAAAGTTTTATTTTTTTGAAAATATATCTTATCATCTGTTAAAGCATACGCATTAATATTAAAATCTGGAATTGTCGATATATTCATCCAATTAGCAATAGTTTCGTTGTTTTGCCACTTTACTAATCTATATGGTGCAAATTCTTTTGTTGGCGGAGATATTGTAATCAATTTTGCACCAGTGGCTTTTATTGATGAGTACATTGCTTTCAATACTTCTACTGAATTAATTTCATCATTAGATTTTATATTGCTAAACATTAAAGAAACAACATCATATTGATCTGATAAATTAGACTGTAACAATCTAAAAAGTTTAGCTATATCGCCATTAGTAGAAATAATTTCGCCATTAACTATACGAGAATTTAAAATTTGTTTTGCATAACTAGATTCAAAATCCGTATCGCCATCTCCTATAAAAAGTACATTAAGTTTAGTATTAGGTTTTGATAGTTCATCCGATGTTCTGTTTTTATCAAAGTCACTATCTTTTTCTAATAAATAATTTTTTGACTTCATTATCTTCCTTGAGCTGTATACGGTTTAGCATAATTTTTACTAGTTTTATTTTTACTAGTTTTACATTTAGCGTGAACTCCCGGTCGTTTAACTTTAGGACGCTTGATATGC
>Ga0315901_10008503_pt1 | contig 11918 bp, 11 predicted proteins | sample LakEriMetagenome_10_FD_203761 | JGI IMG/M metagenome (GOLD analysis project Ga0315901, IMG submission 203761) | Freshwater fungal communities from buoy surface, Lake Erie, Ohio, United States - Buoy 2 MA116 | ecosystem: Environmental > Aquatic > Freshwater > Lake | place: USA: Lake Erie, Ohio...
TATCGGGATTTTGAGTCGATTTAGTAAGTTTTCGTATACCCGACGTAGTTTTGATAGTATGCTAGGAACTGAATATAATCAGCAAGTCACGACAACAAATTTTAATAATCTGTTTGTTATTTATTTTCATCCGGCAATAAATTCAAAAAAGTCAGATCTTTCGATTGGAATTGGAGCGGGCCTATCTAGTCGTTTCTATGAAAGGATTGAGTCCACAGGCATTTCCTGGAATTCTAAAAATCAATCTGGTATAGGTGGCTTAAGAATTCAATACCGTTCACTGATTTTTTCAAACTTTGGAATTTCATTTTCTCTCGGTGCCGATATTGATGGATCTGCAACACCATTCACATCACTAGGGCTTACATATAAAATTCTTTAATCATTTTTCAATTATGAAGAAAATACTACTCTCATTAACAATAGTATTAAATTTTTTACATGCTAATTCTCAAGAAATTGATCCCAATTTTACTACTAAAAAAAGCAAAGAACTAAAACAATTTGACAAGGCAGTTCATGGGTTCAATTTCAAAATAGGAGTGAATACTTTTCTCACTCAATCCTTGCCAAACGAAATTGAAAACACAAAATACGACTTGAATGATCAAATATTAGATCCAAGTTCAAATGAAGCAATCGTGGTGTTTAATGATACTATGGGGCTTACGGGTGTTTCTTACGATGTCCCTTTAGGATTTAACGGTTCATTTGGATATAAATTCAAACTGAACAATCGTTTATTTTTAAGTACTGATGTTTATTATAACATGACATACATAAACAGGGACTTTGATCGAAATCCATATTCCTATCCCATTAATTTCAGTAAATATATTCTTAGAGTAGGAAGTAGTACAAGCTCCAAAAGTATTGCCATTCCAATTTCTGCAATGTACCAAATAAACAAAAAATTCAATTTCGAATTGGGGCTTAATGCGCGGTATAATTTTTCACAAAGAAGAAAGTACTATTTTATACTTGATGATCCCATTCTTGAAGACTGGTACTTTTTTACAGCCAAAAGAGTAAAACAATTCGGATTGGGTTTATTCATAGGAACAAACTTCCATTTTAACAGAAATCTTTTTATAAACCTTCGTTATTACATGTTTGATAAAGTAATTGTCAAGCCTTTTTCTAGCGGTAATTGGTCGTATTTTAATAATACAGATTCAAACTCAATTTTATGGCGACAATTCATACCTTATCATGTTTTAAAAAACCAGGTACAACTGAATATCGGATATATATTGCCTAATAAAGATTAGGAATAATGTACCAGACTGTGCAGGAAATTTATTTCAAAAAATTAGTTAAGCCACTTACCTATTGGTTTTTATAAGATAAAAGGAAAATCGAAAACTATGAAGAAGTCATTAATCATTTCCAGTGTATTGTTATTGTGTTTAGTACTTTATGCTTGTAGTGGGAATTCACTTGATTATGAAAATCCAGAAGAAGTTAAGGGATACCTTGTCAAACATGCGTATAAAGCGAACGAAGGTGAAGTTGAGGTGGTTTTACATTTTTTTAAGAGCGGTGAAGGAAGCTTAACTGCCTATTACAATGGAACGACTGCTGGAAGTGATCAGATTTTTCGTTTTGATATTGGGATCCCAGCAGATGATGGGGGGGTAAAACTCGAAACATCTATAGGGCAAATGCAATTAGAGGAAGATGGAAGGATTTCCTATTTGTACAAAGGCGATTGGTTTTTTTTCAGAGAATGGGGTAATTAAGCACATTTTATAACAAGACTTGGATGAATGTGATTTGTTTATAATAAGGGGAAATAAAACGATTAATATTAAGAAGATCTGTTTAATAGAGATATAATATCACCTATTTGAAGGCGTGAAATTAATATGAAATTAATAGTAGAATAGAAATGAACTTTTGACGGAAAATACTTCAAGAATTGGTGACTATTAATACGATTAATAGCTAAACATAACAAATATAAATTAACAACTATGGAAACAAATGAAGGTAATGACGAGTTAGATGCAGTATTTCTTGATTCTGATGATGATGGGGATGAAGACACCATTTATATGGATTCTGATGATGATGGTTTTATTGATACAATTGGTTACGATGGTGATAATGATGGACTAATAGATACCGTTGTGTATGATTCAGATGGTGATGGATACTCCGATTCAGTAGCTTATGACACGGATGGTGACGGGAATGCTGATATGGTAGGAATGGATCTAGATGACGATGGTGACATTGATGCAATTTCCTATGACAGCGACGGAGATGGGGATGCTGATTCTTATGCTTTTGATTCTGATAATGACGGTGATTTTGATGATGATGACACATACATTTAATTGCTAGAAGATGATTAAAACTTTAGTCTGTAAAAAATGCAAAAGGAACATCAAAGTTGATTTTTCCAAAGCACCTAATGATAAGTTTACAATTGCATGTCCTGGTTGTCAGCAGAAATACAAATTAGAAAAGCCAAAGGCGGAAGAAAACGCGGTAACTAAACCGGAAGCTCCAAAGATTGATAATTCTGTAAAGATTAAAAGCATTCCGTGCCCGAAATGCAAGTCAGAATTAAAGGTTGATTTTGCTAGAATTGAAAAGTATCCTGCGGTTATTCAATGCCGATCTTGCGAGACCAAGATCAAATTAAATGATCCAAAAGCTCCTAAAAAGATGGAGACAGGGAATATGGATCAGTTGGCAAAAGATAAAGCAAAGTTAAAAATTGACCGTTCTAAAATTGACCCTAAAAATAACTGGGCATACAAAGTGTATGCCTTTACGAAGAGAATTCCTTATTTAAATAAGCTAACACTAGCCATTTATTTAGGTTATTTAGTGCGTTCAATTTCTAAATCACTGTCTAACTTGTCACTTGATTCGATCACACCAGAATCTTTTTTGAAGATGTGTGCCGAAACGAATGTTGTAGCAATCAACACCTTTAATTCTGCAGTCAATCCTGTATTAATTGAAAATAACATCAGTCCAAAGTTAACTTCATGGGCCAGTAATTGGTTCGTTAAGAAGATTTCTCAACGGATCATTTTGAACGTTTTGAAATCGAAAAATGTGGATATGAAGCTTCCATATATTAAAAAATACGTTGAAGCTGTAAACAAGGAAAATGCGGCATTAAAACGTATTTTTGCCAATGAATATATGATGTACCTCTACATATCAATTCTACTGTACATTCAATATGACTTTTTAACGACCTATTTAAGCTTCATCCAATTATTGTTATTTGAGGTTGCGGTTGTCCTTCCAGGATTCCTGTTTTTGAGGTATTTGGAATTTTTTCGATCAGCAAAAATCTATGCGTTATGGTTTTTGGTCTTTTTCATTGAGTACCTCTTAAATTATCAATTATCAGAATTTGGGTCTCTTCGTGATGCAAAGATTGTCGCATTTGACGTGTTTATTCCAATTTTCTTGTTCATACTAATTATCAGTATGACAGGAGATAAATTAGAGCGCCACAACCTGCAACCATCAATTTTTCAGTCAAAAATTGGAGAATTTATTTTCACGCCAAGATTTTCTTTGGGGATCTTTTTTATTCCCTTTTTAGGCATTTTTACTTATTATCTCTTCACGCGTCATGAAATAACTGAAAAGGAGTACCAACAGTTTAATGAGAGGAATTCATATGTTTCTGGAAAATGGTATTTTCTAAATGATGATAGCACTAAGATTTATGTCTTAACCATCGAACCATTTGAATCAAACTACAGCGAACAGTATTCAAGTATTCTGAATGCAGAGATGAATTATTTCATTACAGATATGGAAGGAGAGAGTGTAGGTTATGGAAGTTATGAGACTTCAGCGGACTACGATGAAACCTTAGAGTTGCCTTGGAAATTCAAAGAAGGGCTTGAAATTAAAAGCTTAAACAATGATAAGCTCCTAATAAACCTTAACTTTTCAAATAAATCGATGCTTGCTGTAAAAGCGGTAAGGAATCCTGAGGCCTTCGCTAAAATCATTGCTAAAAAAGAAAAGAACGCGATCATTGGCTCTATGACAGGAAGCTATGTAGGAAGTTTTGGAGATAACGAAATTACCCTGATCATTGATAACATTAATCAAGGCACATTGGTTGTTACTGGAAGCAATTCACTTTCAGAAAATACCAGATTATTAGAGGGAACCGTTCAAATTTCAGTAAATTCATGTACGTTCGTGCTGAACGAACCAGGAGATCAAGAATATGATGGCGTATTTGAATTCAAAATATACATGAATAATCCTTCAAGAATTTCAGGATCCTGGAGGTCAAACAATGGGCAATTAACAAGAGATTATGTTCTTTACAAATTGTAAGTGCCTTTTCAAAACAACCGCTCATCCACCAAATCACATAAGACTATTCCTCGGAGTAGTCTTCTTTTTAATTACCAACATAACTTTCTCCCAATCGAAAAAAGAACAGATTGAAGAGTTGACGAGACAAAAAGACAGTTTGGTCGCGGTGCTTAATCAGAAAGATTCAGAGATACAGCAGCTCCATCGGCAACATGCAGAAATGGGTGAAAAGCAGAAAGAACTACAATTACAAAATCAATCATTAAACAAGGATCTTCAAACAAAAGAAAAAGAGCTGGATGAGCTAAAAAACCAACTTTCACTACCCAAAAAGTGTTTAGCGGCTCAAATGGAAACTAATGTGCTGATCAATGATTCAGGAGAAGATCCGACACTGGAAAAAAAAGCCATATTCAACGGTATTGAACTTGTTCAAACGCAGGAAGGCGAAAATACTTCCTATCCGAACAGACTGTATGGTTTCCAATATAGCATAGTTGGAATAGAAGATAATTTTCCTTCCGGAATTCTTCTCAATGAAAAACGACCTGAATTGGAAAATAAATTGAATGACATGGCCCGGACTGAGCTCCTTAAACAAGGAGTTTCAAAGGCTCAAATTGTACCATATTTTTTTTCCAATAAATTGTACGATGATTCTGAAGGAAAAATTAATTTTTTTATTGAATTCGATCAAGTTACGTTTTATTTTGAACAGTTCATGTACGAACAAGTTTATGACCGGCTTGAAATTACCTTTCCACTTGAAGAAATTGCCCCTTATTTGATAAACGCCGAAAATTGGTCATCAGAGGAAAAAAGAAAATTTGTTTCTAGTTTCAACAACACCTCGCCTATTACAACCAATGGATCCAATGCTGAAACACGGAAAAATGGGGTATTGCACTGCGTAGAAACTGAAAATCCTAACGTAGAAAATGAACTGAGTTTCTTACAAGTCAATACCTGTACTTACCTGAATTTCAAATTCATTGACTCCTTATATGGTGACTGCGTTTATCCTGATTGCTTTAAATTCAGTTTTTTCAAATTGGTTAATAATCAATATGTGGAAATTCAGTTGTATGAACTATTTAACGATAAAATTGCTTTATTGGAGCAAGAAATTAATCGGAGATGCCTTTTGGAGCTGAAGAAATTTCAAAACCCAAAATCAGGTGAATATGACAATACATACAAATCGTCGGTTTATAAAAATCATGCGTTCAAAGGGATAAAAAACCAATGGGGTGAATACTCACAACTAATTGATTTTTTTTCCATCAACGAAGAGGGCATAAGCTTTAGAACTTTTGTTGAATTTGATAAACTTAATGGTGAATTCAAAAGAGATGATGGGTGGTTATTCGCAACTTTCACATTCGAGGAAATAACTCCCTATCTGTCCAAATAGATGCAGAAAACGGAATGTTAAGAATCAAGCTTAAGTAGATCAAAAAGAAACATCATTGACGCCTGCGTTTAAAAACATATAAAACGGGTATGGTCAGTGCCAGAATTGTTGTAATCACAGCACCAAACAACTTCAAGGATTTTCTATTCGTTGATTCATATTCCGAAAAGGCACAGTCTCCCATCAATTGATGCCCAGCCCAATAATACGGTGCGGCCAATTCAGAAGCAGGTGCATGTGTGATGGAGTGTATTTTAGTTTTACGCAGTGCTTCTGCTACTGAGGGAGTTTTTTCCAATTCCTTGTAAAAACCCATGAATAAGCTGTTAGATGCTTGGTCGTCTACCTCCCATAGATTGCTAATGCTTGCGATTGTTCCGTTGGCATGAAAAGCCCGAACAAAGCCATCAGTACCATCTCCTGTTAAAATCTTTCCGTTTGAAGTGTTACACGCATTCAATACAATTAAATTCGGGTTACTTTGCTCAACGATTTGATCCAACGTTAGCAAGGAATCTGAAAAAACGAGTGCTGAAAGGGAAGTGGTTTTTTCGTCTATCACACCATGTCCACTGAAATGAAGAATAGGGGTTTTAGCTGACAGAAAAGACTGTCGATTGGCATTCTTTCCTTTGAAACAAGCGAAGTTATTCTGTTTCTCTAGATCTTCTACCAGCTTTTGCGAAAAAGGCAATGCTGCATACTTGCCGGATGTTTGAATTGGTGCAAAAGCTGCTATTTGCAAAGGCAGGTATACTGTTGTTGATCGAAAAAATGAAGGAGCGAGTGCATAAACGATTTGATGGTTATGGATGAGGAAATCCAGTTTCCGGTAATCTCTAGATTTTGAATTTTTCGATGAACACAATAAAGCTTCAAAAGAGAGTGAATTGAGGCTGCCCTCTGGAGAAATGATTATATTTTTTTTCTTTAGAATAGGATAATCCCCAAACAATATTCTAAAAAGTTCAGTGCCATGTTTAATGTAAGAATCGTAGTCTCGATTTTTTATTGAGTTGTTGAAATTATCAATGGCAAATGGCATTTGAGGATTTATTTCTAGCAAGCTGACCTTATTTTTTTCTATGGCAATGCAGAAATAATTGTTTTGTTGATTGGACAAGAAATCAAGAAATACTTCTCCGTTTTTAAGTCTTCGTTGAATTGTGTGAATACTAGTCTCGAGTGAACCCTTGGATTTTATATTCTTCTTCAAATCATAGTACTTCAACTTTTCATTAGCAAAAAAAAGACGTTCTATGGAAAATGGAAGACCGAACTTTTTTCGGGTTGTTTCTATTTCTATAACATCTTTAAACGGAATAAGATTGTAAATAGAAAGCAACTGGTTTGTATTTTTTGATTTGAACTCACTGTAGAGAATTTCCCAGAGCGCGGTTGCTTGCTTAGATAACTGCTCACATTTTGAAAGGAGTTTTATTTTGCCTTCTTCATTAATTTGTTTAAATAACGATTCGTTTGCAAATCTTAGACATTGTAATCCGTCTTCTTTGTTCGGTATTTTCTCTAAAACATCCTTCGTCATAACATCGGATTTAATTCCTAATGCAGCTATAGCTTCATCGAAGTATTTCGAAGAACGAGCGAGTCTGTTAGGTAAAAATTTCTCCGGAAAAACAAGATGAACCATGCCCATCAGGTAAAGTGTTTTTGCTCTTTCGTGATGTGTGAGGCCAAAAGTGGATGTCCATACATTGTTTGCAATTTTGTAATTTTTCATCGCTTCTTGCAAGGCAATTATCATCTTTTTATTTGAGCTATATTTTCCTATATACACATGAATAATATCGAAATAAGAATTCCCAATAAGATGATAGGTTTTCGCTAGGTAGTAACTGTGTAAATGATGTTTTACTATAAAATCTCGAGACTTCGCATAAAAACCTCTTATTCGGGCATAACCATGAATCACATCTTCAGGAGACAACATGTTAATGTTAAACATTTTGTAACTCTGAGCCAAAATGTTCCAAATTTTATGAATTTCGATTTCCTTTTGTTGTGCAATGGTTAAATGTTGAATTAAGCGGTAACAAGAATCAGCATAATTCTTGGCTAATGAAAATTCTATTTTTTCATAGTAATAGTTACTCATTAAGGCGTAATTCCAAGCAAGGTGATAGTCATTTTTAGCGTATTTTAAAGTTCGTATCCGGTTGCTTTCAATCCAGTGCTTCAAAGCCTCTTCTAAATCGCCTTTTAATTTGTAAAAGTCACCTTCATATTTGGCTAATAGATCTTGATTCGGCTGTTTAGATTTTTCTTTTTCAATCCATTGTATTCCTTCATTGTATTTGCCATAAAACAAGAAATGTTCGAGTTTATCTGATGAACTAACTGCCCCAAACGAAAAATGAGATAATAGTAAAAAATAAAGAATAACTAAATATGGTCTCATACAACCTAGTTGATAACTATGTTCAAAGTTAGTAAACTTTGAAATCCCCGTTCCATTTGGAAAATTCGATTCATCACGCTATTCATTCGTAGAGGTCAATCCTGAAACTGGGCGCATGCACCAAATACGAAAACATTTCGCCCATATTTTTCATCCGATTATCGGCGATCGTCCGCACGGCTGTAATAAACAGAATAAATTATTTCTCGAAAAATGGAACATGAACACGATGTTATTACATGCCAGTGAACTGAGTTTTGTTCATCCTGTATCTCAAGAATTAATGACAATTGGAGCAAGTATTCAATCTGATTTTGAACGGGTAATAGTTATTTTAAATAATTCGAACCCTTGAACTCTTGAACCCTTTCAGCACTTGAACATTTCAACTAGTTGACTCAAAGTATTCCCGCACAAAACATGCTGCCTATTATTAAAAGCAATACTCCAACTATGCGCTGAATACCTTTGATTGTTGTTTTGGTGAGCAGCTTCTTTCCGAAGTAACTGCCAATAAATGCAAAAGCAATACCGATTAAAAGGGAACTTTTTATCCCATTGAAATCAATAATTTTAAAAATGGTTGTTGCATAAACTGTTATTCGCGTGATGTCGATGACTAGCGCAATGGCATTTGATGTGCCAATAAATTCTTCTTTGGAAAGTCCGGTTTTTGTAAGGAAAACTGATCGAAATGCTCCCTGGTGACCTGAAATACCGCCAAAGAAACCGCTGAGAAGTCCGCCCAACGGCATGTATTTTTGATCCATTTTCCAATTTGATAGCTTAGGAATTAATTCAAAGAGTGCGAAAAAGAGCATGAGTCCGCCAATAACTAATTTAAGCGTGGTAATTTTTAGTTCTTTATTGAATAGTACATAGTCGCAAATAACAGCTTGTTTTCCCATGAAATTTAAGAGCAACGCTCCAAGAAGTGCAGCAACCATAGCGGGGAAACCAAAACGCAAGAGAGTTGGCCAATGAATGTGTTTGTAAACCATCCCAAATTTGAAAACATTGTTTGAGAAATGGACAATTGCTGTTGCCGCAATGGCTATATCTATTGGGAAGTAGAGACTAAAAACAGGTAATAAAATAGTGCCCAAACCAAAGCCTGAAAAGAAAGTTAGCCAAGCGCCGAAGAGCACGCTCAGTGCAATAATTAGATAGTTGATGATGTCCATTCTTTCAAAAAAACTAAAAAATACCTCAGTGATTGTGAAGTTAGCGTTAATTTCATTGTCAAATTTAAACGAATGATCGACTTTAGGAGTGATACTGTAACGAAACCGACGTCTGGCATGTTGGATGCTATGTTCCATGCTGAATTAGGTGATGATGTGTTTTCTGAAGATCCAACGGTCAATGAATTGCAGCGTTTTGCGGCAGATTTATTTGGAAAAGAAGATGCGTTGTTTTGTGCGTCTGGTACTCAGACAAATCAAATTGCGATCAATGTGCATGTGCAACCGGGTGGCGAAATAATTTGTCACGAAGAAAGTCATATCTACAAATACGAAGGCGGCGGAATTGCTAAGAATTCTGGCGCGTCTGTAAGGTTGTTGCAAGGAGATCGCGGACGCTTGAATGTGGATGCAATTAAAAAATGGATCAACAATCCTAACGATGTTCATTTTCCATTGACGCAATTGGTTTCCCTGGAGGATACAGCCAACAGGGGAGGTGGCGCCATCTATGACTTCGAGGAGATTAAAAAAATCAAGCGTTTTTGCATCGAAAATAACTTACCTCTTCACCTTGATGGAGCTCGATTGATGAATGCCTTGGTGGAAACGAACATCGATCCGAAAATTTACGCAGCAGAATTCGATTCAATTTCACTTTGTATGTCAAAAGGATTAGGCGCTCCGGTTGGATCTGTTTTGGTGGGATCGAAAGATTTTATAAAAAAATCACGACGTGTGCGAAAAGTGTTTGGTGGAGGAATGCGCCAGGCAGGAATAATTGCTGCTGGTGGACTTTATGCGTTGAAGAATAACGTAAATCGATTGAGAGAAGATCATTTGCATGCGCGTCAATTGGAGCAAGAATTAATTGGATTAGAATGGGTGGATTCGGTTATTCCTGTGCAAACAAATATTGTGGTTGTGCTTTTAAGGGAAGCTTCAAAAAGAGATGCGATTATCTCTCTTCTAGCTGAGCATGGAATAAGAATCATGGCTTTTGGTGACGGAATGTTACGCATGGTTACTCACTTGGATATTTCATCTGAACAAATCGATGAAACGTGTTCAATTTTGCGAAAAATTAAAGCCTAAATGCAATTCGTTCGAATTTTCCTGTTGATTTCCCTGTTTTATTCTTGTACGTCAGACAGGAAAGATGAGGTGTTGAACATGAATGATTTGACACCGCAGGCACGTCAAACCAAACAAACTGAAAAAGATACAAGTGAAGCTGAAATCGATTTCGGATTCAGTATTCCATTGGCGGATTCTTCAGGTATTACGGTCATGGAGATGGATTTCATGAAACAGCCCATGTTTCCGGATCGATTCATGCCAGATTCTATTTTAAAGTTAAAACTGGATCTAAAAGAAGATAAACTATTTTTCGGTCAATGGATTTTTGCTGATTCTTTAAAAACGCGAAACGCTTTATTCAATTGGTTAGATTGTTTTGGTGCCAATTGCAATGCCATTAAATATTTGTCTGAATCTCGTTTTCAAAACGAGGCCATGCTCCTATTTGTTAATGACACTTCGATCATTTACCTGTCATCCAAGTCAAACTTGGACGAAAAGAAATGGCAGCATTATTTGGAATTAAAGTACGGTATTGATTTATGGAAAACAGTGATAGTACAGAGCAATGGAAAGAAGGCAAAATGGTATTCTTACGAAAAATTGAAGCAAGCTAATAAAGCTAGTTTTATTCCACTTAAAAAAGAGTAATTATGAAAATCATCAACAGAGGATTTATTACAGTGCGCGCTAAGTCGGCATTTTGGGACTGGGCGAATCAGTTTGAGGATTCTTTCGGTTTTACGGAAGCAGATGGCATTGAACCAAACGCCTACCTTATTACAGAAGATTTTTTTGAAATCGAACCATTGATTGAGCAAAACTTTAAGCAGATTTTCATCAATGAATTGTCTATGGTAAACGAAAATGAAGAAGAATGGCCGCAAGACCGCACGCAAGAACTATTTCTTGAATGGTTTCACCTGGAGTTAGGATCAACGGTCTTCGATCTTGAAAAATCAGATTTAAAAGCGGAAAAGCTCTAATTCATTGAATAATTTGGCCGCATCATTTTTTTAGTTGCAACTTTCTTGAAGCTGAGTTGTTACAATAGAAAAGCAATTTCATGAAAACATTTCTATATATCAGCCTAGGTTTGACAACGATTTTTATTCTGTCACAAGCCTTTATTTCAGGATCTATGAGCAAAATTGAGAAGTATAAATACAATGTGTTAAAAGAGTTTGATCATTTTGAAGTCAGACAATACGAAGCTGCATTGTTTTCGAGTGTTAAAATGAATGCTAAAACCTACGAAGAAACGTCTAGTTCAGGGTTCCGGGTTCTTGCAGGGTATATCTTTGGTGGCAATGAAAAAAATGAAAAAATTGCAATGACTTCACCTGTTGTGATGGAAATGGGCGATACTACTAAAATGTCTTTCATGGTGCCGTCCGACCTCAAAGAAAATGAGTTGCCTAAACCCAATAATGGACGAATTTATTTCGAAAAACAGGAACCGAAAATTATGGCAGCGATTCGTTTTGGTGGTTGGGCTAATGACAAG
>Ga0315901_10008504_pt1 | contig 11918 bp, 11 predicted proteins | sample LakEriMetagenome_10_FD_203761 | JGI IMG/M metagenome (GOLD analysis project Ga0315901, IMG submission 203761) | Freshwater fungal communities from buoy surface, Lake Erie, Ohio, United States - Buoy 2 MA116 | ecosystem: Environmental > Aquatic > Freshwater > Lake | place: USA: Lake Erie, Ohio...
CCTGCATTTGGTGCGGAAGATTTAGAACTTTGTCGACCACTTGGTTTGCCAGTTGTTAATCCGGTAAATCCTGATGGCAAATTTGCTGCCGCAGTTCCAGTTGTCGGCGGGGTCTTCTTTAAAGATGCGGATGAATTGGTGCTCGCCGAACTCGCTAAAGCTGGTCTGCTTTGGCAGCAAGCGGCCTATCCTCACTCTTATCCGCATTGTTGGCGCTGTAGCACCAGATTGATTTATTACGCGCAGCCAAGTTGGTACATCCGCACCACCGCCATCAAAGCAGATCTGTTAGCGCAAAATGAAAAAACTAATTGGTTCCCAAATAACATCAAATGGGGTCGGTATGGTGATTGGCTAAATAACAACATTGACTGGGCGCTATCTCGAAACCGCTATTGGGGCACACCACTGCCAATCTGGCGCTGCGAACAAGGTCACCAAACTGCAATTGAATCTCGGGCTGAGCTATCCGCACTCACTGACAAGGATTTAACTGAACTTGATCCACATCGGCCCTTTATTGATGAGATAACTTTCCCGTGCCCCCAATGCCATCAAGTGGCAACGCGAGTGCCAGAGGTAATTGATGTTTGGTATGACTCTGGCGCGATGCCATTTGCACAATGGGGTGCGCCACATCGAAACCACAAAGAGTTTCAGCAGAATTATCCGGCCGATTACATTTGTGAGGCAATTGATCAAACTAGAGGCTGGTTTTATTCCCAGATGGCAATTGGCACCTTGCTGTTCAATCAATCCTCATTTAAGAATGTGGTTTGCCTAGGTCATATTCAAGATGAAGCTGGTAGAAAAATGAGCAAGAGTCTTGGCAACGTGCTCAATCCGATGGATTTGATGGATCAACATGGTGCCGATGCACTGCGTTGGTTCATGCTTGCAACCGGCTCCCCTTGGCAAGCTAGGCGGTTAGGTCATGCCACATTGCAAGAAATTGTCCGAAAAAATCTGCTGACCTATTGGGCAACTGCTTCATTTCAGGCGCTCTATGGTCGAATTGCTAATTTCAATTATCAAGATGTACCTGAAGTAGCTACCCGACCATTAATTGATCGTTGGCTGGTGAGCCAAACAAATAAATTAGCATTAGAAGTTGATGAAGCATTGGATCAATTTGATACCCAGCGCGGTGGCAAATTGATTGCTGACTTTATTGATGACCTAAGCAATTGGTATGTCCGCCGAAACCGTCGCCGCTTCTGGGATGGCGATGTTGCTGCACTAGCCACACTGCACGAATCATTACGAACACTTACCTTGGTAATAGCGCCCTTTACGCCTTTTATTGCCGACAAAATTTGGCAGGATTTATTTGTTCCAACTACCGACGCGCAAACTCCGTCGGTGCATCTAGCAAGTTGGCCCACCGTTGAGGTCAAATTAATTGATCCCAAATTAGATCAGCAGATGAAAGTTGTGCGCAGCGTAGTTGAGTTGGGTCGAACTGCTCGCGCTGAATCAAAGACAAAAACTAGACAGCCACTTGCCCGCGCGCTGATTTCAACTGCAGCATGGCAACTGCTTTCTGACGAATTGCGCGATCAGATTGCCGCCGAGTTGAATGTCAAACAACTAGATGAAATCAGCAGTGAGGGCGAACTGGTTAATTGGAGCGTGAAGGGTAATTTTAAAAATCTTGGAATTAAACACGGTGCCGCCACCCAACAAGTGGCAGCTGCAATAGCGACAGCCGATGCCGGGGAGTTAGTAGCTGAACTTAATCGCAATGGTTCAGTCCAACTTAAAGTTGGTGATTCTCAAATCGAGGTTTCGCAAACAGATGTCATCATCACCGAGACACCATCTTCTGGCTGGTCAGTTGCATCTGCCGATGGCATTTCGGTAGCACTAGACCTCACGTTGTCTAGTGAATTGATTGCGGAGGGAATTGCCCGCGAAGTAATTCGTTTAGTGCAAGATTCGCGCAAATCCGCGGGTTTTGAGGTAACTGATCGAATTGTAGTTAAGTATGTTGCTACCGATGAGGTGGCGGCTGCCATTACCGCGAACTTAGGCAACATCACGGCAGAGGTGTTAGCAATTGAATTTAGTCCGCAACTTCAACTAGAAACAACTCCGATAGCGAGTGATGCTGAGCTCGGTTTAGAGCTGTGGTTGGAGCGCGTCTAGAGAATTACGCGCACTAAGTTCATCGCAAACTGAACTCCAAAAAATAACACGATAAACGCTAAATCCAGTTGGATAGTTCCCATACGGATAGGCCTAACAAATCTACGAATCCAGTTCAATGGTGGATCTGTGATGGAATAAACGATCTCCGCAATTACTAAAATTGGACCTTGCGGTCGCCAATTTCGGGCTAACACTTGAACCCAGTCGAGAATAAACCGAATAATCAAGGTGTAAAAAAAGAGTCTCAGAATACTGAGTAAGACAGATTCAATCATCAGGACTGGTTGTAAAAGCCGTCTTCAGCAAGTTGAGCGCGGGCAGTTACGCCGACATCAATATTTGCTGGCGAAAGCAAAAACACTTTAGAAGTTACCCGTTCGATTCGGCCATTTAAACCAAAAGTTAAGCCAGCAGCAAAATCGACAATACGCTTAGCATCCACTTCACCTAGCTCAGTTAAATTAACGATAACGGGAATGCCTTGACGGAAATCTTCGCCAATGCGCTTGGCATCGTTATATGAACGAGGATGAAGTGTGGTTATCTTGGCAACCCCATCTGCAATCGATGGCGGCTCAGCAACCATTGGCGCCACGCCTGGCAAGGATTCGACAGTGCGAAGTGGACGGGATTCACGAGCATTGGTCGGAGTTTCTTCTTGCATCAGGCCGTCTTCCATCAAGCCTAAATAAACAGCCATGCGACGAACTGCGCTAGCCATATTTCCTCCTCCAGCACGTGGCGATACGTGTCCGCCAAAAATACCTGAATTAGCCCCTATTCCCTAGTAAGGCAGCCCCTATTCGAAGGTGTGTCGCTCCATAACTTACTGCGGTTTGCCAATCCCCACTCATACCAATCGATCTGGCAGTTGCGGTTGGAAAGAATTCACAGAATTGATTTGCAATTTGATCGAATTTGGCAAACGCATTACTGGCTACCTCACCCAGCGGTGCCACTGCCATTAAGCCCAGCACTGTTATACCTGCTCCATGCGCAAGCTCAGCCAACTCAACTAATCCATCAGCAGTCACCCCACCACGATTGGGATTGGTGCGATCGGCTAAATCAACCTGCAGCATGATTGCGGGGAACGTATTTGTGTCGGCTTTCAACTTAACCAGCGCAGCTACCAGCTCGGGCCGATCTACGCTATGGATCACGCTGCTGTAACTAATAATGCTCTTTAACTTATTTCGCTGCAGTTGCCCAATAAAATGCAACTGCGGCGAGATGCCAGAAAGGACAGGCAGTTTCGCTCTAACTTCCTGATCTTTTGATTCACCAAAATCTGTAACGCCTAGTTGATGCAACGCCAGTAAGTCAGAGGCTGGGAATCCTTTAGTTACTGCAATTAACTTGATATCAGCAGGATCGCGATTGGCTGCTAAAGCAGTGTCATCGATTTGTAACTTTAAGTGCGCTAAGTTCTGCGCGAGCTGATCAAATCGCGTGGGATCTAGTTCAGCCATGCGATTGCTGCTTGTCTGCCAGTTTGGTTATTTCTTCGATATGAAAATAGTGACGGTGTTTCAAATGTGCAAGGTTGTTGGTTAACTACGCTGACACCATATTCACGAAAGTAACTGGCTAACCCAATTCGCAAATCTACTCCAGTAAAAGTAGAACTCCTAGTTGAAGCATTTGGTAACTGCGCCACTACGGCATCATGCACTTCGTTGGACACCGGATAGCACCAACCACAAATTGCTGGCCCTAACACCATTTCAATATCGTCAGGTCTGACGTCATAAAGTCCGGAAGTTGTTATTAACTTAGTTGCAATTCCCGCGGCTGCACCGCGCCAACCAACATGCGCAACCATCAAAAATTTCTTTTTGGTGCTGGCTGCAAATATTGACACACAATCTGCACTTGGTGCCAACAGGCCAACGTTTGATTTTGTCGTAACTAAAATGTCAGCAACTTTTAATGAATCTTCATCGCCAACCACATCTTGCACAGTGGTGCCATGCTCCGGGCGCATTTGTTTTACAGGGATACCAATTTGCTCACTTAGGACAGATAAGTTTTTCGCTACGCAACTAGGGTCATCACCAACCCAATTGGCCACGTTTAATTCAGCAAATGGTTCAATACTGACGCCACCAAAGCGCGAGGCAAACCGGTAAGAAGCAGTGCTTGCAAACTCTCCGCTAGCTAGCCAGTTAATCACTACTTTAGAAAGTCTGGAACGTCTAGCTCATCTTCAATAGATTCCATTGAATCAAATACCACTCGTGGTCGATTCGCGCCAGAATCACCAACTGCTAGAGGTAGATCAATTTCACCAGTGTCATCGGTTACCGCACCCACATTCTCAAATTCTGGCACTGCTGGTGAGTCATCTAGTGCAGGTGAAACTGAAGTAGGAGTAATTGCAGTTGGCTCTGGTCGTTTTACTGGCCTCGCTGCCGGTAGTCCATTTTCAAAACCAGCAGCAATTACCGTAACTCGTACTTCGTCGCCAAGTGCATCATCAATCACCGCGCCGAAGATTATGGTGGCATCTGGATGTCCAGCTTCCGCTACCAATCTGGCAGCATCATTAATCTCAAACAATCCAAGATCGCTACCGCCGGCAATACTCATCAAAATCCCGCGAGCTCCATCAATACCAGCTTCTAACAACGGTGACCGCACCGCCATCTCGGCAGCAGCTAGTGCGCGGTTTTCGCCACGTGCGGCTCCAATGCCCATTAACGCAGCACCGGCGTCTTTCATCACACTGCGAACGTCAGCGAAGTCCAGATTAATTAGGCCAGGTGTGGTAATCAGGTCGGTAATTCCAGATACACCGTGCAGCAATACTTGATCAGCGTGTTTAAACGCCTCTACCACACTGATAGATTTGTTGCTTAACTGCAACAATCGATCATTTGGGATCACAATCAGGGTATCAACTTCAGCACGTAGTTCTTCAATTCCATCTTCGGCAGATTGCGCTCGGCGTCTCCCTTCAAAGGCAAACGGCCTAGTTACTACTCCAACCGTGAGTGCACCTAATTCCCGGGCGATCCGAGCCACAACTGGAGCTCCGCCAGTTCCAGTGCCACCACCTTCACCAGCTGTTACAAACACCATATCGGCGCCGCGCAGTACATCTCGTAATTCCTCTTCATGATCCTCAGCTGCTTTGCGGCCAATGGCAGGATCGGCTCCTGCGCCAAGACCTCGAGTCAAGTCGCGGCCAATATCTAATTTCACATCAGCATCACTCATCAATAGTGCTTGCGCGTCAGTGTTAACTGCCACGAACTCAACGCCCCTCAGGCCAACATCAATCATTCGATTAACTGCGTTAACACCACCGCCGCCAACGCCTACTACCTTGATCACTGCTAGATAATTCTGCGGTGCTGCCATGATGCCTCCATCAATTCAACTCTAATTCTCAGGTTGAGAGTTAGACATAACTCAACTTGTTGTGCTTAGAAATTACGACTTCAACTTTGATTAGTAGATCATTTTCCGCGCGTGTCGCAAGCATTTTTATAAATGACTTGCCACCCTCAGCAGGTGAAATTCATAGTACTTGCAGTTTCTGCGCTATTGCTCATTACGGGTTGTAGCAATGAAGTCACTAGTTTTCCAGCACCGCCTCAACCACCTGATGTCGCGCCACCGTTTGATGAAGCATTAGCCGAGCAAGAACTTAATGATGAAACCGCAGCTAACACTGATCAGCATTCCGATGATGAATTAATGGAATTTGAACCAGGATTGGCAACTGACCCAGCTGCGTTGAAATCTGCGTTTTACACCGGATCTGAAGATCTGTGCGCTGCGGTATTTGCTCAGTTAGGTGGTAGCGCAACTGTGGGTGGCAATCAAGTCTCAATTGATTGGTGCCGCGACATTGCTGCCAAATTGTCAGTTCCAGCGACCGCGACGGATGAAGCACAAGCCCATGCGGCGGGCTGGACCAATACCCGCGCTGCAATATTTACTAGCAGAACCCAGTTATGCGCAGGAAGTCGGTGCGTCACCTTGAGCAGTTTCCCCTACCCGTTTTGAGATAACTGCGCTAGGTTTTCCTCGCTACCCCGAACGGCCGGGGACACCTGCCGCACAAGATCGCCTGCTTGCAGGCCCGAACTAAGGAGTCAAATGGCACCCGTCGTATTCGATGGTGCGTCCCGTATTTATACGCCAGGCGCCCGCCCCGCAGTTTCTTCGCTAGATCTCACTGTCAATGATGGTGAATTTTTGGTGCTAGTTGGCCCATCGGGCTGCGGAAAATCAACCGCACTTCGCATGATTGCTGGTCTTGAACCTTGCGATCAGGGCGCAATCAAAATCGGTGAACGCGATGTCACTGATGTGGCACCCAAAGATCGTGACATCGCAATGGTGTTTCAGAATTATGCGCTCTATCCACACATGACTGTTGCTGCGAATATGGGATTCGCCCTACAAATCGCAGGTGTAGCTAAAGATGAAATTCGTCGCCGGGTTGAAGAAGCCGCAAAATTGCTCGATTTGGAAGAATATCTAGATCGCAAGCCAAAAGCACTTTCTGGCGGTCAGCGTCAGCGCGTTGCGATGGGTCGAGCCATTGTGCGTGAACCTCAGGTGTTCTTGATGGATGAACCACTTTCAAACCTTGACGCAAAACTACGTGTTCAAACTAGAACTCAGATTGCTGCCCTGCAAAAGCGCCTTGGTGTTACCACGATTTATGTAACACACGATCAGGTTGAAGCGATGACCATGGGTGATCGAGTTGCAGTACTGAAGTTTGGTGTTTTACAGCAAGTTGATACGCCACGTGCGCTTTATGACCGACCAGCAAATGCTTTCGTCGCGGGATTCATTGGTTCCCCTGCGATGAACTTGCTTGAAGGTGCGCTATCTGGCACCTCAGTGAGCATTGGCAGCTATAGCATCAATATTGATCCTGCCGCTGCTAGCAAGGCAACTGGAAACCGAATAGTGGTTGGCGTTCGACCAGAGCACTTAGAAGTTTCAAACGATGGAATTTCGATGACGGTAAATCTGGTTGAAGAGCTGGGTTCAGATGAATTCCTTTACGGCACAATTGATGACGATGGCGCTAAGGACATTACTGTGCGAGTCGCCTCTGACTCCAACATCCGACGTGGTGACAAAATCAAGGTGAAGCCAACTTCAATGCATTTCTTTGATGCCACTGAAGAAGGTCCACGATTGAATTAAGTTCAATCTAAAACCGGGGTCAGCAAAAGTTGGCCCCGGTTTTTTATTTTCCCTCGAATCGGGCCGTGGTGCCTCGGACAATTAATTGGGTTGGCATCACCACTGCTTTTGGTTCAGTTCGAGCATTCTTTACTTGATCCAAAATGACCCAGGTTGCGGTTTCACCCATGACTTGTACTGGCTGTGACACTGTAGTTAAATTTAGATATTTTGCTAAATCATGATCATCAAAGCCAACTATTGAAATGTCTTGCGGTGTACGCAAGCCATGACGTTGAATAGCGCTTATTGCGCCAAATGCCATTTCATCTGATTCGCAAAAGACGGCAGTGGGTGGATGCGGCTTAGCTAGTAGTTCATCCATAGCACGCTCGCCACTTTCAATAGTAAAGGAGCCAAACGCCTCTAGCGCCGAATCAAATTCCAGTCCCGCGTCTTGATGCGCTGCCAAGAAGCCAGCTCTTCGATCCCGCGGCGCGGTAAACGACATTGGCTGAAGTGGTGATTCAGCAATTAAGCCAATACGTCGATGCCCCATGTTAATTAAATGTCCAGTTGCAGCTTTGGCACCGCCAACATCATCAATCTTTACGCTCGCACAACCTTCTACTTCGGCACCGATTAGGGCAACTGGAATTTTCACTTGTTGCAAAAACTGAATTTCATCGCGGCTGGGTGGCAGTGCGCAAACTAACAGCGCATCGACTCGTTCCCGGACCAATTTTTGGTGAAAGATTCGCTCCCGCTCATCTAAGCGATCCAACGAGTAAACCAACATATCGAAACCAGCTGAACGACTTACTCGCTCAATTCCGGAAATCAAATTAGCAAAGTACCACCGATCCAAAAATGGTGCGATAACCCCAATTGTTGATGTTTTGCCAGATGCCAACCTGGAAGCTGATGGCGAAATAACATAGTCAAGTTCGCGCGCTGCCTGCTCAACTCGAAACTTAGTTTCCGGGGTCACACTAGCTAAGCCGCGCAATGCCCGTGAAACAGTTGCAGTGCTCACACCAGCACGTTGAGCAACTTCCTCGATGGTGGACTTCATGTTGAGAATCTAGCAAGCAAATGTAAAGGTTGGCAAACGCTTGCACAGCCGCTGTGGTTAGTTCACCCGAATAGTTGGCAGATCTGGTGCCGAAACATCATAAGTTTTAGCCTTTCGCTGCAGCAGCACTGTCAAAACCTCTGACTTTCGCTCGCCGCGTTCAGCGCTTCCCCAGATTATCGTGACATCAGATGTAAGAATGAAACGAATGTTGGAATTGGTGGCGGCGGTAACACGAGCCACCTTATCCAACAATTTTTTGGGTAAGTCAAAAAATGCGGTCGATGCTGCTAGCAATAACTTGTCACTGCCGGCAACGAATTGGGGTAAGTCAGCTCTTGGTTGAGAAACTCTGGGCAGATATTTCTCGCCCGTTTCATCTAAGTACCAAATCTCATCTTGAAATTCCAGCCAACCAATTGGTTGTCGTAGGTCAACCGAAATCACAATTCGATCTGGCCATCTTCGAGTTACCGATGCGCTTCGCACCTGCGGTAGTGTGCTAACGCGGGCTGCTGCTGCACTTAGATTTAAGTCTGAAATTCGCTCACCGATTTCGATTGCAGCAACATTTTCAATTGGCTTACGAATGGAATCATCAGCCACCTGAATTTCCAGGCTGCCCACCACTGCATCGGATGTAGTTTGCACCACCCAAGTAATCACCGAGGCAGTGCCAGAAATGATGAGCACCGAAATCAACCAAAGCTTGAGTTTGCTTCGCTTTGCCAATTTACTCATTGAATTTGCGTTCCAAGCCAGCCACAATTTCAGGCGCCAACATTGCCATATCGCCCGCACCTAAGGTCAACACGATATCTCCAGGGCTTACCCAGTTAGTTATGACATCAACCACTTTCAGGAATGATGGCTCAAAAGTCACCGCCGAATTAGGTAACTCAATGGCAGCGGCAACAGCTGCGCCACCAGCTCCCGCAATGGCTGCTTCGCCTGGTGCATAAGTTTCCATTACCGCAACCCGATCTGCTAATTTCAATGCGTCAGCAAATTCAGTTAGAAAGGCGTTCACTCGGTAATATCTAAATGGTTGAAACACCACAACGATCTTCCCAGCGCCAACTACTTCACGCGCAGCTTGCAGCGTTGCTGCAACTTCAGTCGGATGATGCGCATAATCATCATAGACCGAGATTTGATTCACAGTGCCACGCAGTTCAAACCGTCTTCTGGTCCCGCTGAACATCTCAAGTCCTGACATCAAAGCCTTTGGGTCAAGATTAAGCAAGATGCCTACACCGATTGCTGCAGTGGCATTTAGTAAATTGTGTTGCCCTGGCACTTGCAACTTAAGCACTCCTAACTCAACGCCATCAAGGTGGAGTTGGGATTGCCACAAACTAGCCTTAACCGACAAGTTGGTTAGTTGCAACTTAGCTAGCTCACTAAATCCATAACTGAGTACCTTGACTCCAGCGGCCGCAAGTTGTGCTGCAACTTTTGCTGCGCCAGGATCATCAACACAGATCACAACACCAATTTTGCAGTTGCGGCCAAATTTGAAAAACGCCTCTTCTATTTCAGTGAGTGAATTCCATCGGTCTAGATGATCGGCTTCAATATTTGTGATCACGCCAATGGCAGGTTGAAGCGATAGAAACGTGCCATCACTCTCATCAGCCTCAACTAAGAACAAATCATTACTGCCTGCATGGCCATTGCTACCAGTTTCATTCAACTCACTGCCAATAATGAAAGATGGATCCATGCCGAGCGATTGCAGCGCTACCGTTGTCATCGAAGTAGTTGTGGTTTTGCCGTGAGTGCCAGCAACTGCAACTACCTGTGCAGCAGCTACAATTAATTGCAGCGCGGCTGCACGAGAAATCACTGGGATATTTCTTGATTTGGCAATTTGAATTTCAATGTTGGATTCAGGTATTGCGGTTGAAGTAACCACTAATTGCGCGTCTGTTAAATTCGCTGGTGCATGACCGACAAATGTGGTGACACCCAATTGCGCTAATGCCAATAACCGTTTGGAATCCTTCGCATCACTTCCAGATACTTGATATCCCTGTCCAATCAGCACCCGCGCAATGGCAGACATGCCCGCACCGCCGATACCAATAATATGAATTCCGCTGCGTGGTAACTGCATCATCAACATACCGATCTAAGGGCAGCCACAATGTCGGCCGCAGCCGTTGGACGCCCAATCGATTTTGCATTTCTGCCCATCTGCTCTAATTTACTTTGATCAGCGAGTAGTGAATCAATCAGCAGTGACAACTTAGATTCAGTGCAGTCTTGATTGCGCAGCAGTGCGGCAGCGCCCGCTGCAACTAGTTCAGCAGCATTAAATTCTTGTTCACCATTACCTACTGGATATGGCACCAGAATTGCTGGCAAACCGGCACAAGCAAGTTCAGCTACCGTAAGAGCACCGGAGCGAGTTATTGCTAAATCGGCTGCAGCGTAAGCAAGATCCATTCGATCACAATAACCCAGCACAACGTACTTTCCTGCAAATTCCGTTGCATGACCTTGATACTTCGACAAGTTCAAATCTCCAACGATGTGCAATACATGAATACCTTGGCTAGTTAACTTAGGGGCCAAATCTGAGATTGTTTGATTGATTCGCTCTGCTCCTTGCGAGCCACCAAAAACCAATATCAAGGTTCCGTTAGTTGGCATAGAAAAATAAGATCTTGCAGTTTGCTTATGCGCACTTCGATCAAGCACCGCAATCTCATGCCGAATCGGAGTTCCTAGCAACTTTCCGTTTGGCAAACTGTTAGGAAAACTCTCAATCACTAGCGCTGCATGTTTTGCCGCACGTTGATTGGTAACGCCCGGACGTGCATTGGATTCATGAATAACAATTGGAATTCGTAACAGTTTTGCGGCAGCGTAGCTAGGTGCGGCAACATAACCACCAAAACCCATCACGAAATTTGGTTTGATTTTGTTAAACAAAATACACAACTTAAATACGGCCGTTATGAACTGCCAGGGATAACTGATCAATTGAAAGTTAAGTTTGCGAGGAAGGCCGATAACATTAATTTGATGCAATTGATAACCACGAGCGGGCACAATTCGGCCTTCCAAACCACGAAAACCACCGATAAAGTGAATATCTGAGGTTGTCGCCAGTTGCTGTCGCTCTAGTTCAGCTGCAATTGCTAATGCTGGTTCAATATGGCCGGCAGTTCCGCCACCTGCTAGCACTACTCGCATCGTTATTTCTTCACTACACTTTCAAACTTCACAGATCTAGTTATTTCGTTTTGAGCAAAGGCCAACAATAAGCCAATCATTGCTAGCGTCGGAATTAGTGCTGATCCACCCGTTGATACCAATGGCAGCGGCACTCCCATGATTGGTAACACACCGAGCACCGCGCCGATATTAATCATGGCTTGGCCGCCAATCCAACCAACAGATCCAGCACACACATAACGAACGAAATCTGAATCAGTATGTCGACCTAATGAAATTATCGCAATGCAGAGAATCATGAAAAGTACCAAAATCGTTAGCGCACCAAGCAGGCCTAACTCTTCACCGA
>Ga0315901_10008517_pt1 | contig 11904 bp, 9 predicted proteins | sample LakEriMetagenome_10_FD_203761 | JGI IMG/M metagenome (GOLD analysis project Ga0315901, IMG submission 203761) | Freshwater fungal communities from buoy surface, Lake Erie, Ohio, United States - Buoy 2 MA116 | ecosystem: Environmental > Aquatic > Freshwater > Lake | place: USA: Lake Erie, Ohio...
TGGATTGTGTGATGGTGCCCGTTTTATCGAAAACAATATGATTGACTTTTGCCAGGTGTTCTACTGTTTCGGGTGATTTAACATAGAAACCTTTTTTGCCCAGCAAACGCATGGCGGTACCTAAAGCAAACGGACTTGAAAGTGCAAGTGCACACGGACATGCAATAATTAAAACAGCAGTAACGGCATTCCATATCAAAGCCTGATTAGCCACACTCCACCATACAGCAGAACCCATGGCCACAATCAGCAATCCAAACGTAAAATACCTGCTCACTTTTTGCTGAAAGGTTTGCAGGCGACTAACGTGGTTTTTAGTGAAATGCTCATTGTTCCACAGTTGTGTTAAGTAGCTTTGCGATACTTTTTTTATCACTTCCATCTCAACCCATTTACCGGTAAGTCTGCCACCGGCATAAATAAGTTCGCCTGCTACTTTTTTCACGGGGTTTGATTCACCTGTTACGAAACTAAAATCTATGTAAGCCTCACCGCTCATCAGCATAGAGTCGGCCGGAATCAGTTCGTTATTGCGAATAACAAGCCGGTCGCCAACATTCAGTTGAGTTACCGGTACCGATGTTTCCTTGTTGTTTTTAATAACCGTAGCAGCAACAGGAAAGTAGGAGCGGTAGTCTCGCTCAAACGAAAGTGTATCATAGGTTTTTTGCTGAAACCATTTTCCTATGAGCAGAAAAAAAACGAGACCGGCATGTGTATCAAAATATCCAATGCCATTTTCGGTAAGTATTTCCCATGCACTTCGTACAAAAAGTACGAGTATGCCAAGTGCCAATGGAATATCAATACCAACGTACTTATTTTTTAAACCCTGCCAGGCCGACTTAAAATAATCCTGTGCGCTGAATAGCAATACAGGAAGTGAAAGGAACATGTTGAGATAACCGAAAAGTCTGGAGAATGTGCCCTTGGTAAAACTATCAAGCCCGAAGTATTCAGGAAAGCTGATGAGCATTATATTGCCGAAACAAAAACCTGCTACGCCTATTTGATAAATCAATTTTCGGTTCAGGTCTTTTTTAATATTTGTTTCAATATCATTTAGGTGAATGGCGGGCTCATATCCTATCGAACTGAGCAGTGTCACAACTGACCGCAAACTGCATACGTCATTTTTGAATGATACAGAAAGTTCTTTTTTAGGGAAGTTAACACGCGATTGTGTAATGCCATTATCAAGGCGATACAGATTTTCGAGCAGCCAAATGCACGAACTGCAGTGCATGGTAGGGATGAAAAATGTTGCCTTACTCAGGTGTTCATCCGTGTAGCTTAGTAAGCGACTTTTAACAGCTGGCTCATCCAGGTAAGTAAACTTGTGTACTGCCGAAGGATGATTGCGTGTAATACCCGGATTGCTTTGCAGCGTATAGTATTCGCATAAGTTGTTTTGTGAAAGTAACACATACACACTTTTGCAACCGGTACAGCAAAAATCATGTTGATCGAATGCAATGCGTTCACCCGAGCATTCATTGCCGCAGTGGTAACATGTTGCAGTATTCAGTATGGCTGTATTCATTAAAATATAAATGCAGATTGCTTGCCGTTCAGTAGTCGGCTGTTATCCGTGTGGTAAATAATATCTTCGATGATATACTCTCTGCAGGCACCGTTTACCAGCAGGTATTCGTTCAATTCGTTGAGGTAGTTATCCAGTTCAAACCAGTGTTCATGTTCATATACACGTCTTATCGAAAAATCTATACGGTATTTTTTAATAAAATCACAGGCTTTGCTTTCGTTGGCTATACTTTGCTCGTTGATTACAGTAAACAATACAATATTATTCGTCATAAAGTGATTGCCTAACAGGTAACAGAATAATTTTATAGCCTCCATGCTGCGTGTGCTGCCATCATAAACCAGCACAATATTTTTAAAACTGCTTATATCATTAGCTAAAAGAAGGGTGGGAGTTTCGGTTTTTTGCAGTATACGTTTAAGTATTTGATGACCGCTTTCAGTAGCTACTATATTCCTCATGGTCGATTGACCTATTACCAGCAAATCGTGATACCGGGCATCCGACAGAAATTTTGATTCGGGCATATCCTCATCGAGGTAAAGTACAGGACGTGCACCGGTCTGCTCGTATTGAAATTTTATACTCAGGGCTGATGTTGCGTCTGATGACTTGTCATGATGGTGTATCTTGTCAACAATATCCGCAAAAGTGTATTGATTATTATTCAAATAGGCTTTGTCAAATAACGGCATGTAGTTCATTTCGGTTGCTCCGTTAATGTATGCGGTAGTTACAGACGGCTTTCTGACTGCCGATACTATTTGCACCGATTGCTGCAGCAATACACGTGATTCGGGCATTTCATCCAGCAGTATAAAGAGTTTGCGAAGCATACAGCGAAATTTTGAAGCGAAATACGCGTATAGGGAATAGGTGAACTATGATACAACTCATTCAGATTTATGATTTATATCATATTGGCTGATTGTATAGTCTTCATTTACCCTTATTTTTCCGTGTTATCCACATAAAGGAATGAGGTCGTTTTTGTAAAAGAAATGTAAAACCCTATAAATTAGCGATTGTAAACAATTACAAAAAAACATGAAAAAACTATTATTCTCAGTAGCAATGCTGGCAGCGGGTTCTGCTGCATTTGCACAAATTAGTGCAGGTACACTAATGTTAGGTGGTACTATTGGTTTCAATTCAGAAAGTGGATCTGTTGAAACAACAGGTGCTCCTGTAGCCGTTCCTAAAGTTGAATTACCAAGTACTTCTAGTTTTAATTTGGGCATTACCGGTGGTTATTTTTTGAATGACAATCTAGCTATTGGCGCTTCAATCGGATTTGGCAGTACATCTGATGTAACTAAACGGTCTTATGACAAAACTACAGGAGTAGTTTCTACACCACCACTAACAGGAGCAGATGATGTTGCATTTGATGATGAAAATAAGGCATCCGGTTTCGGTATTAATCTGTTTGCAAATATGTATAATGACATCAACGGCAAATGGATGTGGTATTATGGTGCTGGCTTAGGTTTTGGTACAGCTAGCGGTACTACTACTGTTGTTGAGGAAACAAGTCCAGGTGTATGGGCACATAAATCAATTGATGCACCTTCAACAACTACAATCTCTTTAGGAGCTAACTTAGGTGTATTGCATTTCTTAAGCGATAACTGGGCATTACAAGCCGGTTTGAACAACCTGTTAGGATTCGACTATGAAATGGGCAAAGCTGAAGTTAAAAATGGTGCAATTACTACAACAACAAGTACATCTGAAATGAACCTTACCTTAGGAACAGGTTCATTCGGATTGGGTGCTGTTAACGTAGGTATATTCTACTTTATACGTTAAGAAATACTTTCAATTTATTATAAAGGCCGGCTAGTCCGGCCTTTTTTATGGGCTATACGGCATTAATTCGTATAGCCTTTTTTATTTTCGGGGTATTTTATACTTTGCACTCGCTAAAACCAATTATTACCATGCGTAAATTACTAGGATCTGTTCTTGCTTTGTTCACACTATGCAGCATTGGCCATGCTCAAACAACTATCAGCGTAGACTACCAGCTGGGTATACCAACTACACCATACTCGGGCGACATGAAGTTGAGTATCGCAGGTGTGAACCTTAAATACGGTATGCACCTGGATGATTACCTGAGACTTAACATTGGTACAGGTTTTTATGCAGTTCCTTTTGAGAGTCTGAATATTGAAGGTGTTCAGCGTGCTACAAGCGATGCCGTGTTGAATATTATACCTGTAACTCTGGGTGCTGAATTTTATTTTTTGGGCACCAAAGCCGATAAAACTCCCAGTAAAATTAAGCCATACATAGGCATCGATTTAGGCTGGGCCTACACCATGCAAAATAAAACCGATTTGGCACCGGCTACTAACCGCAATAATTTCATTTTTGCTCCTACGTTTGGCATTGCGTACGAAATGTCGGATGGATTGCACTTGTTTGGTGCGGTACGCAACAATATGATTATTTACCAGTACCGCGATATTATAAACTGGGATCAACCTTTTCAGTTGGTTGGAGTAAACCTAGGCGTACAGTTTACGTTTTAAGTCATTTAGCATGCTAAATAAAAAAGTGTGCTGCACCCGTGCAGTACACTTTTTTTATTCCGAGTGAGCAGGGTGGGTGCACTTGTAAGTACATACTAAAAAGGTGGAACGTATGGTTCCACCTTTTTAACAATGTCTACTTGAGTTTCTATATCAATAGGCAATAGTTGTCGAACGGTCTTCGCCCGATTTGTTTTTCCATTCCAATTTATACCCGTAAGGGCAGCCTGTAGTTGTCGGAGTTCCATCGCTGTTCACCCCATGAATGATGGTGATGTCTGCAGCAAATCCTTTTACTGTTCGCTTACCGCTCATCACCTTAGTAGGACAAGTGCTACTCCACATAACGGGTTCATTGTTTATAACAGTAAATGCAACACCTCTTCTGTTTTTACCCCACACAATCACATTTGTTTCTCCGTTCACGCTGGTATCGCCCTCTGCCTTGAGCGACAATACGCCTGAGTTATTTTCAAAGGTACGTTTACGTGAAATATTCCATACGGTAGCCTGACCGTTAATAAAACCAATGGTGGCACCTCCCCACAATTTGTGTTGCACGTTAGCAGCTACGAATGCACGGCCACCGGTTAAATTCTTAATATAGTATGTACCCTGCACTGTCATACTATTGCTTGTACCGTTTTTGGTAATGCGAATATTATCTACATCAATGCGAATAACTGATCCTGCGTTGGTCCATTTAGTACCTTCGATAAGCTGAATACTGAGCGTTCCTGTTCTGAAACGTTGCCCATCGGCACTATTGCCGTTATAGGTTACTATAATTTTTTTAATGCCTATAAACGTAGAATCATTCACCGTAGCACCCGGTATGTTGGGACCTTTGCCAAGTCCGGTTTCTTCTGTAGCTTTAGCAATGTCGTTGAACAACAGTTCTGTTTCGTTGCTGAACATGTTTTCATCTAGTGAAAACTCAATAAGATCACCGCCATTATTCAGCGGGTCCTCTTCTGTTTTACGGCAACCACCGAATACAACAGCGGAAATGGCCAGGGCAGCAAGAATTGTACGTATCATAGGATGAATGTTTTAGTTGAGCGTATACTCATTTGAGAGCCTGCAATTTAGCAATTAGGATTAATTACCCGAAACTAAATTAATATTTCTACTCAACACACTGCACGCTTTTTCTATCTCATCGGGTGTTATACAAAGTGGGGGAGTAATGCGTAGTCGGTCGGGCGCAAATAAAAACCAGTCGACAATCAGCCCATCCTTCATACATAAATCAATTATGGATTTGTTTTGTTCAAACGAATCAAATTGTAAACTCATCATTAAGCCTTTGCCATTGACCTGTCGAATGGCAGGATGGGTGAGGTTTTGTTTAAACAATTCAGCCTTAGCCGCTACTTCCTCCATGTACCTGTTTTGTTCCAATTCTTCAATACCAGCCAGCGCTGCCGAGCAACATACGGGATGTCCGCCAAAGGTAGTGATGTGTCCCAAAACAGGTTCTTTGGCCAACGTGTTCATCATGTGCTGCGAACTTATAAAGGCACCCATAGGCATGCCTGCCCCCAGCGCTTTTCCCAGCAGTAAAATATCGGGTACAACATGGTCGTGTTCAAAGGCGAACAGTTTGCCTGTGCGGCCAAAGCCGGTTTGTATTTCGTCAAAAATGAGAAGCGCACAGTGTTCTGAACAGCGTTTTCTGGCAGCTTCTAAAAAATCAGGATTGGCCGGAATGTAGCCTTGCTCCGATGCAACCACTTCGACAATAAAGCAAGCCGTTTTTTCATCGATGCAGTCGAGTTGTTGCGTGTTGTTAAAATCAATGAAGTGGATATCGGGCAATAGCGGCCTAAATCTATTCTTGTACACTTCTTCGCTATTCAGGCTAAGTGCAGCATGGGTGCTGCCGTGGTATGCTTTTCGGCAGGCCACTATTTTCGAGCGTCCGGTTACACGCTTAGCCAGTTTTAGCGCACCATCCGTTGCTTCGGCACCTGAGTTTACAAAGTACACACAGTTTAATGTTTCGGGCAATAGCGATGTAAGTTTCCTAGCCAATCTGGCCTGCGGGGCCTGAATAAATTCACCGTACACCATCAGGTGCATGTGGCTGTTTACCTGGTTAATGATGGCATTGGCTACATGCTTATTTCCGTGCCCCAGGTTGCTTACACTAATTCCTGATATTAAATCGAGGTAAGCCTTGCCTTGTGTATCGTACAGGTAGCAGCCTTCAGCACGTTTGAACTCCAGTGCTATCGGAAACTCACTGGTTTGAGCCTGATGCTGCAAAAAAAACTCGCGGTGTGTGGTATTCATTTATAAACGCAAGGTACATGAAGTGCATAAAAACAAAAATCCCCGATGATACGGGGATTTTTTATTAGTGGTTGTGGTGGTGTTTCTCGTTGTGTTCGGCCACCAGTTTAAAGAAGGTATCGGCATCAACCGGTTTTTCTTCAACAGTAATTTTCGATTTAATAATTTCACGCACTTTATTGGAGATAGCAATATTGATCATGCGTGATCTGTAATCGTCTTTTTTCAGGCTAGGCTCTACAATACTCCACAGCATATCGTCACTAAGGCCGGCATTTCCGTATGCGCCAAACATGCTTTTGGTGTAATTGATGGCTGCTGCACGTATGTCTTCTTCCTGCACCTTGGTATTGTTTTCATTCAATACTTTTTCTTCGAACAGGTGATTGCGCAGGTAGTTGGCTTCGTGAATATAATTATGCTCTACATTTTCAGGTGTAAACTTATCGGTGTGACGATCCATGAGCCAGCGTTTCAGAAACTCATCAGGCAGCTGGATGTTGTGTTTAGTAACCAGAGAGTCTATCAACTCATGCTCAAACAAGTGGTCGGCTTGTCCACTGAAATACGATTCGAGATCTGATTTTATTTTTTCGCGCAACTGCTCCACCGTGGTAACGTTTCCAGGTCCAAATGCCGCATCAAACAATTCCTGATTCAGTTCAGCTTCTATGTTACGTTTAATTTCTTTAACGGTAAGTTTAAAATTTTTGTGGATGTCGTTAACGGTAAGTTTGTTGATACCCAACACATGTGCTATTTCTGTTTCACTGTTATCAAACAAGTCAAACACATTTACATCAAATTCATCGCCCGCTTTTTTACCTATAAATTCATTTTTGATGGCATCATTCTTTATGCTCGATGTAAGAACAGGGGCTGAATCGGTATGAACTCCACCTTCAATCACCTGGCCGTTTTCATCCAGTTCGTCCATGCTTACATATACCATATCATTATCACCGGCAACGTCAATATCCATCAGTTTGCCATAGCGTTTGCGCATGCGATCCAGTTCATCATCAATCATTTTCTCATCAATGGTTACCTGATAGCGGGTAAATACATCTGACGGCCCTACCTGAAGTGAAAACTCCGGTGACAGGCCTATGTCGAATTTAAATGTATAATCGCTACCCTTTACCAGTTCATCAATTTTTGTATCCTCGGTTAACACCGGTTGTCCCAGTATATTCAGTTTTTGTTCTTCAATGTAATCAAACAAGCCGCGTGATGCGGTAGTATTAATAGCTTCGAGCAATACCGTGTGACCAAACATTTTTTCAATCATCGATTTGGGAGCCATGCCTGGGCGAAATCCGGGAATATTGGCTTTTTTCTGATAATCCCTAAGTTGCTTATCGACTTCGGGAGCATAGTCGTTTCCGGCAACATTAACGGATATGGTTCCGTTCAGTTCGTCTTTTTTTTCGAAAGTTACATTCATAGTTCTAACCTTGTTAAATAAAAATAAGACTATGGGACTAGTCTTATTCAGTGGTGCGGATGGAGGGACTCGAACCCCCACGCCTTTCGGCACCAGATCCTAAGTCTGGCACGGCTACCAATTACGCCACATCCGCAAAAAAGGGACGGCAAAAGTAGCGTAATTTGGTAATATTACAAGTGTATTGATTATTATATGTTTTAAAGCTGCGTGCTAAGCAGTAAACACGTTGCTGTATATTCGATTTTGCAGGCTCGAGGGTTATGCTTTACTTTGTGCGCAGCATGAATCAGGTCAAGCAGCATATACCCAACGCACTTACTTCAGCTAATCTGGTTTTTGGCTGTTTAGCCATAATGCAGGCCCTTGACGGCCGCCTGCAACAAGCATCCTACTTCATCTTTGCAGCAGCAATTCTGGATTTTTTTGATGGGTTCGTTGCTCGTGCACTCAAAGCCCAAAGCGAATTGGGCAAACAACTTGATTCGCTAGCCGATGTGGTAAGTTTTGGTGTAGCTCCGGGCATGATATTCTATATGTTTGGCAGCAGCTGTTTGGCAACCGATGGGTTTTGCTATGTTCCTTATTTATCGCTACTGATACCTGTATTTTCGGCCCTCAGGCTGGCCAAGTTCAATATTGACACACGTCAAACCGATAGATTTATAGGCTTGCCCACACCTGCAAATGCTATGTTTATGGCCAGTTTGCCTTTTTTGCCGGGTATGTATGGCGAAGTACTCGATCAGGTATTGAAAAGTGAGTTGTTTCTAAAACTGGTTCCCCTCATATCGGCTTACCTGCTGGTTGCCGAAATTCCGCTTATCGCACTAAAGTTTAAATCCTTTTCAGTATCGGCTAACCTATACAGGTATGCGTTGATACTCGTTTCATGTGTAAGCGTTTTGTTATTTAATGCAGGGGGTATAGCCGCAGCTGTTATTTTTTACATAGTATTGTCCGTTATTCAAAATCTTACCGATAAAACCAAAACTGTATGAAGTTTATTGCCGATATAGATGTTATGCCTCAGGCAGCATTGCTTGATCCGCAAGGAAAAGCCGTAACCGGAAGTATGAAAAACATAGGCTTGCCCAATATTACCCAAGTTCGTATTGGAAAACACATAAGCTTGGAAATAGAAGCCGATAGCATGGAGCAGGCCAATACGCAAGTAGATGAAGCCTGTAAAAAATTACTGGCCAACCTGATTATGGAAACCTATACCTTCTCGGTAAAAGCGGTGTAACCAAACGTATGCGGGCACATCTTTTATACCTGAGTATATGGTTGTGCTGTATCAGCAGCCTTCATGCACAAAACCTGCCTTATGCTCGTCAGGTTGTAAACGTATTGTGCAGCGATGAAATGGCCGGCAGGGGCTATGTAAAAGACGGTTCAAAAAAAGCAGCCGATTACATAGCAGCTGAATTCAAGAAATCGGGATTACTTTCTTTTGGAAGCAATTATTTTCAATCATTCGGCTTTCCGGTTGTAGTTTATCCCAACGAACCGGTTTTTAAAGTAGGCGATGACGAACTGATACCCGGAGTTGATTTCATAGCTTCACCCGGATGCAAAGCGCTTAGCGGTGTTTTTGAAACCGTGTTTGTAGATTCAGTTACTATTGATGACAATACCCTGTTCAACCAGTTTGAGAAGTCGGCTTTTTACAAGTTGCTTATTTGTATTTTACCCATTAAAGACAACAAAGTAAAGCATCCCGAGCGGCTTGAAAAAGTACTGAAGAATCAGTATAAGGCAAGAGGCCTCGTGTTTATTGACCAAAAAAAACTCATGTGGGGAGTAGCCACCGAGTGGGATGATATACCGAAGTTTTATGTTACCGAGAATAAAATTAAGCGCTATCACCAGCGATTGAAAATTGATATTTCTCCTGAACTTAGACAGCATCAAACACAAAACGTAATCGGGTATATAAAGGGGAAGATTAGGCCCGATTCATTTGTAGTCATTTCAGCCCACTACGACCACCTGGGTATGTTTGGGAAAAATGCACTATTCAGAGGTGCCAATGACAATGCCAGTGGTGTAGCCATGATGCTTGACCTGATTCAACACTATGCAAAAAACCAGCCTGCTTACTCGATGGTATTTATGGCTTTTGCCGGAGAAGAAGCCGGTCTGTTCGGGTCGTATTATTACACACAAAATCCGTTGTTTCCACTCAGGCAAATCAGCTTATTGATTAATTTAGATTTGATGGGTACAGGAGATGGCGGCATGACTGTAGTGAACGGAGACATATTTGTAGATGCTTACAATGAATTAGCACTGATTAATCTGACTGAAAATTACCTGCCTGAAATCAAGTCGCGAGGCAAGGCGGCCAACAGCGATCATTACTACTTTAGCGAAAACGGGGTGCGTGCATTTTTCTTTTACCTGATGGGAAAATACGCCTACTACCATGACGTTTTTGATACACCCGAAGAATTAACCTTTGCCAGGTACGAAGGAGCATTCAGCCTTATTGTACATTACCTGAATGATATGATGCGGTAGTTTCAGTTAAGTTTTGTACATTGCACACATTGAGTTACTACCTATACCCACTTAATTGAAATGACACTACCCCGTCAATGGCAATTCTGAACTCACTTATGTCCTGGTATCTGAAAAAGCGTATCAACAACATTGAACGTTTTATGCTAAGACCTGCTGATGTACAGGAAGAGGTATTATTGACATTAATTCAAAAAGCACAAGATACCGAATGGGGAAGGGCGCACAATTATTCATCTATCAGCACGTCCGAACAGTTTAAGCGCGAGGTTCCCGTAGGTAACTACGAAAGTCATCAGCCCTGGATTGAGCGTGTAATGAAAGGAGAGCAAAATTTACTTTGGCCATCTGAAATTAAATGGTTTGCCAAATCATCAGGTACTACCAGCGCTAAAAGCAAATTTATACCTGTAACCTATGAAAGCCTTGACGAATGCCATTTTCAGGGAGGTAAGGATGCCATGCTCATGTACTTCAATAATAATCCAGACTCAACAGTATTTGACGGTAAAGGCTTGATTTTGGGTGGAAGTCATCAGTTGAACAAATTCAGTTCAGAGTCATACTACGGAGATTTATCGGCAGTGATGATGCAAAATATGCCTTTTTGGGCTCAGTTTTTTCGTACACCTGATTTGAACATAGCCATTATGGAAAACTGGGACGATAAACTTGAAAAAATGGCAAATGCCACCATACACGATGACGTTACCAGCATATCCGGAGTACCTACATGGACACTTATGCTGGCTGAACGCGTACTGGAGCTGACCGGAAAGCGAACACTTAAAGAAGTGTGGCCAAACCTGGAGCTATATGTTCATGGTGGAGTTAGCTTTACACCTTACAGGCAAAGGTTTTCGCAGGTTATAGGAAGTGAAGGAATGCATTACCTGGAAACGTACAATGCCTCGGAAGGATTTATAGGAATACAGGATGACCTGAATAGCGAAAACATGTTGCTTATGCTTGATTATGGCATTTACTACGAGTTTATGCCCATGAGTGAATATGGAAAAACGCATCCCAAAACCTATTCCATTGATGAAGTAAAGTTGAATGAGCAGTATGCTCTGATTATAAGTACAAATGCCGGATTGTGGAGGTACATCATAGGAGATACGATTCGGTTTACGTCTATCAATCCATTCCGGTTTAAAATATCAGGCCGCACTAAGCATTATATCAACGCCTTTGGTGAAGAACTGATTATTGAAAATGCCGATCATGCTATTCAGGAAACCTGCCGCAGATTGAATATTCATATAACGGATTATACTGCTGCCCCTGTGTTTCATCATGATAAATCAGTGGGCACACACGAATGGCTTATTGAATTTGTAGATTGTACACTGGATGAAGACACGATTATTGACGTACTGGACGAAGAGCTGAAGAAGTGCAATTCCGATTACGAAGCTAAGCGGTATAACAATATTGCCATGACTAAACCACTTTTACATAAATTGCCTAAAAATACATTCAACCGGTGGCTCAGGCAAAAAGACAAATTAGGGGGGCAACATAAAGTTCCTAGGCTGTATAAT
>Ga0315901_10008523_pt1 | contig 11901 bp, 12 predicted proteins | sample LakEriMetagenome_10_FD_203761 | JGI IMG/M metagenome (GOLD analysis project Ga0315901, IMG submission 203761) | Freshwater fungal communities from buoy surface, Lake Erie, Ohio, United States - Buoy 2 MA116 | ecosystem: Environmental > Aquatic > Freshwater > Lake | place: USA: Lake Erie, Ohio...
AATTCAGTCTCACTTCGAATGATATACTTCCTAGATTATCGAATGCTTTCCAAAAACAAAGGGGAAGGGGTATACAAATACCAATAAAATCTTTTAACTTTAGTGGTGCAACCCTTTTTGAAGGGCGATTGTCTATGCTATAAGAATGGAAGAAAAGAATCTCATACAAGCATGTATTCGCGGCGATAAATCGGCGCAGCACTTGCTTTACAAGAAGTTTTCTTCATTGGTTTACGGTATATGCCTGCGTTACGCTAAGAATAAGATGGAAGCGGAAGATTCTATGCAGGAGGTTTTTGTAAAGATTTATAATCATCTGAAAGATTATCAATCGGCAGGAAGTTTCGAGGGATGGATAAGACGAATTGCCGTTAATACAGCGATAACGAGTTATAGAAAAAATTTAAAAGGTCGGTTGGAAGATGAAATCGATGACCGATCTGAATATGCGACAAGTTTGGTAGAGAATCATGATGTAGACTACACCATGGAAGAACTCATGATTTGTGTTCAAGCTCTTCCAGATGGATATCGCACCGTTTTTAACTTGTATGCGGTTGAAGGATACAAGCACAAAGAAATCGCCGAGATGTTGGAAATAGACGTCAACACATCGAAGTCACAGTTTTCAAGAGCAAAAGGACATTTACAAAAAGCGTTACTCGATTTGAGTTCGCGCAAAAAAGTACTAGAAGTATAAGCGTATGGAAAATTTAATGAATAAGATCGCAGGCGATCTAAAGAATTTCGCTCCTGAAGCTCCAATAGGAATGGAGGAACGCATTCAAACAGCGTTGTCGAAGAAGAAGTCCTTTTGGGCGTTCTCTTGGTACACCCTGAATGTATACGTTGTAGCATTAGTGGGTGCAGGTGTCTTGGCTTTGGTCTTTTCGAATCGTGGCGAAAGCAATGTTGTTGCGCAAAGCGCAGCCCCTGCTGCAACGGAAGTAAAGGCAACTCCTACGGTTGTTGCTGATTTGAATGCGAATGGCCATGTGATTTTGGACGCAGAGAAGGAATCGAAATCGACTCCAGTAAAAACAACAAGAGTACGAAAGAGTGTTCAAGTAGAAACCAGCGCATCTGCCTTGGTGGTTGAAAATTGTCAAACTGCTTCGATTGCAGAACCTGCTGTTGTGGAGGTCGCAGAAACTGTTGAAGTTCAGAGAACGCCCGAGGAAATTCAAGTTCCAAACCCAGTAAACGAAGTCGTAAAACCTAAAGGAAGATCTTTGAGGTTGACAAGACTTACAGGAAAGTGATTTCATACATTCGTGGTATGAAGCGATATTTTTGGTTAATAGGTTTGTTTGTGATTTTAGCCCAAGAGTCTTGGGCTTTTGTCGTCTCAGACACCCTTATAATCGACGGAGAAACTATTTACATTGAAGAGCGCGACACACCCATTTCCGATTCTTTGAGTAATTCTCGAAAGAACGATTTCAAAGAAAAACGCAAGCCGCTTATTTGGGGATTAGATGCTGCTTATGGAATGCAGATGACCGACTTCTCCATTTCGAATTTCAATAACCAAGAACTAGTCAGCGTTAACGGATTTTCAGGTATTTCAAATAGTACATTTTATCATTCTGGAGCTTCGGTGGGTGGATATTTGATGGTTCATCGGAACATTGAGATTGGAGCCTCCATAAACATTTTCGAGGGCGGGGTGTCTGAGTCAACTGCTCTATTAAATACATCTAACACATCGGTTTCATTTTACTTGGATGAAGATCAGATTCAACATGTTTTTCAAACAGAAGTTCAGCCTCAAGTTTTTGAATTGGATACGGCTGCGGTTACCACATTCTCCAACGTGTTTAATCTTTCGTCTTTTCAAATTCCTTTGAAATTCCGATTTTATGTGAATGAATTTACACCGAAGTCGAAATGGAAAGCCTATGGTGAAATTTCGCCCGTCTATCGATCGTTTAGGTTGCAGAACAGGTCTTCAGATGCAAGTCAAATGCTCTTTATAAATGCTTCAGGAGATTTTGAATATCTGAATATAGTTGATCAGCGTTTTCAAAGTTTCGGAGTTCTTGTTGGAGCTGGATCAGAGTTTCAATTGAGAAAAAGAGTGAACGCATTTGTTCAAGCGAATTGGAGTTTTCCTCCCATAAATTCGTCAGATAATAATGGAGCGAATTATTTCGCGCAATACAGCAATGTGTTTCTTGGGATTCGAGTATTAATAGGAGACGGCAAATAAAATGAAGGTTTTGACTTATATTCGTGGTATGCGAAATTACTTACTACTTGTTCTTTTGGTTGCGTCATTTTCAGTGCGCGCACAATTTCCAAATCCGAGTTTTGAGCAGAACACAGCTATGCCTCAACTGCTTGGAGAGTGGAATAAGATTATTGGATGGACCAATGCAGGAAGTGATCTAGCCGGTCCGGATTATTTCAAAGTGGGTGCAAGCGCATCGTGTGATTTACCCGAGACGCCATTTGCTATCGTAAACGCTCAAAACGGCAATGCACTTGTTGGGATTCAATTGTGTGGAAGGAAATTTACCAACAAAAGATCATACCTTCAGTCTCAGCTTCAAAGCCCTTTAATACGAGGTAAGAAATACAAGTTTTCTTTTTATCTGTCGAATGGAAGGCTAACTCCATCAAGTAACGCAGGTTTAGCCATAGACCGCATAGGAATTTATATTTCTTCATTTGCGCCCGTTCAGACAGGATATGACCCTCTGTATTTTACTCCTCAATTTGCAATAGACACAGTGTTCTATTCAGAGACGTGGAAGAAGATTAGCTTTGAGTACGTTCCCTTGATTGACGATGAAAAGTTTATTACTTTGGGTGTCTTTGGTGCAGATTCTGAAAGAGAAATCATAGAGCACTTAACCGAAGAAAATCTCAATCCAGAGATTGGTTATTATTTCGTAGATAATTTTTCTTGTATTGAAATAGACGGAGATAATGTTCCAGATGAGAATCTCATTGACAAAGGTCCTGCCCCGAGCAAAGTAACTTACGTGTTTGTTCCAAATTCATTCACACCAAATGGAGATGGTCAGAATGATGTGTTTATGCCTATTGGAGAAGCTGGGAATATTATTAGTGTCGAGGTGTTTTCTCGTTGGGGAGAAATACTTTTTCAATCGAAAAACAATCCGAATCCCATGTGGGATGGAACCAACGGAAAAAATAGTTGTCCAGATGGAACGTACTATTACGTTGTGAAATACAGTATTCCGAGGTTGGGAGAAGAGGGAACTCAGACGGGATATGTAACACTTATGCGCTAGTAGCAGTACCTTCGCAACATGAAGGTTATTCAAGAAGTTCCGCTTAAAGTTTCTCCTTTGGTTCAAGATCTATTGAATCAATCGGAGCAAGTGAGAACGTTTGTTTCAGATTTTTTTTCGAAGGAGAACTGCATTTCAGCTGCAGGAAAGAGATCGTTTTCAAAGGGAAATCGCGACGTTTTAGTTGCGCAATTGAGTGCGCAATATGCCATTGAAATCACTTCAGATGAAGTGAAAAAGAACATTCTTTCCCTTCAATCGGAATCGACTTTTACCGTGGTAACCGGACATCAGATTTGTTCTGCGGGTGGTCCGCTTTATTTGATTTACAAAATATTTTCAGCCATTCGAATTACGCAGGAATTGAATGCCTGGCAGGATGAATTTCATTTTGTTCCAGTCTATTGGATGGCAACAGAAGATCACGACATTGAAGAGATTCGCCACTTCCATTGGGGAAATGAAAAAGTCGAACTCGCAGCGGAGTTTGAAGGAATTGCGGGAGAACTTCCAACCGAAGAATTTCTTTCTTGGTTGAATGAAAAAAGAGTTGAAGGAAAATTCAATGAAATTGGATTGAGTGAGTTATTCATTCAGGCTTATTCGAAAAAGAACTTTGCAGAAGCCACGCGCTATTGGGTGAATGAATTGCTGGGTGAATACGGAGTGGTGTGTATAGATGGAAATGATAGCGCACTGAAAGCATTGGCAAGTGGTCTTTTTGAAAAAGAGATTCAAGAAAAATTCGTTTTTTCTGAAGTGTCGAAGACCAATTTAGAAATCGAGAATTGCGGATACAATCCGAATATTCAACCAAGAAATTTCAATTTGTTTTGGTTGAACAACGAGTCTGCTCACATCAAAAGAAAACGTCTCGATTTGAAGGGCGAAGTTTTTCAAACGAGTGATGCCTTGAGACAATTTACTTCGGAAGAACTCATGCAAATTCGAAGTGAGCTGAGTCCGAATGTCTTGCTTCGTCCGCTTTACCAAGAAACTATTCTTCCTAACATTGTCTACATCGGTGGTCCTTCCGAATTGGCCTATTGGCTTCAATTGAAGAATGCCTTTGCTGCTACAAACCTTCAAATGCCATTGTTGGCACATCGTCTTTCAATGGTGCTTGTTCGCAAGCGCGATTTGGAATTCGTTTCGAAAAATAATTTGAATATCGCAGAGTTGGTGCAAGAGAAATTGCACGAGGCCCAAAAGAAAATGTTAGGTGCCATGAACGCGAAGTCTTTCGAAAATGAAATTTCAACGACTTCAGAAAACTTCGAGAAATTGCGTAGTTATATATCGGAAGTAGACGCATCGCTGATGGGGTGGTTGAGCGCTGAAGAGAAGAGACAACTTGATCAATGGAGCAACATTGAACAGAAAATAAAAAAAGCTATCAAGAGCAAGGAGGAAGTGAAGTTCAATCAACTTGAAAAATTCTTTGCGTTTACTCATCCCAACCACATTCAACAAGAACGTGTTTTTTCACTTTTGTATGCAACAGAAATCGTAGGATGGAAGGAACTAAAGGAAGTTCTTGAACAGTTAGATCCGTTTAAGCATTCAAGTACAATTGCAGGATAATCGCCGCGCTTACTTTATCTAAGTTTTCTTTTTTCTGACGTTGGCTTTTGCGCATTCCACCTTGGTAAAGCGCTTCTGCAGCCAGTTGGCTGGTGTTCCTTTCGTCAATACGAACCAATTCAATCAACGGAAATTGTTTCTTCAACCAATCTGCGAATTCATTCTGCTTTATCGTGATCGGCGCTTCTGAATCATCGGCATGACGAGCTTCTCCCAAAACCAACGTGGTTATTTTTTCTTTCGGAACAAGTTGAATCAAATGCGCTTTTAGTTTGTCGGTTGGAATGGTTTCTAAAGGGGAAGCCACTATGCGAAGACTATCTGTAATGGCAAGCCCTGTTCTTTTTTCACCGTAATCTATTCCCAAGGCCTTTGACATGTTTTCGCTTATTTTTGACGAAATTATAGTAAAAGCATGTTACAGCACAAAGAGACTATCGAATTAGCGTGGGAGAATAGAGAATTATTGAAGAGTGAAAACACACGCGCCGCCATTCGCGAGATAATTGAAGCGTTAGATAAAGGGAAGTTGAGAGTGGCAGAGCCGTTGGAAAATGGTAACTGGCAAGTGAACGATTGGGTGAAGAAGGCTGTGATCTTGTATTTCCCAATTCAAGAAATGAAAACCATTGAGGTAGGTCCGTTTGAATTTCACGATAAAATGGAATTGAAGAAAGACTACGCAGCACAAGGCGTTCGCGTGGTTCCTCACGCTGTTGCCCGTTACGGTGCACATTTGGAAGCGGGTGTAATCATGATGCCTTCATATGTGAACATAGGTGCTTATGTGGGTGCAGGGACAATGGTTGATACTTGGGCAACTGTGGGCTCATGTGCCCAGATTGGAAAGAACGTTCACCTCAGTGGTGGTGTTGGAATTGGCGGAGTGTTGGAACCTGTTCAAGCAGCTCCTGTGATTATTGAAGACGACTGTTTCATTGGCTCACGTTGTATTGTTGTGGAAGGGGTAAGAGTGAGGAAGGAAGCTGTTCTTGGTGCCAATGTGGTTCTTACCCAATCAACTAAAATTGTTGATGTAACTGGAAAGGAACCTGTCATTTATATTGGCGAAGTTCCAGAACGTTCAGTGGTTATTCCAGGTAGCTTCACGAAGCAATTTCCTGCAGGAGAATTTCAAGTGCCTTGCGCATTGATTATTGGAAAAAGAAAAGAAAGCACAGACTTAAAAACTTCACTCAACGCGGCATTGCGCGAGTATAACGTTGCCGTATAATTTCAAAATATAAATGAAAAAAGTAATTCTAACTTTATTTATTGCAGCGCATGCGTTCGCAATGAACGCTCAGAAATCCGCAATAGATAAGGTTGCAAACGCCGCATGTGAGTGTATTAATAATTCAGAACTTGATGAGAGTATGACTCAACAAGATGCTGAACTTTTCCTCGGTCAATGCATGGCTCCTTCAATAATGGAGAACATGGAGGCTTTAATGAAAGAGTTGAAGCTCACGGAATTCAATCAAGAGTCGGGATACCAAATCGGAATCGAGGTTGGAAAGAAGTTAGGTGCCATGTGCCCAAAGTTCATTGAGCTTTCCATTATCATGGCGCGAAACGCCAATCAAGAAGTTCCGGTGGAAGAGGAATACGATGAATCTGAATCAGATTCAGTAGTTGAAAGCGAATATGAAGATGATGAAATAGGTGTGATCCAAGGTCGTTTCGTACGTGAAGAAGGTGGGTCTCAACGATACATCGTTATTAACATAGACGGCCTAGAGGAAAAGCTACTTTGGTTGTATTGGTTCGATGGTGCAGACGACCTACTTGCTGATCCTTCTTTTTATTTGAATCGCGAAGTTTATGTTGAATATGTGAGTTTCGAAATGTTCGACGGTATCTCAAGATCCTATGTTCCCGTTAAAGTACTGGTTAGCCTTTTAGGAAACGAATAAGCATGAAGTTTCTCATTATCCAAACCGCGTTTATTGGCGATGTAGTCTTGGCAACGCCCATGGCTGAAGCGCTTGCGCAATTGGATCATGCAGAAATTCATTTTTTAGTTCGAAAGGGAAACGAATCGTTGCTTGAGAATAATCCTTTTATTCATCGCGTTTGGATTTGGAACAAGGGGCAAAACAAACTCAGCAACCTATTCAAGTTGAGCGCTGAAATTCGAAAAGAAAAGTTCGATTGTGTGGTAAATTTGCAGCGTTTTGCTTCAAGTGGATTTCTCACTTTCAGAAGCGGAGCTTCAAAGAAAATTGGATTTCAAGAAAATCCATTTTCATTTTGTTTTACTTCGAAATTCAAGCACGAAGTGAATAACGGACAGCACGAGGTTCTTCGAAATTTAGAATTGATTCGCGAATTTGTCCCAGGCGATTTTCCTCCTAAGTTGTTCCCTTCTGTTCGCGATTTTGAGAAGGTAGCTGAATACAAGAGTAAATCATTTGTGTGTGTTGCACCTTCATCGGTTTGGTTTACAAAGCAATGGCCTAAGGCGAATTTCATTCAACTTGTAGAAGAATTATCAAAGAAGCATCACGTTTTTTTACTGGGTGCGAAATCAGATTTTAATTTGTGCGAAGAGGTGAGAGGAGTTGATAATTCAAATGCAACGAATCTCTGCGGCAAACTAAGTTTTTTAGAATCGGCTGCGCTTATGCGTGATGCCGCAATGAATTTTGTTAACGACAGTGCGCCCATGCATTTTGCCTCGGCTATGAATGCGCCAACGACTGCATTCTTTTGTTCTACCATTCCTGAGTTTGGATTCGGTCCACTTTCAGAGCGTTCACGAATTGTCGAATCTTCTGAAGATTTACCCTGTCGTCCATGCGGATTGCACGGAAAGAAGTCTTGTCCGCTTGGCCATTATAAGTGCGGCGAGACTTCGAAAGAAAGAATTGAAATGCTTGCCCAATGTTAGATCTATTTCACGATTGGGAATTAATGCCCGGCCGACGAGTTGTGCTTTTGGGTTCGTGTTTTTCTGATAATCTTGGTCCCTATTTAGAGCAGGCAGATTACCATGTTTATTCAAATCCTTTTGGAACATTGTTTCACCCCATTCCAATAATGAATTGGATTGACATGGCTATTTCAGAAGAGGTAAGTGAAGAAAGACTCCAAATTGTTTATCATGAGAATCAGTGGAAGTCTTTGTGCGGAGGTAAAGAGCTTCGTGAATCGAATAGAGATGACTTGTTGGAAAAAATTCAGCTAAAGCGCGCAGAGTTGCGCGCTGAATTGGAAGAAGCTGAAGTTTTAGTTCTTACTCTGGGTACAGCTCATGCCTGGGTTCACGAAGAATTTGGGATTGTAGGAAATTGTCAGCGTTTGCCAAATTCTAATTTTCAAAGAAAATTAATTTCTGTCGAAGAAATGGCAGACACAGTGATAAGTGTATTGAATAAACTCAATAGGGTAAATCCTTTTTTGCAAGTAGTTCTTACCATTTCTCCCGTTAAGCATTGGAGAATGGGAGTTGTAGAGAATTCAAGGACTAAAGCGAGGTTAGTTGAATTGGTTCATGCACTTAGAGTTCCTCAACTATTGTCTTATTTTCCATCATACGAGTACGTTACAGATGTTCTTAGAAACGATGAGTATTTCAATTCAGATCGTTGTCATATCAATGAAAATGCAATTAGTTTAGTTGCAGAGAAATTTCTTTCTAAAAAGTAAAAACGGGCCGAAGCCCGTTTTGTTAAAAGTTTATTTGCGCTTGTATTCGCATAAGATTTCCTTTTTGAATATTGTCTTGTTTGACGAAGTCTTCATATCTTCTTTCAGACATAGTGTACATCACTACAAGTTCAAATTGTTTTGCGGGTTGCCATTCAATACCAACCTCGGTTTCTTCTACATTGTAACTTCTAGCATCTAATTCGTGTTTTTTTCCTCCATCATATTTTTGATATCGAACAAAAGGAATGAATGTCTGGTCTTTATAATCAAGTTTGTAGGAAACAGTGGCATAACCTCCTCTTAAGCTCTGTGTGGAAATAGAATCGGTAGCGTTGTCGAATTCAGGACCACGTCCGATATTGTATTCAGCTTGAATTCCGAAAGGTTTTGGGTAGACAATTAAAGATGCAGCCACACGATCGTCGGCATAAGTTTTATCGTCATTTATTTTTACTCCGCTGCTTAGTTGAGATGATGAAAAGGTGTAAAGGCCCTTGTATCCTTGAATTCCAAGTTCAACGATTTGATTTTTTATTTCAAATGGATAGCTTAATCTTGCCACTGCATGTCTGTTTTCATTTGCTTCCGGTCTGTTTGCAGTTTGGCCGTTGTATATTCCGAGACCTAACACGCCGTAATCTCCCGAACCTTTCAATCCATCTCTCACGAGAGATGAGAATAATTTTCTTGTTTCTTTGGGTGCCCAATAGAACATCACACCAAGATCTCGTTCATTGGTTACAGCACTGTTCAAAGCGTCTGCTCGGTCGAGAGGAAGTCTATTTTGGCTCGACTGCATGTTTTCGAAACCAAATGGTACTTTACTCTGCCCAATTCGCACTCGAAATTCATTATCCTTGTCTAATCCTAAGTCAAAGTATGCGTCACGAATTTGACCGAAATGAAGCCCTGTAGATGAAGCCGAACTTGCGAAATCGGGTTGAATGTATACATATGCTCTAGGGCTTATTTGACCGTAGAGAATAACGCGCATTCGACGCATGAAAAATCCGTTGTCACCGCCCCAACTCTTATCACACTGCTCGCACCCGAGATCTGGATTTGTTACAAGTAATCCATTGTATCTTATTTGAGAATATCCTCGAACAGAAATGGTTTCGAACCATTTTTTTTCTTCTTTTGGCTTCTCGTTTTGTGCGAACACACTTATTGAAATCAGGGCAAGTAATAGGCTAAAAAGCTGCTTTTTCATGTTTTTGGGTTTTGGTTGTAACAGTGTCTTAACAAATAATTAACGATGACAAAACTATTGAGCGAGTTAAGAGACAGTGCTACGGCTGAATTACCAATATGTTAAGAAAAAGTTAAGTGAAATTGGATGTTGAAGGAAATTGACTGCGTAAAAACAATCTCGCCTTAACATTTACATAACATTAGAAGGCTTAGTTTGCATTGTAAAATCACAATCTATGAAAATCTCAAAACTATTTTCTTTTATGGTTCCGAAGAACTCGATGTTCTTTGATTTGTTTGCCGAAGACACAACGAACCTGGTTGAGCAAGCGAAAGTGTTTCATCAAATGTTTCAACTTACAGATCAAGAGCAAATTGCAGGATGTATACGCCAAATTCGCGATTTTGAACATAAGGGAGATGAGATTACCCATCAGATCTTCATGGAATTATCAGAGAACTTTATAACTCCTTTCGATAGAGAAGATATTCACGCATTAACTACCAGTATTGATGATATCGCTGATTTCATTAACGGTTGTGCATCGCGTATTCAGTTATATAACGTAAAGCAATTCTCAAAGACTATGGAGCTGATGAGTGAAGTTTTATTGAAGCAAGTAATTGAGATAGATGCAGCAATTAAGGACATGAAGAGCATGAAGAATGTTCAGCGTGTGCGCGAAGCAATTGTGAGAATTAATTCTTTGGAAAATCACGCAGATGACTTGTTCGACGAGGCTATTGCTCGTTTATTTGCAGAAGCAGTAGATCCATTGGAGTTGATTAAGACCAAAGAGGTTTTAAGCAGTCTGGAGACGGCTACTGACAAGTGTGAAGACGTTGCAAACGTTTTAGAATCAATCTTAGTTAAAAACTCTTAATCTAAACTAGAATGGATTATTCATTCTTACTCATTGCGGTCATTGCTCTGGCATTGATTTTTGATTTTATCAACGGATTTCACGATGCGGCAAACTCAATTGCAACTGTTGTTTCGACAAAAGTTCTAACTCCTTTTCAGGCTGTTGTTTGGGCGGCGTTTTTCAACTTCGTAGCTTTCTTTATTTTCAAGGATCACAGTGTTGCAACGACAATTGCAAAGTCAGTTCACAAAGAGTTCATAGTTGAATGTATGCATCCGCTGTCTATGATTCTTGCGGGATTAATGTCGGCAGTTGCATGGAACTTAATCACCTGGTGGTATGGTATTCCATCTTCATCCTCACACACTTTAATTGGTGGATTTGCGGGAGCTTTTCTTGCGGCATTTGGTTGGAAAGCGATTAGCTCGGGAATTATATGGGCAACGGCTATTTTCATTGTTGTTGCGCCAATAGCAGGTATGATTATGTCTTACCTTATCTCCATCTGGTTTTTGAATTCTTTCAGGAAAGGAATCGCGATGAAACTAGTTTCTTTGTTCATTATTTTCGGAGTTTCTTATGCCGTATTTAACGTCTTAGAATTCAAAAAAGATTTCAATGGAGGTAGTAGTTACGTCGTTGCGCTAAGCGAGAAAGTAGAAAAAGATAAGTTGAAGGAAATGCTTGTCTTCAAATCGGAGGATAAAATGAAAGAATTTCCTAGCCTCGTAAAAGTTGCTAAAGATTCAGCCGGAAACGAAGATGCTAGTGGTAAACTATATGAAATCCGAACAGATTATTTGAAAGATGTAAATACCTCTGATGAAAATAAGGATTTGACTAAGGCTATTAAAAAATCGTTTGACAAATCGTTCAAGAAGGATTTGCGCAGTGGTCTGGCCTTGGTTGTTAAAACAGATGCGCCGATTTCTTCAAGTGAATTGAAAAAAGCTTTCTCGCTTAAGAATGAATGCGATAAAGCCATTGTTTTTGTCGAGCCTGCGAAGGATTCTTTAGGTCTTGATATGGCTTCAAACCAAGATTACATTGTTCGATTAGATTCACTGGGGTCTGTGCTCTATGCAAATGACAAGAATGTGGAAGTGCTTAAGGATTTGAAAAAGCAAGGGGTTAATAGCTATGAGGTGGTTTCATCAGATATTATAACTAAGGATTCAGAAAACAGATATGCTTATTCTACTGAATTTAAGATAGTAAAGGTTGAACGCATAGGTGCCGATTCGAAATTGCGCTTCGACACTTCCAATTTGAAAAATAATTTCGAGACGTATTGGTTGAAGGTGATATTCCATGGAGCCAACTTTAAGTGGATACTTTTA
>Ga0315901_10008525_pt1 | contig 11899 bp, 3 predicted proteins | sample LakEriMetagenome_10_FD_203761 | JGI IMG/M metagenome (GOLD analysis project Ga0315901, IMG submission 203761) | Freshwater fungal communities from buoy surface, Lake Erie, Ohio, United States - Buoy 2 MA116 | ecosystem: Environmental > Aquatic > Freshwater > Lake | place: USA: Lake Erie, Ohio...
GTCTTTCACCTCACACCAATTCGCTCTTTGCGAAGAACGATCGCCCAATCGAGTCTCTTATGCAGTTTGATGAAAACCACCGCCACAAGATACAACAGATCTTCAAAAATGCACAGATGTTCAAGAACAGGGATACTCGTGAAGGGTTCCTAGAGAAAGTCTTCGAAGGTTACACAAACATTTCTGGGATTGCGAGTCTAGCCAATATAGATGGAATAACTGAATTCGGTATACAGGTCTGGACCCATGTTGAAGCGTCCGCCGATCAGGGCCTTTTGGACAAGTTCTACATAGAGTTGAAGACTCGAATCCTGAATTTACAGCACCAACAATGGATCGAGAAACAGATCGGAGGAATTTCGCAAGATAGCCTCGATGTTTTTAAGTCCAGCGACCTGATCTTAAACCCCTACTTGATCGATCAGAATCTAATCGAAAGGGACGAGGAAAAGCAGCTGGATCAATGGCTGATGCACAACTCGGATCCAAACGATCGCTTCTTGTGTATCACCGATTTCGGCGGCGCAGGGAAAACAGCCCTGGTCTGGCGATGGCTTAACTCCTCGGATGTCGATCGCTGGCGTTACGATAACCAGTGCCAACTGTTTTGGTCGACTTTTTACGCTCGAGACTACTCCGCTCTAGACTTTCTTCGCAAAATCGCGCTGAAGCTACAACTCGACTGTGTGGATCGATACGGCAACCCCCTTGGGGGATCGATCGCCAACTCTCCTAAATTCACTAACGCTTGGACTCTCGTCATCGATTCAATCATCCAATGCTTGAGCGATCCGAAGCGTGGCCAATGGCTGATTGTCCTCGATGGACTCGAGCGGGAAATGGGAATGTATGCCGATCCGGCTCGCCAAGTCTACAACAGCGAAGACCAAGAAATCCAAAAAGAGAAAGACCAACGCAGCCAAGATCGTATGCACCACCCGGATTACGGCATTCGGAGCGGATTGCTTCGACAGTTCCTTTCCAAATTGGTCGTATCCCCAGTACGCATGATCTGCACGTCTCGCCTGCTACCGAGCAGTATCCCTATTCGCGAAACGATTCGTTCTAGTCCGACCGGCAAGTCGATTGACGTAGGTTTCCAGGAACTTCCTCTGAAACCTTTGGATGTCGATCAACTATGGAAAAGTGTTACCCAAGAAAACCATCCGGATTCCGAAGCGAACCGTTTCTGCGCTCAAGTAGCAAACCATCCGCAGCTAATTGCGATCGTCGGCGCTGCTTACCAAGACTCGGGTAAAGACTCCTTCGTCGACTGGGTTGCTAGCCTTGTTACTGAACCCGAGGACTTCTACGCTCAGATCGATCAGTTGAGCTACCTTACCCAACGACGACATCGATGGCTCGATCTTGCGACACGCGACTTAACGAAAAAAACGATCGACTGGGGCCTGCTTTGCCGGGTCGCGTGCAACCCGGGAGAATCTTCCGTTGCATCACTTGCCGAAACAGCCCGAAGCTTGTCGGTCGGGCAGGAAAAATGGACGGCCGAGAAAACCAAAGAGGTCCTGCGTAAACTCCAGCAACGCAGGTTGCTCGGGATCGGCAAGCATGCGTCGAACGCCTCAATGGCAGATAACTCCTCGCTGGATTCCAACGCGATCGAGTTTGTCGATATCCATCCAGTCGTCCGATGCCATGTCTACCAATACGCTTTGGGATTGGGGAAACGTTCCTCCAAAGATTTCACACAGACCGAACGATTGATTTACAAATTGGTCAACGAGACTCAAGTCGGCAGCAGTTTGTCTTTAGGAATGCTCGATCTTCGAAATATCGACGACAAACTGGCCGAGTATCAAGATCGATTAGGATCTGACTACTCCGATGTAGATGGTGCAAGCAATTATGATCGCGTCTGGGACGACTGCTTTGCTAAATTCTATCCCAAAGATAACCAAGATAACCGGAGTCTTGAGCTTCGCATGCGCATGCCAGCCCTGCGTCTGCGCAGAAATCAAGCATATATCTCATGGCGATCGGCCCACCTTTTTACCGTCACTGGCCGGTGGCAAGAGTCTCTTCATGCATACCAACTCGCAGAGATGGCCTATGAGATGGCAGGAGATCTCGAAAGTGCAGCAGAGACCCGTCGTGCCCGTACATGGCAACAACTCTACGGCGGTTCCCTTTTCGCGTTTGAAAAATACTTCGTTTCACGCCATCGGGAGAACATCCGGTGGAACCCCGAAAGCGATCCGCTATGGCTGGCGATTGTTCTGGCCATTCGAGAGCATCCAGAGACAACGCATCTCTTGGATTTGTTAGAAAAGTACTACAAACGCAAAGGGCAAACTTGGAGTCGATGGCAAGCCCAAACGCTAGCCGAATGCTTGTACTATCTAGCAAAAAGCCATGACGATTACAACCGACCCATTCAACTCATCGACCAACTACCAGCAACCGATGGCGATACGGATTTCGTCCAACGAATCTGGGAATCTTTGACCCTAGGGATGTGCCACTTGGAACGCGGTGAGATCGATCAAGCAAAACGATTTTTATTAGATAGCTACGAGAATGCGAGGAAAAAGAACGACGCTGTGACGTTAGGGTTCTCTCAAACCTATCTTGTCGAACTGCAGGCGTTGGAGATCGAGCAAAAAGTCAAGGAATCCGGCGTCACCAAAGAACATCTTGCCGGCATGCTCGGTCGAGTCAAGCAGGACTTTGAAAAGTACCACCGCAAAGATCCGGACAATCAATTCCAAATCCCCTCCACGATCGCAAACGTCGGCCTCGCGAGAGCCTTGTTGGCGGTGTCTGGCTCCGATCAGAGCAGGTTGAATGAGGCCCGCCACTATGTTCTGGAAGCTATTCGGATCGCCACTGGCGTTCACCCCGGTTTCTGTTTCGGCCTCGGTCTCAGAAAGGCAAATGCCCTCCTAACGGAGATCGACAAGAGTATCTCTGCGATTCAATTCCAAAAAGAAGAGTCTGGTTCCCACAACAAAGACCGCCAGAATGGCTCCTATGAAATCGAGTCCCATCTGGTAAGTCTCTCCAGAACACTCGAATCCATTCATGGAACGATGAAGATTTTCGAAACGGAACAACCCACATGAGCCACTCCTGGAGTAAAGATGATTTTCGAGAAGCCTTCGGCCAATGGAGCAAGGAGAACCAGGACTCTCGCATCGGCCAATGGATCGCGAAATTAGCTGCCCGAAATCAAGGCGTTCTTTACGATGCATACGTGTTGGATATCTATCGACGTTTGCATGAAATACAAGGCCCTGCAAGTCAATGGTATCGCGATCTGGTAGAGTATCTGGGGTTCCCGTGGGACACCATTCACCCGGTATCTCGAGAACAGCGGTTCCTTGACGCACTCGAACGCGTTGTCTTATTGATCGAACGCATCGAATCGCATGGCCAAACGCTCAATGGAGCCTATCGGGTTTGGGTCAAATCACCGAATAAAAGTTTTCAACTCTCAGAGCCACCTTTTACCAATACCACCGGTTGGACGGCCGAGCAGGTGAAAGCTCGCTTGGACACCATCCTGATGACGATCGAGTTCAATCAGGCAGATCCAAAAGTGCAAGAATGGTGGGATGGTTGGAGCAAGCAAAGCGGTCGCAGAGACACTGAGATTCTTAGGCGGGCCGAGGAGATTCGCAATCGGGGGGCAACGTTAGGTCAGGCCTACCGACACTTCTTCGCGGATGGTCGCAGGGACTGGAAGCGGACACTGCTTCTTTTAGATGCCGGTGCCGAACAAGCCTATTGGAAAAAACATGGCGAATCGAATCCTCAAAACATGGATGCTTATTGGGAATCGCTGCTTTCACTGAGCGATCGTGACGATCAAATCGAACTTGGGGAACGAACTGAAATCCAGATGCGGGAAGAATTCGAAGAATTGTCGAGTCGAATTGGCTGGCCCCATGAGGTTCCAGAGGATTTGATTTGCATGAACGCACCCGATCAAACCCACGGCAGTTCCCAAATGAATGATTCTCGACTAGACCAAGCTTGGATGCAATTGTGGGAAGAGGTTCGCGGATCCGATGTGGGGAGGCACGGGGTCATTCGATTGGCCGAATGCCTCGAACGGCATGAGGTTCGCTTTGACACGTTTATGCGGTACGGAGCAACTGAAACTGCGACAACCGCACTGGGCCAAATCTATCGCAGCATGCTCAAGCGTTCTAAGCGAAACATGCGACTGACTGTCGAATACGGCGTTGATTCGATAGGAAGTTTCGCAGACCTTTCAGCGATAGCAGCAAACACCGGGCATATCGTTCGGCAGCGAATGCGATGGATCGTGCCGGGCACTTTCATAATGGGCTCCCCAACCGGAGAGGTCGGCCGATATGACACAGAAGTCCAGCACAAGGTAACGATATCGGATGGGTTTTGGATGTTCGATACACCCTGCACGCAAGGGTTTTGGGAACTGGTCATGGGTCGCAATCCGAGTACCTTTTCAGACCCAATGCGACCGGTAGAGAGTATCAGTTGGGACGATGCGCAAGAGTTCACTCATGAACTCAATGATCATCTCAGCGGTGAATCTTGGGGGAGATTTCGATTACCGACCGAGGCCGAATGGGAATACGCATGCAGAGCCGGGACGACTGGATCAACCTATATCGGCGACGTCGAAATCCTTGGCGATGCGAATGCTCCGCGCTTGGATCGGATCGGTTGGTACTGTGGAAACTCAGGTCAAGACTATGATTTGGAGAAATCTTTTTCAGCGGAGTCGATCTGCCGACGGCTCAATAATCCCGACGGCTTGCAGCGAAGGCTTGGTAACCAGGCGTTGATCCTTCAGCTACAGGGTGATCTGGCGGGTGCCATGGCGTTGCATAAGGAGTCGGAGGCGATCTGCCGACGGCTCAATAATGCCGCCGGCTTGCAAGCTAGTCTTGGTTACCAGGCGTTGATCCTTAAGCTACAGGGTCATCTGGCGGATGCCATGGCGTTGCATAAGGAGGAGGAGTCGATCTGCCGACGGCTCAATAATCCCGACGGCTTGCAAGCTAGTCTTGGTAACCAAGCGTTGATCCTTAAGGCCCAGGGTGATCTGGCGGGTGCCATGGCGTTGCATAAGGAGCAGGAGGCGATCTGCCGACGGCTCAATAATCCCGACGGCTTGCAAGCTAGTCTTGGTAACCAGGCGTTGATCCTTAAGGCCCAGGGTGATCTGGCGGGTGCCTGGGCGTTGCATAGGGAGCAGGAGGCGATCTGCCGACGGCTCAATAATCCCGACGGCTTGTCGATCACCCTTGGTAACCAGGCGTTGATCCTTCAGGCCCAGGGTGATCTGGCGGGTGCCATGGCGTTTCTTAAGGAGTCGGAGGCGATCTGCCGACGGCTCAATAATCCCGACGGCTTGCAGCGAACGCTTGGTAACCAGGCGTTGATCCTTCAGGCCCAGGGTGATCTGGCGGGTGCCATGGCGTTGCATAAGGAGCTTGAACTTGATTATCTCAAGAACCGTCAGTACCCGGACAAACTTGGGGGAACGAGGAAGGTTCGCCAAAAAGAACCTAATGGTTGGGGGTTGTACGATATGCTCGGTAATGTTTGGGAGTGGTGCGAGGACTGGTATGGCGGGTACTCGCTGCCTTCGGAATTGGATCCCACTGGTCCTACTCAGGGCACGCTCCGCGTGATACGCGGCGGGGGTTGGATCGACCCCGCGCGGGTTCTGCGCTCGGCTTGTCGGAGCTGGCTCGCCCCGGGCTATGGGAGCTACGCCCTGGGCTTCCGCCTTCTGAGTTCTGCTCGACCGGCCAAGTCGACGGCGTCGGAGCAAGGCGACTCGCGGAGCGAGTGAGCGAGAGAAGGCCGAGGGACGAGGCCGATAACGAGCCACGAGCAAACGCGAGGCGCGCGAATTTTTGGAAGGCATGAGTCCGAGAGATTGCACACGACAAGCCGACGCTCCCAAGCTGCCGGCTAGTCGTTGAGCCTGCCTATCCCATCGGTTAGAATCGAAACTGGCGGGAATAACTCATCGGAACGATCTTTATCACACGCAATCATGCTTCTTACCGATCAACAATGGGCTCAATTGGAAGCGATATTCTCAAGAATACAGCTCGATGTTAGCGGACGCCAGGCGCTCCTTATCCCGATCGCGCGATCGGTTGGAATGAATGTGGCTGAATCACCCTTCGCTATTTGGTTGACAATCGCCGGAGCGAGGGATTTCTTCGTTATCATGCGAAACGTGATTCAAACCGCCGAGGAGCCATCACTTGAAAAAGCTCTCCTTGTAGGGCTTAAATCGAACGCGTTGAATCTCGAAGATAAAAGCACTCTCACCTCTTGGCTTGAATCACCTTCTCAACACAAACGCACCGGCAGTTTCACGATCACTGAGGATGTGATTGGAAACCTATCGATCAGCCATGATGAAAAGATGGTTCTTGCCAGACTCCTTCAACTTTTCCAACGAAATCCGCTCGCAAAAGAGCAAATCGCAAACACGGCCGCTTGGAGTTCAACAATGAAAAATTCAACGCCATCAGTAAGCGACGAATCAAACAATCAGCAATTCGATCTGGAAACTCGCACCCGCTCGGACAGGGTGGAGAACCATAGAAATTCGGGGCTGGAAGGCGAAAATATCACAGTCAACGGCTCGGTAACGATCAACAATTATCCCGAGCCTCCGCCCAAATCTCGATCGCCGGCCAATGTCAATTCGCGTTCTTTTTCAGGCGCATCATCTTCTGCCCAAGAAGCTCTTAACGAGCCTCAATCGATGCATCGGAGTACTTACTACCGCGATCGAGAGATGATTGCGCGGGAGATCAACCAGGAGTTTGATCGTTGTCCTGCGCTCGCGCACTCACTCGAAAGTAGTCCAACAGCGAATGACGTGAAGGAACAAGTCATTGAGCAGTTTGCAAATGGAGAAAGACCAGCGGACTGGCTGTTAGACAGGGTAATAGAGAGATACAACTACGGAAAGCTCGCGTCGGATGATCTTCATCGCGGTCTAAAGCGTTTGCTCATCTTGAGCCTCATTGTGCAGATGCCTCCGGATGTCCATGAGCTTCTTAGTATGGAAATTCTACGAGTGAAATCCGACGACTCTACGACGACGAGCCAAAACGAAGTTGTCGGGAAAGATGTGGGGACAAGGGACAGGCAATTCATAACCTTGTCTATTGCCACTGCTGTCTCTGCTACATCCAGCGATCTGAAGAGTAACGACGACTTTCTAATCGATATCGTCCAGGAGTTGATGGATGACGATTGGAGCCAAAAGCTCGCCACAAGGCATAGTCCTTGCCGGATAAAACCTTTCGACTTTTCTACAGAAGAAAAGAGATGCATACTTGAACCTCCAGCGATCAAAAGTCGAAATCTCGATGAAAATCTAAGAGTACTTTCCAAGGATTTGCTCGATGCGTTCGGTCAGACGTGTTACCCAAGCCAGCCGGAGATTGATGTGCTGAACACGTTTCTGAATACATTTAGTAAGCCTCATGATTTAAAATTGCAGTTGTTTGCTCTGATTCTCCCCGTGGAGTACTTCCAGAATTTGATATCTAGTATTAGGGTGAAAATCCCGAAATTACTTGTCATTCCCGTATCCAATCGGCGGGACGAAGAGTTTCAGCATTTGCGCATGATTTTAGATCAGACAACCCGAATTCTCGATTCTGCACGACAACGAAAGTAAAAAAATGGAAATCCGTTCTAATGTTTCCAATGATTGGATCACTATTCGCCAGCCGGATGGGAAAGTGATTCGGCATGTGTGGCAGGCTGGACAGAAAGATGCGATTCTCTTTGCTGAAGCATCTGGACGCCCGTTGCTGGTCTCGGGTGAGCCGGGACTGGGAAAGTCCCAGCTCGCGTTTGCCGCCGCTGCTCTGCTCGATCGCCCTCTCAAGTCTTTCACGATCAACTCGAATACCGAAGCCAACGATCTGCTCTACTCGTTCGACGCAGTGCGTCGCTTGGCGGAATCACAAGTTCTTTCCAATATCTACAAGGGGGGTGAAAGCAAGCGAGGTCAATTGCTCGAAGAAATTGCGATTTCCAAGTTTGTTCAACCCGGTCCCCTATGGTGGGCGATTGATGGAGAGTCTGCTTTGAAAAAGCATCCAGACGGAAAGCCCTTGTATGTCTCAGATCATTCCGGGGATTGGAATCCGCAAGAGGGGATCGTTATCCTTATCGACGAGATCGACAAAGCGGAACCGTCGCTCCCCAACGGACTGCTTGAGGTGTTCGGTGACCGGAAGTTTACTCCTCCAGGATCATCCGATCCGATCCTGACTAAGCCCGATGCGAAAGCACCTGTTGTCATAATCACCACTAATGAGGAACGCAGGTTACCAGACCCGTTTGTTCGGAGGTGTCTGCTTTTGAAATTGAAGATGCCTGAGTGCTTGGATGATCAAGGCAACGTACCTCTTTTGGATTCTGAGATTGCCACACAATTTCTCAACTACTTTATGAACCTTGGAATAGCACATCGCAACGACGTCTCACTTACTGAGGATGTCATGATGGAGGTTGCGAAAATGTTGCTGGAGGATCGCCAGAACGCGATGCAAATGGGAAGTAAGCCGTATCCGGGACCCGCCGAATACCTCGATCTTCTGCGAGCCCTCACGGTCTTTGGACCAAAAGAGATGGCTAGACTGGCGGATCTCGGGGAAACAATCGATCCTAAAGCGGTTTACTTTGATATGCAAAAACGCCTTCGACAGTTCGCTTTCCAAAAGGTACAAGGCGACATTCTGTGAGTGCGTCGAATCACAACGGTTTTAAGAGCTTGAATCATCGCGCTCAATTGCTCGAAGTCATGTGCAAGTATCCGGATTTGGATATTGCATTTTTGGCACAGCAACTAGGATTTCTTCACGTTGTCGAGCAAGTACCAGAGACAAGAGGTGAGTTACCTGTTCTCAGGAACCATAGTCATAGAAACGACTCGACAATCGTAGAAACCAAGATTGCGGTCGAATCAGAGGGAGTTGAATCACTGTGGATACCAACCCATTTCCAAGCATATAGCGTTGCAGGAGGCATCATCGGTTCGGATAGCAAGACCACGACTGCAAAAACGGTTTGGCGAAAGCGGCCAACTGCAAAGGTCCGACACCGAGCAATGATGTCATGGCCAGGGACACGGCAATTGCTAGATCCGATAATCTCGTCGACCAAGAGTTCTACCCGGCCAGACATCGATCGGATCATTCAGAAGCTTGCAAATAACCAAATCGTATCACGAATCCCCCTTCTGCAACGATCCTGTTTCCCAGTTAAGTTAACGATTATCGAAGACACAAGCGTTCGGAATATTCCGTACCGTGAAGATTATCGCAGTTTGATTCGAAGGATTATCGAATTGGCTCCAAAGGATCGAGTGGTGTGGTTAAGAGGCGATGCGCCTGGTCGTTGGATTTGTCAGTCGTCCGGATCTACGGAGCGCCGAGCTTCACACGGTGAGGAACCAACGCCAGGAAGTACGATTCTGGTTTTAGGGGATTTCGGACGCCTCGAGCGAAAGCCAGGCCTGGCTGTTCGGCTCGAAAATTCCTGGAGAGAATGGTGTCGCTTGATGCGATTAAAGAATTGCGAGTTAGCAGCACTAGTCCCTTTTTCAGATGACTATTTATCACCATCGATCCGCCGTTTAGTTACTTCGGTTGGATGGGTTGACAAAGGGGTGGAGGTCGTTCGGGATGCGAATCGACGCGAGGCGTTAGTTAGGCGATTATTCGTCTTGTGCTATCCTGCCACGTGTGTCGAACCATCGCTCCTGCGTGATTTGAGGCTCATGGTCAATGGCGCATCCGATCCATCGCTTGAATCGGATTTCTGGCAGCATCCCTGGCTTGATGGACGAATGCCGAGCGGGGCAAAGAATGATCAAGTGCAAATAAAAGCGGAACTGCGACAGGAATTTGGAGGATTGCCGCAAGACATGCAGGAGCGGGTTCTAAGGCGAATTCGAAATCGCCGTGGTGTTGCCAACGCGGTCGATTTATGGCACTCCGAGTTTCTGAATTTGCCGGTATCGGTACAGCTGTTGAGCGACGAGCACCAGAGTGATCTGGAAGACGCCGAGGAGATGGTTCGTGAGCTAGCTGGGTACTTTGAGAAGCAGGAAATCGATCCGGGCGTTAGTGATCTATTCCACTGGCAAACTTGGGGCGCTTCGGACGCACTATTGACGAATCGGAAAGTGGGAAAATTGGTTACCAAGTATCGGAAGAGATTCTTTCCCGAAAAACCTATCCATCACGAACTCCAGAGTACAGGCCAGGGGGAATACAAAGTTGTAACTTCTGTGGCGGTAAGGGCAGAGGGAAATAGGGTTGAGATTCAACGATTAACACCTGATTCCTTCAAAGGAAGTGATTGGGGGTTACTGAGAAGTTGCGATGGCAAGTTAAAAATCAAGGCTGTGCCACGCGGCGAGCAGCTGTTTTGGAAGTCGGGCAAGAAGCCTGAGTGGGTCAGCGACTTTGGAATCGATCAATATGGGGCTTGGTGCGAGTTCCAAGTTCCTCGTCACGGTAGCAAGGGGGTGGTCACGCAGCGGATGCGTTGGATCAAACCGGGTGAGTTCATGATGGGCTCGCCGGGCCCGGAACAAGAGCGAAATAGCAATGAGATTCAGCATCGAGTTACGCTAACTCAAGGCTATTGGATAGCCGATTCCCAAGTTACACAAGAATTGTGGATGGCGATCGGCGGCGGTGAAAACCCGAGCCGATTTCAAGGTGAGACAAATCCTGTCGAGGGAGTGTCGTGGGAGGATTGCCAAGCATGGTTGGGTAAGTTGGTCGAGCATCACAAATCTATGCAATTATCGCTACCGACCGAAGCGCAGTGGGAATATGCATGTCGCGCTGGTTCGTGGAGCGCATATTGTTTTGGAGATGATCCAAGGAAATTAATTCAGTACGGTTGGTTTGCTGAAGACTCAAAGAATTCAACACACCCTGTTAAAGAACGCCAACCTAACGACTGGGGGGTGTATGACATGCACGGCAATGTGTGGGAGTGGTGTAGCGATTGGTATGGCGACTACCAACAGTCAGTTCAATCGGATCCTACTGGTCCTATGAAGGGCACGGCCCGCGTGATTCGTGGCGGGAGTTGGAAGCGCACGTCGCGGTATATGCGATCAGCTTGTCGGCACAGGAACGGCCCGGACACTCGGAGTCGCTCCATGGGCTTCCGCATCGCATGTTCGGCTCAAGGTGCCGAACCGAGCGAGGGAGGGATGTTGCCCATTGCGGATCCGGGCACACAGCGAGCGAGGCCTATCCGAATCACAATCAAGGATCAGCAACCGCTGGGCAGCGACCCGTTTTGGAAGTCGGGCACCAAACCCCAATGGGTGAGCGATTATGGCAGGGATCCGTACGGGCTATGGTGCGAGTTCCAATTGCCCCGCTCCGACGACAAGGGAGTCGTTACGCAACGGATGCGGTGGATACCTCCGGGTGAGTTCTTGATGGGCTCACCAGAAGTTGAAGAAGGACGACGGGGCGATGAATCACCTTCGCATTTGGTTAAATTATCCCGGGGTTACTGGCTAGCCGATTCGCAGGTCACCAAAGAACTCTGGCAATGCGTTTCACTCGAGAGCCCAAGTCGCGTTCCTGGTGATAATTATCCTGTGGTTGGGATTTCCTGGTATGGTTGCAAGAGGTGGTTGCGCAACTTGAATTCGAAAGTGCCCTCATTACAGTTATTTCTACCTACCGAAGCTCAGTGGGAGTACGCATGCCGTGCGGGTTCGACCGGTGCCTATTGCTTCGGTGATGGTCCAGAGGAACTGCCTAGCTACGGTTGGTTTCGTCTTAACTCAACATCTAAATTGCACCCAGTAAAACAACTTCAGCCCAATGGCTGGGGATTGTATGACATGCATGGCAAT
>Ga0315901_10008531_pt1 | contig 11895 bp, 13 predicted proteins | sample LakEriMetagenome_10_FD_203761 | JGI IMG/M metagenome (GOLD analysis project Ga0315901, IMG submission 203761) | Freshwater fungal communities from buoy surface, Lake Erie, Ohio, United States - Buoy 2 MA116 | ecosystem: Environmental > Aquatic > Freshwater > Lake | place: USA: Lake Erie, Ohio...
CACCCTGTCGTTCCAGGACTACGTACGCGAGCGCATGCTGCGCCGGCGCAAGGCGGAGCTCGAGGCTGAAGCCTCGGCAGCTGCCCAGGCTCAAGCCCCTGCCGCGACGTCCTCGTCAGCTGCCCGACCCAAAGCTGAAGTGAGGCCGTTCCAGCCCGCACAGCAGCGGCAGGAGCGGGCCACAGGCAGCTCGTCGAAGGCAGGACAAAGCAACGCAGCATCCGCGCCCGCCGCAGCTCCAGACCCGATGGTGATGCCGGCGGTGGCCGCCGATCCACAGGCTGTAGAGGCCTTGGCGCGTCAGCGTGCCGAGATGGTCAGCGAGCTGCGTTCGATGAAGGGCTTGATCGAGGAACGCTTCGGCACCCTGGCCTTCATGGAGAAGCTCCAGCGCCAGCCGCGCCAGGCCTTGTTGTCTCAGAAGCTGCTGGACAGCGGCTTCTCCCCTGCGTTGACCCGCAAGTTGGTGACCAGCCTGCCTACAGACGGTGACGAGGCTGCCTGGGCCGCCTCAGTGCTGCAGCGCAATCTTCAGACTGCCGAGCGTGAGTCTGCCTTGGAGGACCAGGGTGGCGTGTGGGCCCTGGTGGGCTCCACGGGGGTGGGCAAGACCACCAGCACGGCCAAGCTGGCTGCAGCCTTTGCATCCAAGCACGGCGCCGCCAACCTGGGCCTGATCACGCTGGACGCGTACCGCATGGGGGCTCAGGAACAGTTGCGCGCCTACGGCCGCATTCTGGGCGTGCCCGTGCACACCGCGCACGACCGTGCCTCGCTGGAAGACCTGCTGGACCTGCTGTCAGGCAAGAAGATGGTGCTGATCGATACCGCCGGTATCGCCCAGCGCGACGCGCGGACTTCCGAGCTGATGGACATGCTGTCGCACCCCACCATCCAGCGCCTGCTGGTGGTCAACGCCTCGGCGCAGGGCGAGACGATCGAGGACGTGGTCAACGCCTACCGCTCGGCTGCTTGCAAAGGCGTGGTGCTGACCAAGGTGGACGAGGCTGTGAAGCTCGGCCCGGCGCTCGACGCCATGATCCGGCACCGCTTGAAAGTGGTGGCCGTGGCCAATGGCCAGCGCGTGCCGGAAGATTGGCACCGCCTGTCATCGGCCACGCTGGTGCAGCGTGCGCTCCGCGCCGCCGGCTCTTCGGCCTGGCGCATGGACTCGTCGGATGTGAACCTGGTGTTTGCGGGTCCGCAGACGGTCGAGGCCCAGGCCAGCGTGTTCTGAACCGGTGCACGTCATGAAGGACCTTCTCGACAGCCCCGGCAACTGGACAGTGGACCAGGCCGACGGCCTGCGCCGCCTGTTCGCCCGGACCGGCTGCGCCATCGTGCCCCTGGTGTCCAACCCACATGTCAAGGCCAGCGGCGTGGCGGTGGAGCGGCTGACGGCTGCCCTGGCCTTGCAGGGGCGCAAGACCCTGGTGGTGGATGCCGGCGAGACCTCGCCGCCGCCCGCAGAGGCCTCGGCGCTGGAGCTGGCGCCCTGCATCGAGCGCCTGTCCCAGCACATCGCCTACTTGGCCGCGCGGGGTCTGCCTCGGCGGTACGTGGACACCCACGGGTCGGCTGCCAGCTTGCTGGACGAGTTGACGCGTCTGGTGCCTGACGCCCAGGTTCTGCTGCTGCACGCCTCAGCACCGGATCTCGCCCGCCTGTGCACCGGACGGGCCTTGCGTCCCGTGGTGTTGGCCTCGGATCATCCGGAGTCGGTCAAGCACGCCTACGCCGGCATCAAGCTTCTGACCCAGCGTGCGGGCTGGTTGAGCTTTGACCTGCTGATGCTGGCGCCAGACCGCTCGCCCCGCGCAGCGCCCATTTGCAAGACCTTGGCCGACTGCGCAGACCAGTTCATTGGCGCCTCGTTGCGCGGCTGGACGCAGATCGATCCACTGACGCCTGCCAGGGAGGCGCCCAGCGCCGGATTGCAGGCACTGGTGCAGGCCCACTTCGAGCTCGACGGGGCTGCTTCCACCTATCCAAGGCAAACGGTTCCCAGTGCCTTGGCCCAGACTTCCGATCGTCGGAACTGACTGCGCAGGAGCTCACGTCATGTACACCGCCAAAGGCCGGCCCGATCCAGGTGCCATGCTCAAGCAGTACAGCCCGCTGGTGCGGCGTCTGGCCCATCAGATGATTGCGAAACTGCCCGCCAATGTGGAGATTGACGACCTGATCCAGGTCGGCATGATGGGTTTGAATGATGCGCTGACCCGCTTTGATGCGGCCCAAGGGGTGCAGTTCGAGACCTTTGCGACGCAGCGCATCCGCGGTGCGATGCTGGACGAACTGCGCGGCAGCGACTGGATGAGCCGAAGCGACCGGCGACATCAGCGCCTCATCGAAGCCGCTGTGCACAAGCTGGAGCACAAACTGGGCAGAGCCCCCAGCGAGGCCGAGATCGCCGCCGAGATGGGCATGAAGCTCGCGGAGTACCAGGAGTTGCTGGGCAAGGTGCGCGGCACCCAGCTGGTGTACCTGGAGGACATGTCGGGCGACGAAGGCGACGAGGACTACCTGGACCGCCACATGGTGGACGTGGAGGCCAACCCGCTGGGCCGTCTGTCAGACCGCAAGATGCGCGAGGCGCTGGTGGCGGCCATCGAGAACCTGCCTGAGCGCGAGCAGTACGTGATGAGCATGTACTACGAGCACGACATGAATCTGAAGGAGATTGCCGCTGTGCTGGGGGTCACCGAATCCCGAGTGTGCCAGCTGCACAGTCAGTCCATCGCCCGGCTGCGTACGCGTTTGCGGGAGTGGTGAACCAGGGGAGCGGTGCTGCATTGATGCACCGCAGACCGGAATCAAGAATAGAAAAGCCGGCATATGCCGGCTTTCTTGTTGGGCGCGAAGTTGCAAGCTAGCCTGCGTCGTGCGTCAGTCCCCAGCTGATCCTGTGGCCTGATCGGCGTCTGCTCAGGCGATGACGGACCCGCTATAGCTTTGCCGAGCGCCTTGTCCGGTAGAACCATACGTCGGTGCACGGGCGGGCAGCAGCACATCAATGGCGCGGTCCAGCGAGGCGGTGGCGCGGGCGAGGGCCTCGCGTTGTGCAGCCACGCGAGCGCTGGCCAGCGCAAGACGTTGACGCAGCGGGGTGGGTACGCCACCCTGGTGGGCCGCTGCGCGAAAGTGCTCTACCGCGCCTGACAGGGCTTTGTGCAGCGCTGCCGCAGAAGTCTCCAACGCGGCCTGATCGCCCTCCCGCAGGGCCTCGTGCAGGTCCGCCAGATGCTGTTCGACCCGCTGCACGGGCGCTTCAAGGTCGATGGTCAAGGGGCGCTGTCTCATGTCCGCGGGGTCCGGTCGAGCAGTTCCTGGGCGTTGGCAATCAGCTTGTCGGCAATGGCGCCGGCATTGACGGTCAGTTTGCCGTCCCGAATGGCCTGTGCGATGCGTTCCACCTTGGCGGCATCGAAGGCGCCTTCGCCGTGCGGATCCACCTGCAGGGTGGCCACTGCTGACAACTCCACCTTGGCGCTGCCAGAGGCCGCCTCGGAACGGGCCGTCGACGAGACCTTGCGCTCGCCCGACACGGGTGTCGGGAGACTCTTGGGTTCAAACGGGCCGATCTTCATGGTGTGCTCCTGAGGGTTGAGGGCAAATGCGCCACCCCTTGTGTCGCTCTATCGGTCATTCCATGGTCCAACTTTAGCCCTTTGGCCAGAACTGCCTTTGCAGATGGGTCTTCCGTGATCACAGTGTGACCTCCACTTGACGCACTCCGGTGGGCGTGCCGGTCACCAGGCGACCAGACTCGGTACGGATGCGCACGCTCTGGCCTTCAATGCCCGCGCTCAGCGCGACGCCTTCGCCCTGGATGGAAAACCCCGGGCCCACGGCCGTCAAGCGCACGGTGTCTCCAGATTCGAACCACTGGCGTTTTCTGAGGTGCTCCTGGCGAAGCGCCGCGCCAGCCGACACCGTGATGCCCAGGGTACGTCCCACCGCTGCGGGCTCATGCACCAGCACCGGAGAATCTCGCTCCGACCAGTCCACCTCGGCCATCTTGAGATGACCTGGCGCCAGCACGGTGCCAGCAGGCAACGAAGCTGACAGCACCAAACCAGGGGCCCACAACTTCACATTCATGGGCAAGGTGACCCTCCAGGCCACCGTGCCCTGCGCGCACCGCAAGCCGATGCGTGTGCGGCCCCACGCTCGCTGTCCAGGCGGCAGGAAGACTTCCACCCGCGCGCATGGGGCCAATTGCAGTCGGGGATCCAGCGCACCTGCCTCCACCTCAACCCGAACGGGCACGCGGTCGCCGAAGGCAGCGCGAGCGGCGTCCTGTGCCGCTTTCTGGGCCATGGCTGTCCATGCGGGGTCCAGGGTGGGCTGGGCGCTTGCGCTGCTGAAGGCCAGCCAGGCTGTGGCGGCAAGCCATCGCCAGGGCAGGCGCTTCCTGGAAGGTGTGCAGGTCTTCATGCGGGTGGTGCGGTGATGCAGGTTCTTCACGCTCGCCAATGTAGGGCCGCGCTCATCAGGACAGGCTGGGAAATGAGGCTGCATTCCCGTTCTTTTCGGGCCATGGAGCGCGTGTCGCCTGCCGAGAATCGCCAGCATTCAAGCCCAACTCAAGAGGGCCTCCACATGATCAACCGACTGACCAATGCGCTGAACTTCCAGGCCGAAGCCCTCGTGATGCGGGCCGAGCGTCAGCGCATGATTGCCAGCAACATCGCCAACGCCGACACCCCAGGGTACGTGGCCCGGGACTTCGACTTCGCCAAGGCTTTGCGTGAGGCCACATCGGGTGGTGGTGCGTCGGACCCCTCGCGCCGCGCTGGGGCGATGCTGCGCTACGCAGCGCCAGCCCAGACCAATCTGGACGGCAATTCGGTGGATATGGACCGCGAGCGCGCAGCCTTTGCCGACAACACGGTCAAGTACGAGTCCACGCTGCGCTTCATCAACGGCAGCGTGCGCACCATGCTCGACGCCATGAAGAGCCACAACGGCGGCTGAGGAGTCTGAACCATGAGCATGTTCCGTATCTTCGACGTGGCCGGCAGTGCCGTCAGCGCGCAGAGCCAGCGTCTGAATGTCGTGGCCTCCAACCTGGCCAATGCGGACACTGTGGCCGGGCCCGACGGCAAGGCCTACAAGGCGCGGCAGGTGGTGTTCCAGACCGCCCTGATGGGCGCAGGCGGGGCGCTGGGCCCGGACAGCTCGGCCGGTGTGCGCGTCAGCACAGTCAGGGAGGACGAGTCGCCCGGGCGCCGCGTGCACGACCCCAAGCACCCCGCTGCCGACGCCGAAGGCTACGTGACCTTCAGCAACGTGAGCGCGGTGGAGGAGATGGTCAACATGATCTCCGCCTCGCGGTCATACCAGAACAACGTGGAGGTCATGAACACAGCCAAGGGCCTGTTGCTCAAGACCCTGCAGATGGGGCAGTGAGGCGCGCCCACTCTCTGCTGAACTAACTGCCTTTGCCTGAACGTTTCTTTTGTCCGCCCTGAGGTCACCCGTGAGCGCCTTGTCTGCCATCCCTTCCGTTACCGACGTTGCCACCACAACTGGTGGGTCCAAGAGCGCCACTGCCATCAGCAATGAGGAGTCTGGCGACCGGTTTCTCAAGTTGCTCGTCACGCAGTTGAAGAATCAGGATCCCATGAACCCCATGGACAACGCCCAACTGACTTCACAGATGGCGCAGATCAACACCGTGGCGGGTATCGAGAAGCTCAACACCTCTGTTGGGGCCATGACCGAGAAGTTGTCTACCCAGCTCTCGGCGCTAAACCCGAGTGCGAGTCTCGACAAAATGGAGACCACTCTGCAGAAGATGTCCGGCCAGTTCTTGCAGTCCCAGACGCTTCAAGGCGCCGGCATGATCGGCCGTCAAGTCTGGACAGCAGGCACTGCGCTTGCGGTGGAAGACGGAAAGGGTCTGGGAGCGTTCGAGCTCGCAGGTCCCGCCGATTCGGTCACCGTGGAAGTCTTGTCGGCTGCTGGACGAGTTGTTGGACAAATGGATCTAGGTGCTCAGGCGTCCGGCCGTCGGGCCTTCCATTGGCCAGTACCCGACGGACTGAATCCTGCAGGATTGAGCTTTCGCGTCAATGCCCGCTCGGGTGCCGACTCGATCAGAGCCAGCACCGAAACCGCCGACCGTGTCCATGCAGTGACTGCGGGCCCCGATGGACTGGTACTGCAACTGGTGCGTTCGGGGCCCACGCCCGTCACCCAGATCAAGACTTGGTCCTGAGATCCAGACAGGCATCTTTAGCCAACGTTCGCCCAACCTGCCACAACATTCGCGTAAGGAAACATCATGAGCTTTCAGCAAGGTTTATCTGGTCTTAGCGCCGCTGCGGTCAACTTGGAGGTGATTGCCAACAACATCTCGAACGCAAGCACCATCGGTGCGAAGTCCTCACGGGCAGAGTTCTCAGATTTGTACGCGGAGGCTGCGGGAGGGCAGCGAAGTGCAGGTATCGGTTCAAGCCTCGCGGCGGTAACTCAAGACCACACTCAGGGAAGTATCTCCACGACCGGTCGAAATCTAGACTTGGCTATCAACGGCGATGGCTATTTCCAGATTCAGGTGTCCAACGAATCTGAAGGTGGAGATGGAGCGAAGACCACGCTTTACTCTCGGAACGGTCAATTCAAGACCGACAAGGATGGATGGATAGTGAACAACGATGGCGCACGACTGCTTGGCTATGGAGCGGATTCATCAGGCGCAATTCGTAAGGGTCAGCTGCAGGAATTAAAGATTCCCGATGCCCGACTAACTCAAAAGGCAACAAAAGAAATTGTCCAAAGCTTCAATCTAAACAGTTTGGATGGCAAGAAAACTGCCAACTTTGACCCAAAAAACGGGGACAGCTTCAATTACTCCTCGTCCATCAAGGTCTATGACCAATTGGGCCAGGCTGTGGAGATCAGCACTTTCTACAGGAAGAGTGATGCTGGCAAATGGGATGTGTTCGCCACTGCAAATGGTTTCAAGGTGCCGGTAGCGGGTACGAAGATCGGCTCACTTGACTTTACGGGCTCCGTGGCTGGCGAGGGGCCACCCAGCGTTGGTCAAGGTACGGCCGCGCCAGTGGCTACTGCTACTGCATTGACGTTGAGTGCAGCTGACCTGGAAGCTGCTCTCAATCCGACAACCGGTACCTCTTCTGTTGGGACTACCGGTCTTAGGTATCAGTTCGCCGTGAGCACTGGCACGGCAGGTGCCGGTGCCGGTGCAGGTGCAGGTGCAGGTGCTGCAACCCCTGCACCCAACGGTGATTTGAGTCTTAATTTGGCAGGTGTCACCCAGCAGGCAGGTGACTACTCCGTCAGCAAACTCACTCAGGATGGATATCCAGTGGGTACCTTGAGTGGGTTCTCGTTCAACGATAAAGGTGTCTTGACTGCACGTTTTACGAACGGGGAGACGCGGGATACAGGTCAACTGGCTATCGCCAGCTTTCGCAACCCCCAGGGACTCCAGTCTGTAGGGGGTAATGCCTGGAAGGAAACCCAAGCTGTTGGAACCAAAGTAGTGGACGTGCCTGGTACCGGTAATCTCGGAGATATCGTGGCCGGTGCACTGGAGGAAAGCAATGTTGACCTCACGGCCGAGCTGGTGAACCTTATCACCGCGCAACGCACCTACCAAGCCAACGCGCAATCAATCAAGACGCAGGATCAGGTCACCCAGACCTTCCTGAACATGCGCTGACCTTCCGGGCTTGAGTCGCTGAGGTTCCCTGATGGACCGCATGATCTACCTCTCCATGGCGGCCGCCAAGGCCACCATGCACCGCCAGGAGGTGGTGGCCCACAACCTGGCCAATGCCTCCACCAATGGCTTTCGCGCCGAGTTGGCCGCCTTCCGGGCCATCCCCGTTCGTGGCGATGGTGCGAGCACGCGCGTCTACGCGCTCGAATCCACGGTGGGCTACAGCAACGCGCCGGGCGTGGTGCAGACCACAGGACGCCCGCTGGACGTGGCGGTCAAGGGCAACAGCTGGCTGGCCGTGCAGGCGCTCGACGGCACCGAGGCTTACACCCGCGCAGGTGCACTCGAGGTCAACGCCGAAGGGGTATTGACCGATGTGCAGGGCCGGCCCGTGGTGGGCGATGGTGGCCCGCTGACCATCCCAGCCAACGCCACGGTGGAGGTGGCTGCCGACGGCACCGTCTCGGCCAAGGTGGGCCGGGAAAGGCCGCAACCGGTGGGGCGGCTCAAGCTGGTGACCCCTGAGGCTCCGCTGCAGCGGGGCACGGATGGTCTGTTCCGCGGCGCCGACGGTGACTTGGCGGCCGACCCCGCAGCCAGGCTGCAGAGCGGCGCTCTCGAGGGCTCCAACGTCAACGCCATCGAATCCATGGTGGCCATGATCGCCGCCGCTCGGCAGTTCGAGCAGCAAATGAAGGCACTGCAGACGGCCGAGCAGAAGGAACAAGCGGCGACCAAGCTGCTGGGTCAGCAGTAGCGGTTCTGGCCAGGGAGCGCAGGGCTCGAACGGGCCCTCTCCACCAAACGCTTGAGACCGGAAAAGAAGGGGGCCTTTCAGGGCCCTTTTCCGCGTCTGGTCACCCTCAAGTTCCGCAGATCATCGTGTCCACGCCTTGACAGGAGGGCACACCATGATCAGATCACTGTGGATCTCGAAGACCGGCATGGAGGGCCAGCAGACCAAGCTGGATGCCATCGCCAACAACCTCGCCAACGTGGCCACCAATGGCTACAAGCGCTCTGGCGTGGTGTTCGAGGATTTGATGTACCAGAACCTGCGCCAAAGCGGCGCAGCCACTTCCGAGCAGAGCCAGTTGCCCACAGGGCTCCAGATCGGCCTGGGTGTACGCGCTGCAGCCACCTCGCGCAACTTTTCTCAGGGCTCGCTGACGCAGACCTCAGGACAGTTCGATGTGGCCATCGAAGGCTCGGGCTTCTTCCAGGTGCAGCTGCCCGATGGCACCGCTGGCTACACCCGCGACGGCGCTTTTCAGCTCAACGCCAACGGGCAGCTGGTGACCAGCGCGGGCTACACCGTGCAGCCTGGGATCACCATTCCGGCGGCAGCGCGAAGCGTCACGGTGGCCAAGGATGGCACCGTGGCCATCACGCTGCAGGGGCAGCCCCAGCCGCAGACTGTGGGCCAGCTGCAGATCGCCACGTTCGTGAACCCGGGTGGTCTTGATCCCTTGGGGGGCAACCTCTTCGCCGAGTCGGCCTCTTCCGGCACGCCCAACGCGGGCGCCCCAGGCAGCAACGGCATTGGGTCGTTACGACAAGGCTTCGTCGAGGGCAGCAACGTCAACGTGGTCGAGGAGCTGGTATCCATGATCGCCACGCAGCGTGCTTACGAAATGAACTCCAAGTCCATCCAGACCAGCGACCAGATGCTGCAGAAGCTGTCACAGATTTGAACTTCCAGGGTCCGATCATGCATCCACTTCTTCGTCCTTTTGCTGGCCAGCTGGCTGCCGCTCGGCGTCTGCGCATGCTCGCCGTGTTAACCGGCTTCGCCGCCTTGACCGGCTGCGCCACCTTTAACGCACCACCCAAGGTGGACTTGGCCGACACCCGTCCCGTGCAAGCGGTGCCTACCCTACAGACACCGCCCTCCAACGGCGCCATCTTTCAGGTCTCTCAGTACCGGCCGCTCTTCGAGGACCACCGCGCTCGGCTCGTGGGAGACACGCTCACCATCAGCATCGTCGAAAAGGTCACCGCCAGCCAGTCCAGCAACAGTTCGGTGGACAAGTCTGGGAGCCTGGAAGGCGCCCTCAAGGCGGTACCGCTGGTCAAGACCAGTCCGCTAGACCGGGCTTCGATTTCCGGCTCGTCGGCGAACACGTTTGCGGGCAAGGGCGCCACGGAAAACACCAACGATTTCTCCGGAATGATCACCGTCATCGTGACGGGCGTGCTGCCAAACGGCCACTTGCAGATTGCTGGGGAAAAGCAGATCGGCGTTAACGACAACGTGGACGTGCTGAGATTCTCGGGACAGGTCGACCCCCGCACCATCCAACCCGGCAACACCGTCGCCAGCGCGATGGTGGCCAATGTGCGGGTTCAGCACCGTGGTCGCGGACCAGCGGCTGACGCCAACCGAATTGGCTGGCTTTCCCGGTTCTTTTTGAACGTTCTGCCGATCTGAAGTTTTTCCAGAATGAGCCGAGGGCTTGAACCGTCGCAATCCGCGCAGCCTGTATCCACCGCCACCGCCATGCGTCATCCATCCGCTTCCCCGCGTCACCGCTCCAGGACCGACAGTGCCCGCAGGACCTCGTGGCCCCGCCGCTCTGCATCGGCTCAGTCGTCATGGGGCAGGCTGTCGGATGCGCCTCGTCCGGGCTTTGTGGCGGCCTTGGTCAGCGCATTGTTGCTGGCGCTGAGCGTCATGTGGCCGGCCAAGGCACATGCCACGCGCATCAAGGAAGTCGCGTCCATCCAGGGGGTGAGAACCAACGCCCTGACAGGTTACGGTCTGGTGGTGGGCCTGGACGGCACGGGCGACCAGACCACGCAGACCCCGTTTACCACCCAGAGCCTGCAGGCGATGCTGCAGCAGATGGGGGTGACCGTGCCAGCCGGTGCCAGCATGCAGTTGCGCAACGTGGCAGCGGTGATGGTGACGGCGCAGCTGCCGGCCTTCGCGCAGCCTGGCCAGACCATCGATGTCAACGTGTCATCCCTGGGCAACGCCAAGAGCTTGCGCGGGGGCACACTGATCGCCACACCGCTCAAGGGCGCCGACGGTCGCATCTACGCCATGGCCCAAGGCAACCTGATCGTGGGCGGCGCGGGCGCTTCTGCTGGGGGCTCCAAGGTGCAGATCAACCACCTTTCGGCCGGTCGCATCCCCGAAGGCGCCACGGTGGAGGCCTCCGTGCCCACGCCGCTGCTGGAGGGCAACAGCATCCAGCTGGGTCTGGTGGCTGCTGACTTCAACACCGCGCGTGCCGTGGCGCAGGCTATCAACGCGGCCAAGGGTCCTGGGGTTGCATCCGCGCGCGACGGTCGTACCGTGGCGGTGGCCGTCCCCACCGATCCTGGTGAGCGCATCGGCTTTCTGGCCGACATCGAGAACCTGAGCATCGAGCTGGCCAGACCTGCAGCCCGGGTGGTGTTGAATGCGCGCACGGGCTCAGTGGTCCTGAACGAAAGCGTCACCCTCGGCGCCTGCGCCGTGGCGCATGGGAGCCTCTCGGTCACGATCAGCTCCACGCCCTCGGTGAGTCAGCCGGCGCCCTTCTCACAGGGTCAAACCACGGTCACCGAGCGCACCGACATCACCATCGCCCAGCAGGGCGGGGCCTTGATGCAACTGCCCGTGGGCGCCAAGCTGGCTGACGTCGTGCGGGGCCTCAATGCCCTGGGCGCCACGCCGCAGGACCTGCTGGCTATTCTGCAGGCCATGCGCAGCGCTGGCGCGCTCAAGGCCGAGATCGAGGTGATCTGAGGTCCTGCCATGGCTCTGGCTCCCACCAACACCCTCAGCGCCGACGTCCGCTCTCTGGACGCCCTGCGCTTCAAGGCGAGCGCCGACCCCAAGGGTGCGGCGCGCGAGGCGGCGAAGGCCTTCGAGTCGCTCTTCATGCAGGAGTTGATGAAGAGCATGCGCGCCTCCACCCTGGCCACCGGCATGTTCGACAACGAGGGCTCCAAGCTGGGCACGGAAATGCTGGACAGCCAGTTGGCCACCCGCATGGCGGGCATGCCAGGCGGGCTGTCGGATGTGATCGCCAAGCAGCTGGAGCGCCAGATGGGGATCAACCCCGGCCCGATACCGCGGACGGACACCGCGAACCCGACACCAGCACCGCTGCAGTCTGCCACCCAGCCCGCCCCCGAGGTGCGCATCCCGCAGACCGCGGCGGCCACCTTCGTGCAGCACCATACCCAGGCGGCCAGAGCCGCTCAAC
>Ga0315901_10008535_pt1 | contig 11891 bp, 8 predicted proteins | sample LakEriMetagenome_10_FD_203761 | JGI IMG/M metagenome (GOLD analysis project Ga0315901, IMG submission 203761) | Freshwater fungal communities from buoy surface, Lake Erie, Ohio, United States - Buoy 2 MA116 | ecosystem: Environmental > Aquatic > Freshwater > Lake | place: USA: Lake Erie, Ohio...
CATCCAGTTTTTAACCACATCCTTAGGTTCTTCGGCATTTTTATTTCTAGCAATATCGGTAAGCGAAATGTAATCTTCATTACTACGCTTAAAGGTGGTAATCGGGATTCCTCTTACAATAATTATTTCATTTTTAGCCATATTCAACCCTTTTATTTATCCCTCAAATATGAGCGGTTTAGTTTTTTTAATCCCTATGTGCAAATAATTATAGGTCTTTTGTTGAGTTTTTCCTCTTTATTCACAGCTACTTACTTTTACTCTTGATGCGCCGAAATAACTACGCTTGTAAATGATGTATTGAGGATGCTTTTGTCTTACACTAAAGTACATAATATTTCTACTCATCATCAAATAGGATGAGCATATACTTTACATTCATAGTACTTAAATTTCTACCCATTTCCCCTCATCATGAACTAGAATTTCCCAGCGATAATGTATCTTACCTACATTCAATTCCCCTTCTAGAAGAGATGAAGACATATCACTATTCACACCCTCACTCCCCTTTCTCATATCCTTCATAATAATATGACTGCTCGATTCCCTTGAATATGATTTCCCTATTTTCTGTATCACCAGTGAGATGCTCGAATATAATTGTTCTTAACTCGAGATCATTGATCGGACTTCGCTCCATAGCTTGGAGATAGACATGCTTGTCTATGTTTTGCCAATTGACAACTTTTTGAAGACGCTTTTTCAATATCATGTCGAGCCATATTCTCATGCTTCTTCCATTTCCCTCCAGGAAAGGATGAGCAATATTTATCTCTACATATTTCGCAATGATCTCCTCAAATGTTTGCTCCGGCATGTGCTCAATCTTCAGCAGAATATCTTCGAGATATAAAGCGGTTGCAAATCAGAAATTGCCTTTTGAGATATTGACTGTTCGTATTGTACCCGCAAAATCTTATAAACCATCAAATAGATATTTGTGAATATCCAATAAACCTTGAAGCGTTAAAATTCAATGTCATTGATTGCGCCGGAATCAAATAATTGAAATGCGTTGTTCAAAGTATTTGTCATTTTAAAGTATTGTGATTACGTATTGTTTTCGGTTTGTAGATTCGTATAGTCATAGAGCATAACGTATTCGGGCTTGGCGTAGTGGCGTGTTTCGGAGTACATATTTTCAGTTTATTACTAAAGTTCAATACAAGCACTCAGCTATAAGTTTTCAAATCACCCCGCCTGACGAAAAACGCATGTTAGCGGGTCGTGCTTCTCTGTCCACTAAGATATTTCGTTTCATTTTTCGATACGTTGATTTTTTAAAAAATCCCCGTCAATAATAAGTAGTTTAACTTCATTTTCAGCAACCGAACTATGAGAACTAAGGTCGTCAGATACAACATAGGTCATTCCTTTAGTAAGAATAAAATTCTCCCCAGTTTTGAGTTCACTTACAAAGGATCCTTCTAAACAATGAACTATATGTCCTTTTTGACACCAATGGTCAGCTAGATATCCTATGGAATATTCTATCAAACGAATTCTAAGACCATTTAATTGAATTGTCTGCCAGAATGCAGTTCCTGTTTCTCCTTTATACTCTACTTTTTCAACAGTAGTCCAGTCAATAGTTTGAAATGGTATATCGCTCAATTTATAGTTGTTAATAATTAATTATTCCGTTTAATGATAAACCCATTGTCTACTTTTTGAAAACCAACTTTTGGATAATAATCCATTGCTGTCTTTGCAGAAAGGAGTAAGAGCATTACTTGGTCGCCAATATTTTCCTTGGTCAAAGAAATTAGTTTTTTTCCAATGCCATACTTTTGATACTCTTTTCTTACTGCAAGGTCTGATAGATAACAGCAATAACAAAAATCAGTAAGCGATCTTGAAATACCAACAAGTTTATCTTTGTCCCAAGCCGTCACAATTAGGTTTGAATTAGAATACATTTTGGTAATTCGTTCTTTGTCGGTAGTTGGTCGGTTTATACCTGAACTGTTGTAAAGTTCAATAATTATACCTGTGTCAGGTATCGTATCAAGTTTGTATGCTATTTCCATTTTTATGCTTTTATGTCGTCAATATTTTAGATATTTCTAGTGTCGGTGTTTAGCATGAACGCTATCGTTTTCGGGCTTTGCGTAGTATTGGCGATGAGCGGTCTTTTCAGCACAGAATTTAGTTCGGAGGACTCAACTTTCGGTTACCACAAAACTGTCAAGCGGAGACGAAACCCCGCCTATTGGGTATGTGCTATTAGCGGTTCGGGCTTTTTTCTGTCTTTTATTATTATTGCTTAGTTCCAGTTATTTCTTTTTTTCGTTTCAGTTATGTGAGCAAGATGATGGTTACAATGCCAGGCATAAACTCCTATATTTTCGTCAACCCTGAAAGTTTTTCCGTGTTCAGGATGAATAAAAATTCTTCCGTATTGTTCGTCTGTCAAATTAATTAATAGAACTGTCCATCTTTCGTGAATCCCTTCTATCATTTTCAAGGAAGGTTGGATAGGCATACTTTTGGTGTCAATAAGTTCAGCCCAATGTTCTTCAAAATATGCTTTTATTGTTGGTTGGTTTTCTGTCAATGCTAGTTTTAAGCGAGTAAAACTGTTCATATGACTGTCTGCACAATGATGAATTACTTGTCTAATTGTCCAACCATCAGGTCTGTAAGGAGTGTCAAGTTGCTCATCTGTCAAATTTGTGACTTCGCTTAAAAGTCTTTTATGAAAAGTGGAAATATCAGAAATCCATTTTTTTAAGATGTCTTTCGTTATTACTGTTGGTTTGTCAAACTTACCTATCGGATATTTTAAATGCTCTACTGTCATAAAGTTAAGGTATCTCTTTGTTATGTCTGTCTTATTAGCCTGACTGCTAACGTTTTGCGGCTTGGCGTAGTGGCGGGATTTATAGCACAAATGTTCAATAGATGAACTGCACTTGAACCTACCACATAACTCTCATACGAAACGCTGAACCCGCTATTACGCCAAACCGCTGTTGGCTGCTGGCCTTCTGTCTTTCGTATTGATTGTCTGTTAGTTATGCGTTTGTGCAGACACACTCTTTGCCAAGTTTTGGTTTGTGCTTGGGCTTGTGCGGCTTGTAAATGTCCTTACACCTGTGCAATGGCTTATATTTCTCAATCCATTATTCATTCTTACACTATTAAAACCTTTGTGCATTCTTCTCCAAATTGACTGATAATTCTAACAGCAATTTTCTGCCCTTTCTTTTTAATTTCGATTGGATGAGAAATGTGGCCATACAAACGGTCGAAAGCTTCATCGTCTATTTCTATTTTTAATGTTTTCTCTACTTTATTTTTGGTACTGTCTTTGGCTAAGTTGTCTAAGCCTTTTTTCCATTTGTCAAACTCGGATTTGTCGCCACCGCAGAAGAAAACTTGTTTAACTACAAAGTTGCTACCGTCATAATCTTCGTCCACCATCCAGTAAGCAATGTCGTGAACATTACGAGGTTTCACTTCGTCTTTGATTGGGTCGTAAATGTCTAACCCTTTTATTTCAACTGTTGCTTCTTTGCCTTTAATGTTTAAGTCAATATCGGGTTCGCCAATGGTTACAAAACTGGCGGCTGATTTTGCTGGTTTCTTTTTCAAACCTTCTTGCAATAAATCATCGTGTATGCGAACTTTGGTTACTTCAAATTTGCCCATACTCATTGTTTGGGTGCTGCCTTCAATATCGCTTTCAAAACTAAAACCAAGTATGATTAACCAACCTGCATCGCCACGCTGACGGCATTCTTTAACTGCTTCGTTTACGGCTGTTTTGCTTACTGTGCCAAATTTTGGCCCGATATGAAAATAGGCTTTCTTTTCGCCAACTCCATTCATATAAAAACCTTCTGCGTGCAAATACGAATGGCTCAATAACTCCACACTACGAAAAACAACCATTTCATCCTTTCTGCCGTTTTTAATTCCTGCACTCAACAAGTGTTGTTTAATCACTTCTTCAAATGCTCCTTCTTCTTCGTTTACTCTTACTTCATCGTCCAAATCTTCTGGACTGATGGGCTCAAAATTTTGTAAAGTTTCTACTGTAAAAGGACCACTTACACGAAGTAGTTTGTTGTCCTTTTCTGGCTGATCGTATAAAGTTTCCTTAGCTGGCGGTTCGTCATTTGCTAAACTTTTTAAAGTAATGTGAGGAACCGTTTTATATTTAAAACCTTGACGAATATCGCTACCTTGTTCATCGTACAAATTATAATAGGGAAATACAGCTGTCATTAAACGCTGCTTGGCAATATTCAATGCAATTCTGCTTGTATCTATGGTTATCCATCTTCTACCCCATTGTTCGGCTACAAATGCCGTTGTTCCACTACCACAAGTTGGGTCAAGAACTAAATCACCTGGGTCGGTGGTCATTAAAATACAACGTTGAATGATTTCAGGAGAGGTTTGGACTACATACTCTTTATCGGTTGCATTCCCAACATCAGTCCAAACATCTGTCAACTCTTTTACTGGATAATCTTCATGAAACAATACATACCGTAATGTATTTTCTGTTGAAATAATTCTTCCCTTTTTAATAAGTGCTTTAATACCTTGTTCATTTGTTTTCCAAGACTTTCCTCCTCCTGGATTAAAAACTTTTCCATTCATTTCAACCGGGAAAACGCAACTTTCAGTTCTGCCTGCAGATAACAAACTTAGATTAAAGAAAGATTTAGAACCTTCTGGTATGGGTTTTACCCCTTCCCTTTCTTCTTTTGTATAGCTCCTCCATGTACCATCTTTCATCATTAACGAAGTATATGCACCCTCCCCTGCACGCTTTTCAACAAACAGCCTTCGAAATTTTAACTTGTTTTTATCTTTTGCATAAAAAAGTAAGTAATTGCACACACCAGGAATATGTGTAGCTCCAAGCGCAACACTTGTTGTAAACGTTATCATACTAACGAAATTCTCTGAGCCAAATATCTCATCTAATACACTACGAACTAAATGAAGATTCTCATCACCAATTTGAACAAAACAACTTCCCGTCTCAGTTAATAGTTCTTTGGCAATAATCAAACGGTCACGTATATATGATAGATATGAATGAATTCCTAATTCCCAAGTGTCTCGAAAAGCTTTTATCATCTCAGGTTCTCCACTTAATGCTTCATCATTTCCATCTTTTACATCACGGTTATTAAGTTTCACTTGCCAATTGCTGCCATACTTTATACCATAAGGTGGATCAAAATAAATGGTTTGTACTTGCCCTGCCATACCTTCACGTTCTAATAAACTTGCCATTACCAAATGGCTATCGCCTTGTATTAGTCTGTTTGTCCAACCGTCTTGGTGGTGGTAATATTCGCTTACTTTTTCTATTTCGTCTTTTTCCAGAGCATTACCAAAGAGTTCGTTTACGCTACTAAATAAATCAGGATGTTTTTCTACCTCAATAGTATTATATAGGTTTTTAATCAATGTTTCGGGTGCTATATGTTCGTGGCGGTAAAGGCTACGTATGTCCACACGTAACAAATCATCACGATCGTCATTGCCGTATTTGTTTAGCCAAAACAATTCAGGGTCTTGTCCACGATGCACAACAGGATTCTTAGGAAGTTCTATTACCTTTTTACCGTCTTGCACTTTGGCATTGGCATCTTCGTAACCTGCTTCTTCCTTGCTTGGAATATAGGCACGTTTATCGGTTTTGTGTTTTATGGATTCTACTTTCTTTGCCATTATATACTCTGAATTTTTTCTATTAATTGATTCTTGATGTTTCGGATGTCGTTTGCCACTTCAATAAAATGCCATTCGGGATATTCGTATTTCTCTTTCAAAGCATTTACAGCAGGTATCCAACGGTTTTCTACAAACCATTTTTTCTCTGCCTTGTCTTTACTCATACCGCTAATTTCTATCATCAGGTTTTTGATAGTGCCGTCTTTGCTTTTTACCCGTGCAATAAAATCGGTAAAGTATTGTCGGTCTTTTCCATCCTTGGTGTAAGGAATGGCAAAACCCAAAAACTGGTTTTTTACATAGCACTCTACTGTTTCAATTTCTTCTAATGTTTTGGCACAAATACCTTCCCAATCACTGTCCATTACCACATAGTTGATATGGCTCTTTTCGGTTGGGTAAACATCTTTTACTGTGTTGCCATTCACATATTTGGTGCTGCTAAACTTGTTGTAGTAGTTAAACACAGGTCGAATATGTTCGGTGGTATTGTTTTGCGGATTGATTCCACGGGCAATATGGTCAACAATTTTCTTTGGTTCTTCAAAATAAAGAAGCCGTTTAAATCGCTGGTCGGAAATATTCAGCAACAATACTTTTTCGTTGTACCATTCTTCAACAATGCTTTTTAGTTTATTGAATATTTGAAAACGTGGATTTCCTTCTTCATCGCTAAAATGATATTTGATGAGTTCTTTTGTGATTAAGAAAATTAATTCTTGGTCACGTTTTTCCAATACAGCTTTTACTTCCAGTTTTTCTTCTGATGCAGAAATAGGACTGGTCATAATGGTTTCAGTTGGAAACTTTGAACCATCAATTTCATAGTTTTCTATGTTGCTGAAATCGTGTTTTATTTCACCATCTAAATTTTCTACCCGATAGCCAACCACATTTGGAAAATCAATTTCCATTGCTGCTTGCCTATCGGGGATTGAAGCAATATGTGTTAAGCCAACTGGTGGCGGTGGCGGTTCGGTTTTACCACCTTTAAACATTTTGAAAGGAACGCCAATGATGTGTGCATATTCAGGTGGGAATTTCTCAATTACTATTTTGCGTTTATCATCCGTCGGGTTTCCATCTTTGTCATAACCTTGCAAATGATAACTCATTCTACGCAAAGCTCTACCTGCCACTTGCTCACAAAGTAATTGAGAACCAAAAGCACGTAAACCCATAATATGCGTTACGGTGTTGGCATCCCAACCTTCGGTAAGCATAGAAACCGAAACCACACAACGAATGTGTGAACCAAGTTTCCCTTGCTGACCAACTGTGTTAACTACTTCACGAAGAATTTCAGCATCCGAAATTTTGTCGGTGCTTCCTTGCCCATACATTCGGGCATAGTCTTTTTTAAATTCTTCTATTTCTGAAGAAAATATCTTTTTGAAATCGTCATTTATTTGCTCACCATTTTCCAAAGCATCGCTGTCAATAAGCAATGTTGGCGGTCGTTTTAAAGGTTTGTTGGTAGCGGGGTCGTAATTGCTGAACAAATCTTTTGCTCCTTGAACTATTACTGTTTTTCCTTCTGCATCTTCGTATTCGTAACCTGCAATATATTTGTAAACTTCTTTTGAAACCCCTGTGTTGTTGCAAACAGCAATAAAAACTGGTGGAGCATAAAAGATATTTGCCTTTTCTTCCTTGTGTTTTCTGATGCCGTTGAAATATTCAACATAGTGATTGTAAAATTGGTCTAATGCACCTTTTACCAATGAAGGAAGTTGCGGAGGCAATTCAATAAACTTGTTGCCTTCAGCTGCTGCATCTTTCTTTTGTGTCCGTTGCCCTTTTTTTGGCAATTCATCTTTAACGTGGTCGTACAGATTCCTTAACACTGGCATTGTCAATTCCTGTGTGTTGTCGCTTTCGGGCAGAAAAGGAATTTTAACCAAACCGCTTTCAATGGCTTCAATCAAACCAAAGTCAGATACCACCCATGGAAATAAACTATACGGAGTGTAACCAGAGCCTGTCAAATAGTATGGTGTAGCCGATAAATCGTAAACCCCTTGCAGTTTATATTTCTTTGCAATTTCGCGAAGTCCCCTAAACCAAACTGCTGCTCTTGCGTTTTCGTCTGCTTCTTCGTTATCCGTGGTTTTACTTTTCGATTTTGGCAAATAGCAATGATGTGCTTCATCATTCAAAATCAAAACCCTGCTTCCTGCTTTGAATTTACCCAGTGTTCGTTTTATTACTTGTGAGAAATCTTCTTTGTTGTCTGTATCTATTTTCTTGCCCTGCAAATCAACTTTACCGTCAAACGGACTGCGTTTGTTGCCTTGTAAAATTTTAGGTTCAAATGTGTGGTAGTTGGTAATGACTAATCTTGCATTCAGATTTTCCAAACGATGTTCCATATTGGCAGGAATTAGCCCACGAACACGGTAATAATCTTCAATATCTTTAGGATTTTTGTTTTTCGTGTCAACGAACAAAACACCTAATCTGCTTTTGATGGTAATACCCGGTGCAACAATTAAAAAGTAATCAGCAAAACGAGTATCATTTCTATATTCTTGTCTGTTGAAATAATGGTAACAAATCAAACACGCCATTACAACTGTCTTGCCCGAACCAGTTGCCATTTTAAAAGCAATTCTCGGAAGTTGGTCGGCTTGGTCGTCACTTACTGTTTGCTGTCCATTGCGAAGCAGGTTTAAAATGTGCTGTCCTGCGTTAGATTTCTCGGCAACTTCATTTAACCAAATAGCGGTTTCAACCGCTTCTTGTTGTGCAAAGAATAGTCTTTTTGTAACTAGTCTTTCAGGATTATTAAACCAAAAAGTCAAAAGTTCTTTAGTAACTCTTGTTGTGTTCGCATAATTGGATGTTCTCCATTGTCGAACTTCTTTACGGCAAAGGTTAATGATGTGAGTGATGTATTCTTCACCATCTTCATTCCATTCAGAAACCTTTTTTTGTCCCATCTGTCTGGTTGGTATTACAGCCGAATCCGCTTTAAATATTCTTCGTCCTTTGCGAATATCTGTATAGTCCAAACTTCCTTCGCTGTCTGTGTTGTAATGCAGAAGCGGCTCTCCGTAAGGACTATTTAGTATTGGATTGTCTGCACTCATATATTGTTCGTTTTCGTATTAATAATTATGGTCATCTAAATTACTTTTTTCTATTAGTAAATCAGTCTGTGCGTTGGCAAAACTGGCTCTTTTGGTTTTGCGAAAGGTCAGCTTGTGTGTCGGGCAAAACCAAATGTACCATTTGTGTGTGGACATTTTCTGTCTTTATGTTCGTTGTTGTTTTATTACGTTGTCTTTTTAGGGTGACCGGTAACTACCTTATACCCGATATTTTCTTTCGCCTATAGCATACACATTGTATGTGTAAGCGAAGAAATATCCTTTCTATCAACATACCTTTTTTTTATAGATCATCAAATGGACTTTTTATCTGTTGAATATTCTTTGTGCTGACATGAGTATATATCTCTGTTGTTCGACTACTATTATGTCCTAATAATTCCTGAATATAACGCAAATCTGTGCCACTTTCTAGTACATGTATTGCATAACTATGACGCAACCAATGTAGTGAAAAAATACCCGCAATGCATCGCAATAGGTTTGTATTGTTGAAGTGCTATATCGTTTCGACAATAACCAATTTTCGAATTGTACAATTGCTTCTCTTGTTTCGCTATTCATGATGTTTCCCCTGATTATAGTGCCCTTCAGAATTCCATCTTACACATTAAACCTAAAATACATGATATCACCATCGTGCACGATATACTCCTTGCCTTCCACTTTATACAAACCGGCATCTTTCACGGCTTGCTCAGTGCCCAAGCGTTTGAGATCATCATATTTCATGACTCCCCGCGGATGAATCCTTTTTCAAAATCGGTGTGAATCACGCCTGCCGCTTTCGGCTATTATTGTTTTATCACTGCAATTGATCTATCGCTCATTCTTAAAAGATAAAGTCCATTTGGTAAGTATGAGAAATCTTGAATTTCAATATTGCTTCCAGTCCAAATTACTTGTCCACAATAATTTATCACAGAAATAATATCATTTTCGGTTTTGTTCATAATATTGATTGTTTTATCAAATGGATTAGGATATACTATACGTTTATTGATCATTCCACCTATTGATTCAATACCTGTTGTTGAGCAGCTTGTTGTATACTTTTTAAAAAACTGCCACATTAAATATGTTGCACTAAATTGTTTACTGACATTTACATTTCCAGAAGAAAGTCCCCCGGGCCAGGAATGTTCTCCGTCAAAACTAACATATTGTTCTATTTCAGATTGACAGGAACATTTCGAATATCTAAAATGGTCATACTTATTGATATTGTGAAATAGAGTGTCTTTTGTAATTCCACAGGAATAATTTGTACTTATGATATCAAAAATACTGTCTTGGGGTGGAAAATAGGTTCCGGTTGAACCAACCGTGACACCTCCATAATATTTTACATTTTGGTCTTGATAAGAATGAAAGCTAATGATAGGTATAGACCTTGAAGGATTCCAAGGAAAATACATCAAGTCTCCTGCAACAGGAGCAATCGCTGCAAATCGATGAGTTAACTGATTCGCTAATCTATAACATAACAAAGCGCCATTTGAAAATCCTGTTGCATAAACACGGGTTGTATCTATCTCTCTATTTATAAACAAATTGTTTAACAATGAATCTACAAATCCAACATCATCTATATTTTGAGTAGTTGAAGGAGCACAGCAACCACCTGCATTCCACGTTCTAGTTCCTGCAATTTTTACTCCTTCGGGATATACAACAATAAAACCAGCTGAATCAGATTTTTGAGACAACCGAGATTGATATTGAATCGATTGATAACCACCTGTAAGTCCCCCACCGTGAAATGCCAATACTAATGGATACTTATTTGATGAATTATAGCCAGAAGGTAGATGAGTTAAAAATGTTCTCCATCGACCTGAAACATTTATACTATCATATACATCTGTTTGAGCAAATGTAAAATTGTTACCTAAAGTGAGAAAACATAAGTATAGAAATATCTTTATCATAAAATTATCCATTGTTTCGAATTTACATACTTGCTTCAGCCAATTAATCTGTAAGAGCCCTACACATTAAACCTAAAATACATGATATCACCATCGTGCACGATATACTCCTTGCCTTCCACTTTGTATAAACCGGCATCTTTGACGGCTTGCTCTGTGCCCAAGCGTTTGAGATCATCATATTTCATGACTTCCGCGCGGATGAATCCTTTTTCAAAATCGGTGTGAATTACGCCTGCCGCTTGTGGTGCGGTTGAATTCTTTTTCACGGTCCATGCGCGGACTTCTTTCTTACCTGCAGTGATATAAGTGATGAGTCCAAGCAGACTATATGCTTCGCGAATCACACGATGTAAACCCGGTTCTTCCATGCCCATGTCCTGCAAAAACAAATCACGATCATCAGCTTCCAATTGTGAAATTTCAGCTTCGATCTTTGCGCAAATGGGAACAACAAGCGAACCCTGCTGTGCAGCATATTCTTTCACTTGGTCGATGTATTTATTACCGGATTTCAATCCTTCCTCATCGGTATTCGCGATAAACATCACGCGTTTATCAGTCAGCAAAAACAAGGATCGCATGAATGGCTTCTGCGCATCATCAATGGGAAATAAATTCGCGGTCTTGCCCTCATTCATGAAATCTCTCAGCTTCAAGAGAAATTCTAATTCTTCCTTCGCATCCTTGTCTTGTCCTCGCGCCTTTTTCTGCACGGTCTCAATCTTCTTCTCAACTGATTCCACATCTTTCAAAAGCAATTCCGTATTGATCGTTTCGATATCGGCAACGGGATTCACATGATTGCTCACATGAATCACATTCTCATCCTCGAAACAACGCACAACATGCGCGATTGCATCCACCTCGCGGATATGCGACAAAAATTGATTGCCGAGTCCTTCACCCGAAGCGGCACCCTTCACCAATCCGGCGATATCAACAAATTCAATGGTCGTGGGAACCACGCGCTCGGTTTGATACATCGCATCCAATACCCCCAATCTGTCATCAGGCACATTCACGACTCCGACATTCGGATCTATCGTGCAAAATGGATAATTGGCGGCCTCCGCCTGTACAGATGAAGTGAGTGCATTGAATAATGTTGATTTGCCTACATTCGGCAATCCAACGATGC
>Ga0315901_10008538_pt1 | contig 11887 bp, 10 predicted proteins | sample LakEriMetagenome_10_FD_203761 | JGI IMG/M metagenome (GOLD analysis project Ga0315901, IMG submission 203761) | Freshwater fungal communities from buoy surface, Lake Erie, Ohio, United States - Buoy 2 MA116 | ecosystem: Environmental > Aquatic > Freshwater > Lake | place: USA: Lake Erie, Ohio...
TTTCGTAGCCCAATATAACCGCTTAATTCGCTTAAACATCACGGCGGAAGAAGCTTGGTCACAGATTGAAGTTCAACTACAGCGACGAGCAGATTTAATTCCCAACCTAGTTGAGACTGTAAAAGGATATGCGCAACACGAGCAATCAACTTTTGATGCAGTAGTCGCTGCCCGCGCAAAGGCAACTACGGCAAGCACTGTAGCTGACACCGCAGCAGCAGATGGCCTTCTTACTCAGGCACTCCGCGGATTGCTTGCAGTCGCTGAGGCGTATCCAGATTTAAAAGCGTCAGCAAATTTTGCAGCTCTCCAAGATGAATTAGCTACTACTGAAAATAAAGTTGCATTCTCTCGCCAGTTTTATAATGACTCAGTGCGCCAGTTAAATACTGCGATAAAGACTGTTCCAACCAACTTCTTTGCTGGCTTTGCAAAGGTATCCGAGCGCGAGTTCTATGAAGTTGAAGATCCACAGGATCGCGAAGTACCGAACGTAAAATTCTAAATAATGGATTTTAGAACACTGCAGAACGCTAATCGGCGTAAAACAATTGGTTTGCTGATTGCCATGGGAATTCTTATGTGGGTTCTTGTTTATGCCGCCCTTACTTTTTTTGGTGGTGCAACAACCGGAATCGTTCCAATCGCTGTGGGCATCTCCCTAATCTCAGTCTGGGGCGCTTTTTATGGCTCCGACAAATTAGTTTTAAAGATGACTGGCGCTAAGTTGCTTCAAGAGGAAGATAATCCAAAACTGTTTGGGCTGGTGCAGGAAGTTTGTATTGCCTCTGGTCTGCCAATGCCGAAGGTAGCAATAGTTTATGACGACGCCCCAAATGCTTTCGCTACTGGCAGGAATCCCGAACATGCACTGATTGCATTCACCACTGGAATTTTAGATGTGATGGATCGCGATGAACTTCAAGGAGTTATCGCACATGAGATGTCTCATGTAGCCAATCGAGACACACTTGTAAGCGCAGTTGCAGCAACAACTGCCGGGGCCATCGCAATTGCTTCTGACATATTGACTCGGATGATGTTTTTTGGTGGTGCTCGAAACCGAGAGAGCAACAACAACCCAATCGCACTTGTCTTCTCACTTCTAATTTTGATTCTGGCCCCACTTGCCGCTTTGCTGTTGAAGTCAGCAATTTCTCGCAAACGTGAAGCTCTTGCTGATGCAACCGCAGTGAGTTTTACTCGTAACCCAGCGGGGCTGCGAAAAGCTTTAGAAATTCTGGCCCGGGATTCTACTATCGTAAAACAACGATCGAATGCAGTTGCACATATTTGGATCGAATCTCCGTTAGATGCGAAGAGCGTCTCAAAACTTTTTGCTACTCATCCACCAATCGAAGATCGAATCTCAACTCTTAAAGCAATGGAATCTTTATAACTCTCGCTGCGGAAAAATAATTTCGAAAGTTGCACCTTCATCTAGCTTTGATTGAACTTCAACACTGCCGCCATGGGCCTTCATAACCGCGTCAACAATTGCTAATCCAAGTCCGCTGCCTTCGCCGCCAACTCGAACTCGGGAAGGATCTGCTCTAAAGAATCTCTCGAATACTCGCTTCTGATCAGCTTCTGAAAGCCCAGGACCATTATCAGAAATACTTATTCGGGTATCTAAATCGCTCTGCGAAATCTTCACAACAATCTTTGTCCCAGCCGGAGTATGGGTTCTCGCATTCGCTAGCAAGTTTGCGATGGCTTGATGAATGCGCATCGAATCACCCAATACAAAAATCTCATCACTCTCGCTCGAAATAGTGATTTCATGGTCAGGCCCTGCTGCTTTTGCAGAAGCCACAGCCTCGGCTACCAGGTGATTAATATCCACCGGATCAAAAGTTAATTCTCTAGATTGATCTAATCTGGCAAGAAGTAATAAGTCTTCCACTAGCGCACCCATTCGAATTGATTCTTTCTCAATTCTAGATATCAACTCTCTGGTTTTATCTTCACCTACTACTGCACCTTGACGATGAAGTTCTGCAAATCCGCGAATAGCTGTTAAAGGTGTGCGCAATTCATGGCTTGCGTCAGCAACGAAGCGTCGCAATTTATTCTCAGACTCTGTGCGCACAGCAAATGATTCTTCAATTCGCGAAAGCATCGTGTTTAAAGATCCAGTTAGCCGCCCAACCTCAGTTCTTGAATTTACCTGCGGAAGCCGCGCAGATAAATCTCCCTCTGCAATCGCAGCTGCAGTCTTCTCGATCTGGTTAAGTGGCTTGAGGGTCAACTTAATTAAGGATCTGGCAATGATTGCAATAGAAATTAGAACGATAAAACTAATCAAAAGAAAGATTCCAGACAGACCAGCAACGGTTTTATCTACGCTATCTAGCGCCACTGAAATTACAACAGTGCCCTCACCGGATGGAAGTGGTCTAGCAATTGCACGAATATCTGGTTCGCCTTTAGCACCGGGGATTGTGAAGGGCAGACCTTCGAGCGAATCAACTTTTTTTGGAGTTAGTTTCTTAAACTCATTTAGATCAATGGAATTAGCAAATTCGCCACCTATTCGTCCAACAATGTTTCCAGAAACATCTAGAAGCGTTACAGCAGTGGTAGTTGGGACTGCTTCTAAGGGGCGCAGTGGACGAAAGCCATATTCATCGCCCTCTTCATCTAAATTTGCAGTGTCAATTCCGGCACGATCAAGGCGCAACATTGAAGTTTTAACAACTTCATTTAACTGAGCATCAGCTTGGTTTATCAGAAAGGTGCGTAGTGAATTTGATGCAGCAAAATCTGATGCAGCAATAGCGATCGCGGCCAGCACCAGAGTTGATAGAATCAGGCGATTACGAAGTGACCAGTTCGACAGCCCGTATCTCATTTGGGAAGTTTACTTCTTTATTACTTACGTGCTGGTAAGCGCAACCTATATCCCACACCACGAACGGTATGAATCAGAGCGGGTTCGAAGCTATCAATCTTCTTGCGAAGATAGGAGATATAAGTTTCAACAATTCCAGCATCGCCACGGAAATCGTATTGCCATACATGGTCAAGGATTTGTGACTTACTTACTACGCGATCAGCGTTAATCATCAAGTAGCGAAGTAGTAAAAATTCGGTAGGAGAGAGTTCAATCAAGGTGCCGGCGCGACGAACTTCGTGGGTTGCTTCATCGAGCTCGAGATCTGCAAACCTCACTTTCTCGTCGTCGCCTTCAATAGTTGTTGCTCCGATGCGACGTAGAAGCGCACGTAGGCGAGCAACAAGTTCTTCAAGGCTAAATGGCTTGGTTACATAATCATCGCCACCGATTGTTAAGCCAGCGATTTTATCTTCAACAGTATCTTTCGCTGTTAGAAAGAGAACTCCAACGCTATGTCCATCTTGACGCAGTTGGCGGCAGACTTCGAAACCATCTTGATCAGGCAACATGACATCAAGAATTAGTGCATGTGGTTTAAATTCTTCAGCAATCGTAAGAGCTTGTGATCCGGTAGCGGCAGTTCGAACATCGAAGCCTACGAATCTAAGACTGGTTGCAATTAATTCACTAATACTGTTCTCGTCATCAACCACCAAGATTCTCTGAGTGGTGGACTGATCGTTTTGGCTCACTTGTGGTTTCTCTTTCAGGAGGGTCATAGAGCGAGAATCCCCTATTTACCTGAGCGTATCCTGTGAATGCGTATAGGCAGTGCTTAGAGTTATCCACAGCCTTTATCCACGGTGTGGAGAATTACAAGCTTGTAATTAAGGGGTATTTAGCGCCAGCGGGTAGCGAGCGAGAAACCTACAGCTATGAATCCAAATCCAACGACCATATTCCAGGCCCCGATATTTGGGATTGGGTAGGCGGTTGCGGAGATGTAGAAAATTACGATCCAGATTAATCCGCCGATGAAGGCAGAGATCATCGCTGGGACTAACCACTTTGGGCTCTCGGTAGGAACCGGCTTTGCTTGAGCAACCGCCTCCGGAATGTAGGCCTTCTCTTTCTTACGCAATGGTGACTTAGGCATGGGCAGAGATTACACCACAATTGCCATATGAGAACAGGGAGCACAGGATTCAAAGAGGCGAGGAAGATTTTGGTTGTCGATAACCACGACTCCTTTGTTTTCAATATCGTGCAATACCTAGATGAACTCGGTGCTGTGACCCAGGTAGTCAGAAATGACGAGCTTGCTCCTGAATCTTGTCAGAATTTTGATGGCGTAGTGATCTCTCCTGGCCCAGGAAATCCACATGGTGCCGGTGCAAGTATTGGAGTCGTTAAGTATTGCGATGAAAAAGAAATTCCGATTCTAGGAATTTGTTTAGGGCTTCAAGTTATTGGCGCTGCATATGGTGCAAAAATTTCGAGTGCGCCAGAACTTTTGCATGGTCGAACTTCAGAAATTCTGCATAGCGGCACCGAACTTTTCAAAGATATTCCAAATAATTTTATTGCTACCAGGTATCACTCACTGGCCATCGAAGCTGATTCAATGCCAGCAGAACTTCAAATTACTGCCCAGTGTTCCGATGGCACGATCATGGGAATTTCACATCGTGATAAAAATATTGTTGGCGTGCAATTCCATCCGGAAGCAGTTTTAACTCAATATGGCTACGAACTTTTAGCAAATTGGTTAGAGATTTGTGGTGATGTTGGCGCTCGCAAGCGCGCAGTTGGTTTAAGCGCCTTGATCAATAATTCTTAAGGTTTTTTATTAACCGTTATTGCAACATCAGAACCAATAATTAACGTTGTTCCTGCTGCGGGTGCCTGAGCCAGAACAACGCCCTCTGGCTTACTCTCGTCATAAGCAGTAATTTCTTTAACCGCAAAACCAGCTTGAGTAAGAATTGTTTGAGCTTCAATACCGGTTAAATCTAATAACGCAGGAACTTTCAAACTTCCGCTGGCGATTTCTAATTCAACGCCACTGCCTGCTCTTAAAACCGATCCAGCATCTGGTGTAATTTTTAAAACAGTTCCAGTTCGAGAATTTGAATCAACCGGAATAATTCGTGCTACTAATAAACCAGCTGCAGAAAGGGCGCTCCGAGCCTCTTCTAGGCTCATTCCAACAATCGTTGTGGGAATAGTCGTGTCCCCTGGACCATCAGAAATAGTTAACGTGACACTGCTTCCCCTTGGTGCCCGGGTTTCTGCAAGTGGAAGTTGGGAAGCAATTCGATCTTGAGGAATTTTAGAATCCGGTGCCCGCTGAATGTTTACGGTATAGCCCGCCAACAACTCTTCTGCCTCTGCCTGAGTTAACCCAACTACATTGGGAATTTGTAGCGAAGGCGCTGGCGTACTTGAATTGAAAGAATTTAGCGCAAAGGCAATTAAGAGGATAAATGCCGAAGCGGCGCCGCCCATGATTAAAAAATTACGACGTGGAATAATTCGGCGGATTTTTGTTGTTACATCCTGCCCACGACTTGCTCTTCGAATATCAGCCAACATCATCTCTGCACTTTGATAGCGATCCTCTGGATTCTTTGCCAGCGCTACAGTGATGATCTTGTCGATGTTCTCATCAAGGCTTGGATTTATTGAACTCGGTAATGGAAAATCAGCCGAGACATGTTGATAGGCAATCGCAACGGGAGTATCACCAGTAAATGGTGGTTTACCAGCAACTAATTCATATAGAAGACAACCAACCGAATAAATATCACTTCTTAAATCTGCAGTTTCACCAGTCGCTTGTTCAGGCGACAAATACTGCGCAGTTCCGACAACATTCCAAGTGCTCGTCATTGTCGCACCAATATCATCCATGGCACGCGCGATTCCAAAGTCCATGACTTTTACATCGCCAGCATCGGTCAACATTATGTTTCCGGGCTTGATATCGCGATGAATAATTCCATTTGAATGCGAATATGAAAGAGCGGTTAAGACACCTTCGATAATTTCCAGCGCACGTTCAACTGAAATTGCGGTGGATTTTTGAATCTCTTCTCGAAGCGTGTGCCCATTAACGAGCTCCATAACTATGTATGAATTAGCGCCCTCTTCACCAGAGTCGTAAACCGCAACGATTCCTGGGTGATTTAAGCCCGCAGCGGCAAGCGCCTCTTTTCTAAATCTCGCAACAAAGGAGGGATCTCGGGCTAAATCACTTCGTAATACTTTCACCGCAACTTTGCGCGAGAGTCTCTGGTCCTCGCCGATATAAACATCGGCCATTCCACCAGTGCCAATCATTTCGCCAATCGCATAACGATTTCCAAAGACCTTAAGCATTAGCTGCCCCGATCAAAGCTGTAGAGCTGGCATCTTCTTCCAAAACTACTTCGGCCCAAATTACAGTTACGTTGTCAGGTGCGCCTTTAGCTCTAGTTTCGGAGACTAAATTCTCAACGAGTTCTTGTCCCGAATACTTCTTAATAATCTTAGTAATTTCTAAGTCAGATAAAACCCCAGTCAAGCCATCGCTACAGAGAAGAAATTGGTCGCCAAGTTTTATCGGATAAATTTGAATAACCGGTTCAATTTCCGAACCTCCCATTAGGGCCTGGGTTAATAATGACCGTTGCGGATGGTTCATCGCTTCATCCGGGGTAATTCTTCCTTGGTCAATTAATTCCTGCATAACTGTGTGGTCTTGACTTAATTGATTTAACTTGCCGCCAGTAAATGCATAACACCGAGAATCTCCGACATGCAAAAGTTGGACCGAGCCATCATTTATATGCAGCGCAGTAAGAGTTGTTCCCATTCCGACAAGATTTGGCTCGGACTTCGAGCGATTAACAATGGTCAAATCAATCTCTTTTGTGACAGTCAATAATGAATCTTGATTGATGTGCTCTGAATTAAGTGCAGATATCGCAATAGTTGATGCAACTTCGCCGCCAGCATGTCCACCCATGCCATCCGCAACAGCAACTAATTTAGAGGAGATTAATCCTGAATCCTCATTACCCTCACGTTGTAGACCAAGATCGGAGAGCGCAAAAACTTTAAATGCCAATGACGATTTAGACATTGCAGCTTCCCCTTCCGACTTGTTCGCTAATTGTTCACGTGGCTAAATCTAGATGGGCCTTATCTTTCCACTAAATTGCAGTCTGTGAAACTACAGAAAGTTTTTGCAGAATTCCTAGGCACAGCGCTTCTACTTTTAGCGGTAGTTGGCTCCGGGATTATGGCTACGAATCTGAGTCAAGATGTGGGCGTTCAATTAACAATAAATGCGATTTCGACAGTTTCGATGCTCTACCTGATCATTACTCTGATGGGTCCAATTAGCGGTGCCTATTTTAATCCAGTCGTCACGCTTGGAGAACTGTTCAAGAATCGAATTGATGGGAAGAGCGCCGTTGCTTATATCGTCGCCCAATTCGCTGGTGGATTTTCTGGCACAGTATTTGCAAATGTAATTTTTAATAAGCCAGCAATTTTTCAATCTCAAAATGAGCGCACTGGAACAAATTTATTTATCAGCGAAATATTTGCAACTGCTGGATTAATCATGATTATTCATGTGCTAACAGATCAGAAGCGAACAAATCTTGCGCCCTTTATTGTTCCAGCCTGGATCACAACCGCGTTCTACGCAACCTCATCATTTGTCTTTGCAAATCCGGCAGTTACCTTTGCCCGAATCTGGAGCGATACCTTTGCCGGGCTAACTCTTAATTCGGCATGGATTTATATGATTGCTCAATTGATTGGATTACCAATTGGATTAATAGTCGCGCGCTTGCTCTTTATTAGAAAGTAATTAAATAACAATTTCGTAAGATGGATTTAGAATCGTAAGTGATCCTTCAGATTCACCCACCATACCTTCGGCGCAAAGTGTTGAACCAACATCAAGTCCCGCAATTTCACGACGCCCCAAGAATTGCAGAGTTATTCCACCAGTTGAATCCCAAATCTCAACCTCAACTTTTGGTGCACCACCTGAAGGTGCAGTTCTAATTGCTGTTACTTGGCCACGAACATGTGCTCGCCTGCGCCAGGTTGCATTTGAAATCGGCAGAATATTTTCGTTGTAATGACCAACCGGTGCTGTTTCAGCGCTCTGAGTTTTTGCCACAGCAACCTTCTTCACTTCTTGTGCAGGTTCTTTTGGAGCAACCAAGGCATTGCGTCGCGGCCCACCATCCAAAATACGTTCGACGTCAAAAGGAATAATCGTTGCAACAACTCGCTCTAATTGCGAGATTGGTGCGGCAATAGTTTCAGCAGTCTGATCGTGCAAGATTCGCCCTAATAAGCGCGAATATGAGCGCCGAGGTAATAGCAAAGTTAATTCAACACCATTATTTGCAGTAGATCGGATTGCATAATCAACCGCTGCATTTGGAAGCCTACGATCCGGACAATCAATCAGGATCAGCGGAACATCGCTTACTGCAGCGTTCTCTGCCCATCCCGCACTAATTGTTTCTGCCCATCTATCATCGATAACAAAGTGAACTGCATTCAAGTGTCTAGGATTTAAAGATCGGGCATATCTAATTGCACCAATTGTTGCTAAATCTAGATTGTCAACAAGGACGCTAACATCATGGCGGGCAATCGATGTTGCTCTCTGATGTGAAGCGGTAAGAAGAAGAGCTTCTCTTTCGCTCATATATTGGCGATTAAAATTAAGCATAAGTGCAGCAACTATTGGCGTTCCGATAACAACAATCCAAGTTCCTTCAAAAAACTTTACTGCAGAAAGAATAACAACGGTAATAAGTGCGATGCCTCCAGAGAGGGAATGGAGCGCTAGTCGGAGAAGATCCTTACGGCTGCCACTTACTTTTTCCCGCATAGTTTTTCTTGCCATTCCTAATCCAGTAATCGCAAATCCAACAAAGACAGCTAAGGCATAAATTGCTGCTAGCGCTGTGATGCTTGCCCCGGAAACAATCACCAGTATTGATGCGCCACCTGTAATAAAAATGATGCCATTTGAGAAGGCCAACCGATGGCCACGTTGGGTTAAACGCTTTGGCAGGAAGCCATCTTTTGCAACCATGCTGACAAGGTTTGGAAATGCGTTATAGCAAGTATTAGCTCCAGCAAAGAGAATAAATGTGGTACCTGCTTGGACAACATAGAAGAAGATATTTCCAAATGCGCTATCTCCAAGAGCTGCTTTTGCAACTAAAGAGATAACCGTTGGAGTTCCCTCAGCATAAGGAACTGCAGTTGTTTTCTGAGCCAACCAGGCAATTCCGGTAATCAACGTTCCTAAAGTAAGCGCCATAAGAGCAAGAGTTGTGCGAGCATTCTTATGTTCTGGACTTTTAAAGAGTGGAACAGAATCAGATACTGCTTCCAACCCAGTAAGAGACGCACTTCCATTTGCAAACGCTTTTAATATTAGTAGACCAGCAGCAAGTGAAATCAAACCTTGTGATTCGCCAAGTGGCAGCAGGCCCTCGCTCCGAGTCGCATAATTTGGCAGAGTGCCATTTATATGCCGATAAATACCAAAACCAAATACAGTAAACATAGAGAACATAAATAAATAAGAAGGCAGAACAAAAATTAGACCGGCATCTTTAACGCCACGCAAATTCACAAATGTTAAGAGAATTACTACAGCAAGAGTTATCTCAACTTTAAAATCAGAGAGTTCTGGAAACGCTGAAATTATTGCTGCCACACCAGCAGCAGCCTGAATTGCTACCGTAATGATGTAACCAAACATTAATTCAATAGCTGCAACTAACGAAACTTTGGTTCCAAAGTTCTCTTTTGCAACAACATAAGCGCTACCAGTTCTTGTATAAGTTGCAATCACATCTCGATACGAAAAAGTGATAATTAGAAGCATGGCAAGAATAATTGCCACCATTGGCGGAAATATCGCAAATGCTGCTAAACCAAAAGCTGGAATAAGTGCAACCAATATTTGTTCGCCACCGTAAGCAGAAGATGAGATGCAATCAGAGGAGAGAATTCCAAAGGCAGACTTTTTAGAGAGTCGTTGATCAGCTAGAGAATGGCGATTGATTGGGTTGCCTAGAAGCCGGCGCTTGATTCGATATGAAATCGGGTCTGCTAAATGTGCATGCTCCTGTAGAACCATCGGTTCTGGGGCGTCATCAGTCCAAGACTTTGGCACAGCCACTCTTCCTAGTTATCGGGGAATTCTGCGGTTCACTGGCATTAATTTTACTTCGCAATCGAGGCGTATGCTTGCCGCATGCAATTAAAAACCGACCTTTATATTGATGGCGCATGGGTAAAAGGCGATGGCACCCTGCCAGTAACCGATCCCAGCACCGGAAATGTAATCGCTGAAGTTGCGACCGCAGGCGAGGCTCATTGCGATGCTGCAGTCACCGCAGCGCACAACGCCTTTAAAACTTGGTCAAAAACAGCTCCTCGGGTTCGAAGTGAAATCCTGCGCAAAGCTTTTGAATTGATGATTGCCGAAGCAGATCACTTGGCAAAAATAGTTTCAATGGAGAACGGGAAAGTTTTCTCAGATGCTAAAGGTGAAATTACTTATGCCGCAGAATTTTTCCGGTGGTTTGCCGAAGAAGCAGTTCGCACTCCTGGCGACTATCGCCAAGCACCTTCCGGAGATAAAAGAATTCTCGTAACCCACCAACCAATTGGCGTCTCACTTTTAATCACTCCATGGAATTTCCCGGCAGCAATGGCGACTCGAAAAATTGGCCCAGCCCTTGCAGCAGGTTGCACAGTTATTTTAAAACCAGCAAGTGAGACTCCACTTACTGCGCTCGCAATCGTTGAAATTTTAGAGCGTGCCGGAGTTCCAAAAGGCGTAGTCAATTTCATTCTGCCTTCAAAAACCGGACCAATGATTTCAAAGATGTTGCACGATCCACGAGTCCGCAATTTATCTTTTACTGGTTCAACGGAAGTCGGTCGCACACTTCTCAAAGAGTCAGCAGATAATGTGCTTCGCACATCAATGGAGCTTGGCGGAAATGCACCCTTCGTTGTTCTAGATGATGCAAATATTGATGATGCAGTGGCTGGCGCAATGCTTGCAAAGATGCGCAATGGTGGCGCTGCATGCACTGCAGCAAACCGATTCATTGTTGCCAAGAGCGTTGCTAACGAATTTACAACAAAGTTTGCAAAAGCTATGGGCGCCCTAAAGCTTGCTCCTGGTCTAGAAGATGGCGCACAACTTGGTGCCAGTGTTTCAATCAAAGAACGCAACAAGATTGCAGATCTAGTTTCAGCAGCAGTAAAAGCTGGCGGAAAATTGATACTTGGTGGCACTACTCCGGAAGGTGCTGGTGCTTTCTATCCCGCAACAGTTGTAACTGTTGATAAAACAAACCCAATTTTGGATAATGAAGTCTTTGGTCCAGTCGCACCAATCGTTACTTTTGATGGCGATGCTGAAGCAATCGAATTGGCGAATGCAACCGAATACGGCTTGATTAGTTACGTTTATTCCAGCGACCTAAAGCGTGCAATTAAAACTGCTGAAGCAATCGAATCTGGAATGGTTGCAATTAATCGCGGAGTTATTTCGGATCCAGCTGCGCCGTTCGGTGGCGTGAAGCAGAGCGGCCTTGGTCGCGAAGGTGGCTTCGCTGGAATCTACGAATTCCTAGAAACCAAATACATCGGCGTAGAGATTTAAAGCCCAACAAAGGTTGGCGGATGTCCGAAGTTGTACGAAAAGTTATTAGGCAGTGGTTCCAGGCTAATTAGTATGAAAGCTGGCGGAGGATGAGGGATTTATCCTCTTCAACCTGGGTAATTCCCCGTTTTTTAGGTAAACGGTTCATAAATCGACAGCATAGGGCGCAACCTCGAACCTGTAAACAGTTAATCCACTAAAGGGGCGGTGAAATTATGACGTGGCCGCAGGCTTTGCCGGATGCAAAGTGCTCCACCGCTTGAGCACTAAGTTCTAAGGGTAATTTTTTAGCTATCACAGGAGTAATCCGCTTCCTTGCCAAATCTTCAAGC
>Ga0315901_10008543_pt1 | contig 11884 bp, 11 predicted proteins | sample LakEriMetagenome_10_FD_203761 | JGI IMG/M metagenome (GOLD analysis project Ga0315901, IMG submission 203761) | Freshwater fungal communities from buoy surface, Lake Erie, Ohio, United States - Buoy 2 MA116 | ecosystem: Environmental > Aquatic > Freshwater > Lake | place: USA: Lake Erie, Ohio...
AATTGGTATCTAAGGCAGTACTGGTTATAGTGTGCTCCGCTTGATCACGACAAATGGTCAACGGGTTGTTAGCTCAGTTGGTAGAGCAGGTGACTCTTAATCACCGGGTCGTAGGTTCAATCCCTACACAACCCACGCATCGAGGGACAGTCGAGATCCACATACAAACCTGAGATAGTGGGTCAGAATTTTAGCTAGAGGAAATATCTGCGAAGCAATTTTTTGCATTTTAACTGAATCGCACCAAAATTTAAGAATGGGAACAAGCATGAGCAATAAACAGTCAAAACTATTTCTTCAATAATTTGTTTTTATTTACTTTAATTGGACTAAAAATAAAATATTTTCAATATTATTAAATTTATTTTTATGAAATTTCAATAGAAATTACTAAAATAGTTCTTAATTCGAAACGCAAAAAAAAGCAACAAACTAAAATTAACGAACTGTCCACAAAAATACCCTATTGCCGCCGAACTGGCCCCATTCGAATTGCTAAGTAAGAAAATTATTAATATCTGTACAACAAATCCTAAACATAAACTTAAAGTAACAAAAAACGACCTGGACTGGGTTTGAATAAGTACCGTGAGAGGTTGACTCAAAGTCGTAAAAATTGTTGCTAAAGACAAGACTTGTAAAATTGCTGCACTTTCCGAATTGCTATCTCCAAGAATTATCTCAATTATTAATGGTGCAGCAAGGCATATAATCACAGAAAATACGAGTGCAAGAATCAACCAGAATGAGGCTTTCTTGGCTTCATTAAACCGGCGTTTGGATAACTCACTCTCTGAAAACATAGGCAAAATAGACTGACTGAAGGCATTAGAAAATAAATTGACAGAACTAGCCCAGCGACTCACCAAAATATACGGTGCGGAAGCCACGGGGCCAATCATGAGCGCTAAGAAATTTACGTCAAGAAGTTTTGCTTGACCAATCAAAGAACTGAAACCCAGCGCCGAGGATTTTACAAATATACTCTGAATATCGGAAAAATCTATTCTCCTCAATCGTATTTCACTAAATTTTAATGCAACCACTAATGAGGTCAACACTCCAAACATATAAATTTCCAGAAATTCTAATCGCCAATCGAAATTGAAATTTAGCGTTAATATCAAAGAAGTCGAAAGCTTCTCAATTAATGCTAAAAACCCAGGACTTGATGTTCTGCCCGAGACTCGTAAACCTATATTGATTTGTTGAATTAATAGCAATGACAGTGTAATTATCGATCCATAAAACAAATACTGTAACTTTGGATAAAAAACTGCCCCAAAAACCGCACTCAATCCGATAGAAAATACAATTTTTAACACTCCAAGTGAGTAAAAATCTTCAATTCTGCGGCGCTTGGATACCACTTCCTGAACTGCGAATGTAGCCTGCCCAAAATCGATCAGATTTACCGCATACAAAGAGATCGATAGAACCAGAATTCCACTGCTTAGTTGCTGTATGTCGTAGTTGCGTGCACTTATACCATATATAAACAAAGTGAGACATGTGCTGCACAAGGAGAAAAAAACTATGAGACTAGTCTGAAAATGAATCGATATAGAATTAAATTTTGACATTTCTCAACTCTCTACTTTCGCTCAAGTTGATTCTGAGAGAAGTAATGTAAAGTAAAAAAAGATAGATACCAGGATTCTGAATAAGTCTGTAAGGAAGTATCGGAACTTCAAAAGTTCCACACAAAAGCAAAGAAATAATGATTGGTGCAATAATACTTTTGTTTTCCGCAGTATTCTTGTACAAAAGTCTTGTCATACCCAAGTAAAAACTAAACGCTGCGATTATTCCTGTGCTGGCTGCAATTTCAAGCCAAATATTGTGTGCTGAGTAAAGTGATACTGTAGAAGTGTTCTCTGCGAGCCGCACCCAGAATGACGGACCTGCACCCAGAATTGGGTTCTTAACCGCCTCATTTTTCGCAAACTGCCAAATAAGACCTCTTCCAGTGAATGCATCGTTTGGGAAAGTGAACATCACTGGAATCGAGCTGATGAGCAAACCAAAAGCAAGAAACATCGAGTAGATGCCGCGAGTATTTCTGATTTTATTTGACTTAAGAAGCAAAACAGTAAAAACCACTATTACCGCAGCAAAAAGGCCGGTTCTTCCCCCTGTTAAATCTATATTCACTAAAATCGCGATTGAAGCTAGGGCGAATTTTTTTCCTGATATATAGGACAGCAGAAGGGGGGCTATTAGCGCAAAGGTCATACTCATAAAATTGGATTGCTCGCCCAACGGAGTTATTACGGATTTAAAAAAATTACACTTGTCTGATCGACAACTTCCAACCTGTGGTTGGCTCTGTAGCAGCATTGAGAAAAAATGTATCATTAGTCGTATTGATAAAGACAGAAATATAATGTCTCGAATATTTACCGAGTGTTTCGCTGACTCATAGGTGCGCAAGAATGGCAAGGTTAAGAGCAAGAAAAGAAGAGGGTATTTTGTAGTCTGATTCAGGAAAATACCACCGATGAGAGCCGAGAATGTTGGTACCATCAAGAGCAAGACTGTGGGTCTAAATTTGAAGGGCCCCGGACTTAGAATAAGATTCACTCCTAAGAGGAAAATTGGAAACCAAAGAACTCCCATTAAGGTTAGCTCAGGTAGTTTAAGACCAACTAAATCAATAATTTCTAATGTACCGCTTGGGTAAGCAATTAAGCAGATGCCATAAACTGAGTAGTGAGTTAGCTTGATTTTCGAAAGTTCCGTCAAGCAAACTGACACGATTACCAGACAATTTAATAGATAAACGATCGCTATGTACTGATCCATTTTAATTACAATTCATCTGATGAATCCGCGAATTAACCTTGCGTGTACCATAGCAATATAAGCTCCTATGGACATGTACCCCCGCAATTCAAAGAGCCAAAATATGCAAAAATATTTTTTAATTCTTTTTGCAATATTACTACCATTTGAATCGAATCGAGCAAAACCAATAGTTGATTTCCCCCTAATCACTACCGCTGATTGGCTTAAAGGAGCAAGGTAGAATTTTACCTTATCCCAATACCATGTAGGAAAATCAGCTACTTCTGCACAACTTCTTTTCTTCCACTCCTTTTCCAGAAGAATTAGGGCCGACCGATTAAGTACATAAAACTGAGCACAAGTTGGTATTGAATAACACTTGTAGAATTTTCGCATTCTTCCGTAAAAAATTTTTCGACATAAAATTTTCTTCTTTTCATAGGCGATGAGACAAAGCGTTGGATTGGGATTCACTAGGCTCATGTCATCGAGTAGATGAGCGAAACTTGACGGTAACTCTGCATCATCTTCTAAAAAATACGCTATATCAACTTGGTCTGACACCGCTTGTTGAATTAATCGTCTGTGACCATCTGCGCAAGCTATTTCATTCTGAGTCAATTTCCTGTTGTACAAAATTTGCGAAATTTTCGCATCATCACCAAGTTGGAAGTTTTTGAATTCAACTCCTTGTTTCCCCAATATAATTTTTGTTTCGATATTTTTCCTTAAATCTGGAATGAGAGCCTTGTTACGCGTTTGCTCCGACAACGAAAGTACATAGGCCGCACGTTTAAAGTTCATGTTTGAACCATAATGGATGCCAGCGCTTAGCTGTTCAAATTCTTTAAATAAATCACGTGTTCGTTCATCTCTTGCGGTGTCTTGAATCTGTTAGAGATACGGCGCGCTGGATTTCCACCCACAATTTCACAGAGACCAACATCTCGAGTTACGACACTACCTGCAGCTATGATCGCCCCATCTCCAATTTCAATCCCCGAAAGCAAAATGGCGCCAGCGCCAATCCAGACATCTCTCCCGATGGCTATTGATGATTCTCTTGCGAGATTAACCGATGAATCATTGTTTCGAATTAAAGTTCCAGGCCTATCAAAATTGTGATCATTTCTGCCTACAATGAATACTCCAAAACTAATAATCGTGTTTGAACCTATGCTACCGTTCAAAAGAATCAAAGAATAAGGTCCTATTGAGACATTATCTCCGATAATCATTTCATTAGATGCACTGACTCTTACGCCTCTACTTACCCTGAGACCTTGACCGTATTTCACATTTTCTCTGATCGAGAATTTTCTCAACAAGAATCTAATTGGTTTACGCAACATACTTGGAATACCACTACGACCATTTAGGGAATTAGATTTTGTCATATTTATACATCTCCATATTTTCCAGCGGTGGTTCAGACAAAATAGCTCTCTTAAGCCCTTCGAACATCTGCTCTGAGCTGTATTGCCGACTAACTATCTCCGCAGCAATGCTCATCCGTTTCACGGTTGAATCCATGCAATCATACGATTTCACCAATTGACTGGATAGACTGTTGAAGTCACCGCTAGTGAAGTAAAACTCCATTTGTAAGCTATACAGTTCTATTTCTGGAGAATGCATCTCGTCTCGAGAGATTATCATTGGCACACCAAATCCCAGACTCTGAGTCAGTGACAAACCGACATATCCCGAAGAAACTGAAACAAAAGATTTTTCATATTCTTTTTGCAATCTATGCGCATCGTATATCTCTCCGAGAAATTCAATAGAGTTCGCAATGCCTAATTCTACACTGAGTTTTTGAAGTCTAATTTTTTCGGGACCATCACCGATAATGATTAGTTTCACATCTTTGTCGGAAAGTTCAGATAAACTAAACGCGTGTATTAAAAGATTTACTCTCTTTTCTTCAACTAGACGTCCGGAATATATTATATTTTTTCGTTCCATCTGACTATTTCTGCCAAGTAGTTCTTGAGGATAAAGCGAATTGGGGGCGACGTAAACTGTCGATCCTGGAATTTCGATGGATGCTTTAGCCTGCTCAGAGTATGTATAGACAATCGTCGCATGTGCAATTTTGCGCATAATTCTGCGTAACCGGCCAGACGTTATTGGATTCTTAACTCTGGAAGATACATGGCCCCAAACTAATGTACGTCTGCGAAGCATTCGTCTACTTAAGAGTAGTATCCACGCGGAAATACTTCTTGGGTTCAAATCTAATACTAAAGTTTTTGCTTGAAGTGCACAATTCCAGGCCAGATACTGTAAAAAGACTTTCTTAAATCGAAGTATTGGAATCTTCTCAACATTCGGAATTGAGAAGTCAGTCTTTACTTTTCTGTCAATACTAGACTCGGAAGCAAAAACTGAGAGTTCTTCCTTGAAGTAATCACTCAATTGATTGAAAGCAAAACTTCTGTATGCAGGAAGCACAGCAAGATAGAACACGGCCATTTTCCTTTTGCCTACATTAGTAAAGGACATACGCTATAAATGGCAAAAAATGGTTATTGAAAACGTTAAATGTAGAACACTGAGCATCTGTTTCCTAGTCTCCATGCTTCTCATCCCGACGCACCTAGCCTTTAGAGTACCTAGGCGGGTTCAAATTTTCAATAATCGATTTTTGCTACACCGACGTTTTTGAAAACATCAAATGATAAGTTTCATGAGCGTCTGAACTAATCTAGCGACAAAAATGACCGTCCACTAGATTCTTTAATTCTAGTCTTTGCATCGCTCAAACAGGAGTTCCTATTCATGGCAAATATCCCATATGCTAGTTAGACCTGACCAAAGGATAGCGTAACGTGTTTAAGCGTAATAGGACCTCGGTTTTTGAGCGAAATTTAGGTGCATGAATGGAATCCGAAGTATTTGATTCAAAACTCCCAATTACAGTTTTGATACTTACTAAAAATGAAGAAAATGCCATAAGAAAATGTCTTGAAAGCACATCAATTTTCCAACAGGTAATTGTCATCGATTCTAATAGCTCAGATTCAACCGTGAGAATCTCTCAAGAAATGGGGGCCCAAGTTATCAATTTCTCCTGGAATGGTCGCTACCCAAAAAAGAAGCAATGGTCTAAAGAATTGGAAATTATTGAGAACGAATGGATTCTATATTTAGATGCCGATGAGAGATTATCTGAGGAACTTAAATCCGAACTTGGAGCAATATTCAAGGCTAATTCTTGGATCAAGTACTCTGCATTCGAGATTCCATTGCAATACAAATTCCTTGGAAATCTCCTGCTACATGGTCATCAGGTGAAGAAAATTGCTTTGGTTAGAAAGGCGAATTCAGATTTTCCAGAACTAGATGATTTGCGAGTTGGGAATATGTGGGAAGTTGAAGGCCACTATCAACCCATTATTGATGGCCAGGTTGGACGTTTGACCGGGAAATTGATTCATGATGATCCTGACCCACTATTCAATTATTTTGAGAGGCACAACAAATACTCGGATTGGGAGACTGAGCTAAAGTTTAATTCTCGTTTGCAGAGTCAAGTTCGTAGTCATAGGACCAAACAGGGAAGAATTTTCGACTTTGTCCCAATCAAGCCTTTAGCATTTTTCTTGTACTCGTACGTTTTACGTTCAGGCTGGCGCGATGGAAAATCTGGATTTCATTATGCCGTTGCCCTAAGTTTCTATTACTGGCAGATATCTTTGAAAGTATTGGAGCGGGAGCAAAATGAGAGAACTTTCTAAATTCTCTAAGGATTCCTCCTCAGGAATCAAAATCAAGTATTTTTTTTGGTTTTTCTTTGGCCAGAAACTTTTTCAATCACGCTACCTACCTTCAGCGGGTCGAATCCAACTTCTTCGATTTTTCCGTGCCAAGGTTGGAAAGAAGGTTCTGGTACGCAATGGAATTAGAGTTCACTTTCCCTGGAATCTTGAGATCGGCGATGATTGCTGGATAGGTGAAGAAGTTTGGATTATCAACCATGAGAAAGTCACTGTAGGCTCAAATGTCTGTATCTCGCAGAGGTCGATCATCTGTTCAGGTGGTCATAATTACCGGAATGCGTCACTCGCGTACGCTCATAAGCCTGTAGTGATTAAAGATGGCGCTTGGGTTTGCTTGGATGCCAAGGTGCTACCAGGAGTAACAATTGGTGAATGCTCGGTGATTTCCGCGGGTGAGATTGCGCGTAAGTCATTGCCAAATTATTCAATGTTGGTTGGTGGACAAGTTCGTCAGATAGATCCGCCGAAATAGATTTGTAATGGCTCGAGTATTACTTGTAACGACCAATTACTGGCCTGAGCCGACCGGTATCGCTGTTTACACAACAGACTTAGTGCAGTCGCTACACGATTCTGGATCTGACGTATCGGTACTCACAAGCCTTCCACATTATCCGTGGTGGAGAGTTCCGAGTGAGTTTGCCCATTTAACCGAAGGTGTAACTCATCATGAATCAGTGAAAGTTATTAGAGCCAAACATCTAATACCTCCGAGGATGAACGCGCTAGTAAGAATTAAGTTTGAGTTCTCGCTCTGGTGGAACTTAGAAAGAGTATCAAGGCGTTTCGTTGGTAAAGGCTTTGATGCGGTAATTTCCTACATTCCAGCGGTCGCAGCTGGTGTTGTTGGAAAAATCATCTCTAGGAAACTAGGGATTCCTTTCGGATTAATAGTTCAGGATTTATCTGGTGCTGGGGCGAAGCAATCTGGTCTTAGCGGTGGTGCGCTATTTTCGAAGGCGGCACTTGCTGTTGAAGGGTCGGTACTAAAAGCAGCAGATTCACTGGTGGTTGTTTCTCCCGCCATGCGCGACGTAGTTACGAGTCTTGGAGTCCCTACTTCGAAAGTTTTAGAAATACCAAATTATTCTGCTCGAAATATTGAAGTTTTAAACCAAGATTTGGCTCGTAAAAGCTTTGGGAGGACAAGTGATGAATTTATCGTGGTTCATACAGGAAATATGGGTGCTAAACAGGGTTTAGAGAATGTGATTGAGGCTTCGAAAGCTTTTGGTAAGGAAACAAAAGTTAAGATTTATCTTGTTGGTCACGGTAACCAAGAGGCTAATTTGAAAAAATTATGCGAAGGGCTTAAAAATATTTCGGTCATGGGTGCGGTGGCCGATGATCAGTATTCAGCTCTGTTATCGGCAGCGGATTTATTGCTGGTTAACGAGCGAAGCACTCAGATGGAGATGAGTTTGCCCAGTAAGTTGACTTCGTACTTGTACAGCGAGCGTCCGGTGTTAGCGGCCGTCCCAAGAGGTGGAGCAACGTGGAAGTTTTTGGATGGAATTGCCGAACTCGTGGAGGCCGGAAAACCGTCCCTTCTCGCCCGGGCCATAGAGGACTTAAGTCAGGATCCAGAAAAAAGGAAACGCCTGGCGTCTAAAGGTCTCGAATTTGCGAAAAAAAATCTTGATGCAGAAATCGGTAGAAGGAAGTACTTAGATTGGGTCAACAGTCTCATACAATCTAAGCGTGGTTGAGTCTCTTTCGTTGCAGAAGTTAAGGTCACATAAGTTCACGATCAGTGTGACGCTAATTGTCGTCGATGCCCTGGCACTTCTATCGGCTGCTGTTATTGCTTATAACTTTCGATTTCGTTCCTCTCTCTTTGAATCCGAGGGGCAACCTTCAATTGCAGCATTTGATTACGAACTTATTCTTGGTGTCGTCGTTGTTGGATGGTTATTAACTTTTGGCGTAAGTGGCATCTATAGTTTGAATCACGACAGTCTTTTTATTTTAAATTTACAGAGCGTCATCAAACAGTCAATAGTGTATTTCTTTTCTTTGGGTTTTCTCTCGTTTGTTACACGTGCGTCTTTCTCTCGAACAGTATTTATTACACTTCTTCTTTCAGGTCTTATTAACTTAATATTGGTTCGCACTTTTCTATATTTGATATTTTTGAAACCTTTAATCAAGCGTAAGAGATTTTCTACTCGCTTAATGATTGTGGGTCGCACAATGCGCGAATCTCAACAATATAGTGATTGGATCATTAAGAATCGAATGTTAGGTTATTCGGTCGTTTCGCGAATGGAATGCACGGCGATAAGTAGTACCTGGCTAGATGAGTTCGAAAGAATTCTCAAGTTCACTCCCATTGATGAGATCTTGCTATTACCTGGAATGGAAAGTGATAAAAACTTCTCTAGATTTGTTCATTACTGTGAGGACCTGGGAATTAAGACTAATTGGATTCCCTTGGACTCTGGAAATCTTGGGTATTGGTTGATCCCAAAGCCGCAAGCAGGAATTCCATTCCTTGCATTCTCTCAGTCGAAGATTTCAGTTGCGGAAAGAATTCTAAAGAGATCATTTGATTTGGTGTTTGCTGTTTCAGCTCTCGTACTTCTTAGTCCTGTGTACTTCGTGATCTCGGTGCTCATTCTCATCACGAGCGGAAGGCCCGTTTTTTACTCTCAGAAGAGAGTTGGACTCAATGGCAAAGTTTTCAATTTCTATAAGTTTCGCTCAATGGTCAAGAATGCTGATCAATTGATTTCATCTGCGGCCAATGTTCATGCGAAAGATCATGTGATTTTTAAGGATAAGAAGGATCCACGTGTAACCCCCATTGGACGCATATTGCGAAAATACTCTCTTGATGAGCTTCCCCAATTCTTTAATGTGTTGATAAATGACATGTCGGTGGTTGGGCCCAGACCTGCACTTGTGCACGAGGTGAAGAAGTACGACTCTATGTATGAGCGTCGTCTCAATGCCAAGCCGGGAGTGACAGGTCCGTGGCAGATTAGTGGTCGATCAGATCTGGATCTGCAGACGAGCGTGGCACTTGATTTGAACTACATGGTAAATTGGAGTTTTGCTCGCGACTTGTGGATCATTATCGCAACTATCGGGGCAGTATTTAAAGGACGCGGTGCTTACTAATTAAGACTTTTGGAAAGAGAGCCTTTGTACTGGGTCTTGTAGTTTATTTACTAACTTTACTTTTGTTTACTCTATTTCCTCGTCCGTTGTTGGAATCGGCAAATCCAGGTGAGATTGAAGAGTTTCTTCGCACTCGTGCCAACCTTTTCTACAAGATTCTTTATGCAGATACTTCATTGGTTTACATCGGGAATTATTTACTCCTGTTCCCTTTCGCTTTGCTTGTTTCGTGGGCACTTCCTACGTGGTCTGTTGTCACACGACTTCTAAGCGCAGTATTGATTTCTGGATTTATAGAGATATCTCAAATTTGGATTCCTGGTCGTGTTTCCGATGTGGTGGACTTTATTTCCAATGTATTTGGAGCTGCTGTTGGAATTCTGATTTATGAAAAGTGGTTGCGTCGAAAGAGTTAGCAGTTGTCCTTAATTTTGATTATTTCCGGGCGAACAAGTGGTTGAGTAATTGAAGTTAAGCTACCTGTACCGCCCTTAAATTGGGCAACGATTACTTCGCTTGCATCAGGAGCTAAATCTATGTCCTCGATAAAAATAGGTCGCTCGCGTTCAGAACCTATGCGGGCATTACCCTCTGCGCCCGATCCAAGGGATCCTCCGATGAGCGTGGACTGATAGGGCCCATAAATGAAGACTTTGAATCGATGTTGTCCCGTGACTAGCTCTTTTGGCTTTCCTTTATCTGCTCTTGTGAGCACGTATGGAGGTAAATCTTGGGCATTCACAACTCGATTTTTGAGATACACGGTCACTTGGGTGGTTGGGTTGGGAGAGCAAGTTAAAGTTTCGATATCAACTTCTCGATCCAAGTAGTAATCAAGTTTGCTGGCATCGGTATTTTGAATTACGACACGATACTGATTGTCTAAAGTCTTGTTGAGAGAGCCTGCAAGTCGTGTTTCTTCATTCTCTGCTTGGGTTTCTTTTGAAGTGGTGTAAAGCAAGAGGCGATTTCCCAGGATAGATTGAGATAGCGCCTTTGGCATCTTACTTACGCTGAATTCTCTTGCTAGAAGTTGACTAAAAGTGGATTTCATAATTGTTACTAAGAACTCTTTGCGCGCCATATTGTCTTCTTCATACCGCTTATAGGCTGTTTTAAGCGTCTCTTCAACAACATTCTCCGAATCAATTTGAAGCCCGTCGGGTAAGGTCACAGTTCCAATTGCCTTCAAAAAGTAACTCAGTGCGATGGGATCGGTTGCTATGAAGCCATCAAGAATTTCTCCGGTTTGGAGGCGCCATAGTTCTAGGTAATTCATGGCACCGTATGGGAAATGGGGCGAGAGATTTGCGTTTTGCCAGATACCAGGATTATTTCCGTAGAGTTCAAAGTATTCATCGGAATGCTTGATAGGCAGAGTGGTGAGGTGCTCTAGTCCCAAATTTGATGAAGCTTTTATTACCTCGAGCTTTCCGCGATTGATCTCGACAATTGCATAGGCGCCGAGAATTCCACCTGTGCCTCGCGCCTCGGCAGAATTTTGGAAGGAGATCATGTATCTCTTGGGTCGATCAAAACCTGCTAGCTCGGGAAAGTGTTTGGCTGCAAAGAGAACTTCGGGTTTAATCTTGAAAATATCTATTCCTACCAATTGTGAAGCTTGTTTGATGCCAGGTAGTGAAAGGTATCGCAGCAAGTCTTTGGTATCCCGAAAGAGATCGTCGCCTACTTCGATAACTTGATTTGGCTTTAATGGTGTATCAGGAATGTTGCGATAGGTATTTAGTAATTGAAATGAGTGCCACACTATTGCGAGAACTGGTATGGCAACAATCAGAGAAATGGAAAGTACAAAGTTCTTAATTCTCATAATCAGCTTGAGATAACGCTAATGGAGTCGGCAAAATACGAGGATAAGAATGAATCTGAGAGGGTGCGAGATTTACTTCGGCGCGGAGAAGTGATGATGACTACTGGGCGAGTCTTGGCATAGAAATCTACCAGTCCTTTCCAGCTCTGACTTAAGAAATATTTCTCTGGTTTGTCTAGTTCACGACAGTGTCTTAAAACCTGATTCTCTTTCAAGATAGGAAAAGTGTTTTGCATTGAGAGCGTGTAATCAAAATCTATGGGCGTTAAGTTTTGTTCTTGAAGGTCAATTCCGTGTGGTGCCCTGCAGTCACCATCAATGATTGTCGCTCCCATTGCATTTGCCTCAAAAACGGCAT
>Ga0315901_10008544_pt1 | contig 11884 bp, 11 predicted proteins | sample LakEriMetagenome_10_FD_203761 | JGI IMG/M metagenome (GOLD analysis project Ga0315901, IMG submission 203761) | Freshwater fungal communities from buoy surface, Lake Erie, Ohio, United States - Buoy 2 MA116 | ecosystem: Environmental > Aquatic > Freshwater > Lake | place: USA: Lake Erie, Ohio...
CATTAATCCCCACTCTCTGCTGTGAGTAAAAAATAGGTCTTCCACTTGTCAAAAGAATGAGAATTGAAATTATTAGATACACAGGACTGAAAAGCACCAAAGCCAAAACTGCAAAGACAATATCAAAAGATCTCTTTAGTAATCTTTGCGCACCCGAAAGCTTAGATTGAGAGAACGCAAGGAACGGAATTCCTTCCTGTGGTTGTGGGATCAACCAATAACCTAGATTTCCAGAGTCTAATGGAATCCAATTTGTCTTTATTCCTAAGTCGTCACAATAATTTACAAACCTAGAGAAGTTTTTATCACTTTCCATGCCAGGCAGAAGCAAAATTTCGTCAATTGGAGTGAAATGAAGTATTCTCTCAAATTCTTCAAGCCAAACGTTAGTAATTGCCAAACATTCCACTCTCGAAACCACAGCATAACCCAACAAGCGATTCTTAATTATCCAATCACTATATTGTTGCGATTCTCTCATTGCGCGACCGACAACCATCAACCGAGTGGAAAGTCGTTTTCGCTTGATTAAAGGTTGGAGGAATATAAGCTGTAATGTAGTGCGAATAAGTATTAGATTAATTAGCCCTGCAACAAGCAGAACAATAAAGACCGTTCGAGAAAAGGATGCGCGTGTAACAAATGAGAGAAAACCTAGAGAAAAGAAATATATTAGGGAACGCTTGATTAGACCCTGTAAGTTCAAGATAAATAGGCTATTGTGATTTAAACTATACATTCCACCTGAGCCAAAAGTCGCCAACCAACCAAGAACTACGAAACCTAGAATCAGTCCGTAGTCGATTGAGGCAATCAAAGGTTGTCCTTCGGTTTCAAAGAGCGAAGATCGAAATCGAAAATTGTATGCAGCTACCGCAGCAAAAATAAGAGCTATTGCATCCGCTGCAAGTAGAATAAGACTTATCTGTAATTTATTAGATTTTAAATTCTGCCCAATTTTTGGCTCAACCATGTTTAGATTCTATGAGATTCTCAACCCAATCCAAGTATTTCTGTCTCCCGATTTCAGGGTCTAGATGAGCCCTGGCAAATTGAAAGCCTTTTGTGGCAAGTTCAAATCTCTTCTCGGGATTTCTACTCAATTCCTCAATTGCATTTGCCAGATATTCTGGTTTTCCAGCATCCACTAACTCTGCAATTCCTGTAAGGAAATTCCAGGTTGCACCATTTCTTGGAACAGCAGCAACCACGGGTCGCTGGCTATATAAATATGATGTCAATTTGCTAGGCAAGCTCATTTCCATCTGAGTACTACGTTCATTTACCAATAACAAATCCGCGGCAGACAACAAAGCAGAGTAATCCTTCTCTGAGACTGCAGGGAGAACTGAAGTGTTTCCTTTACCGAAACAAAGACTTCTTAGGTTGGACTCTTGATTTCCATGACCCACAAGAAATATCTTAATTTTTGTTTTTGTGGGAAGTGAATCTGCCGCAGTTACTACATTTTCTAGGTCCTGTTTCGCGCCCATATTTCCCGTGTGTACCACCACAAAGTCATCTTCATTCCAACCAAATTTACTTCTAGATTGCTCTCGATTTACAGAAACAATCGTTCGCGCTGAATAATTAAGAATCTGGCTGATTCGAGATTCTCTAACACCTAATCCAATTACAACGTCTCGCATCGCGGGGGAGACAACCACTAGCCCATCAGCTGCTTTAAGAGCGCTTCCTTCAACGGCATGGGCGACCTTAGAAATCAAGGCCCCACCACGCAGGCCTGATTGCTTTGCTCCAGAACCAGATAAATCCTGCACTATCAACCCAAATGGAATTCCCAACTTCTTGGCTATTCTTTTACCAACTATTCCAGCAGCCACGGTGGGGATGCAAGCAATGACCAAGTCAAAGTCATGGCCCAACATGTTCTTTGAGACACGCCTGAGATTCCACCAAAGGGATATTTCAAATCTCATGCGTAACAGAGCATTCATTGTTGGTGGCACTAAGTGTTTTGCTCGAATTACAGACACCCCATTATGAGTTCCAGTGCCTTCACTCAGATGAGCAAACTCTGAAGGAACTCGCCACCAGGGATAGTGAGGCAAGCTAGTCAATACAGTTACTTGATCACCTTGGGTGGTTAAGGATTCAGCTAAATCTGTTGTATAGATGGCAATTCCAGTTGGCTCAGGCCAGTAATTAGTTGTTACAAGAAGTACTCGATACATTAACTATCTACTTTGGTAGATCAATCAGGCGAACCTGTCCGCCAACTAACATCGAATAATCTGGCAGCGAATTTCGTGCAACCTCTCCTGCAGAAACCACAGAACATTCACCAATCGTGACCCCCGGAAGTACTTTCGCATCCAAACAAACCCATGCACCATCTTTAATTTCTACTGGTTTGTGAGCGTACTCCAATGCAGCAGATCGGTAATCATGTCCACCACTGCAGACTATTGATCTTTGAGAAATACAGACATTCGAACCGATTGTGATTTTTTCATGGCTAATGAACCAAACTTCTTCACCAATCCAACAATCATCTCCGATGGAGAGGTTCCAGGGAAAGTGAACTTTTACATTATTCCGAATAATCACACGCTTTCCTACTCTTGCCCCCATAAGTTTTAGCAGACTCCTCCTAAAAAAACTAAAATTAATTTTTGAACGAAAAATTGGCTGGACCAGATAAAACCAAAGAAAATGTTGAATTCGTATTTTTACAATAATTTGACTTGAGTTTCTAAATTTAGATAAATTACGAGACATATTTACTTTCATTTACCTTAAGCGAAATCTGCCAGTAGTAATATGACAGTGAGACGGCATAATTAAATCCCGCTTTACCATCCAGGAAGCCGCGCTTGAAGAAGTATGAGTAGAAAAAGAAAATTACTGGTTTGCCAGGCATAAAATCAAAAATTCTCCCTTGGGAAGACTTAGCTTGTCGCACGATTTTTCGATCGTCACTATTAATTCTTAAATGTGCTTCCCAATCGGAATATCGATTGTGTCTCGAAAAATAGTCATAAAATGGATCAGGATCAGAATGGAGCAACTTACCCTTCAAGAATCCTAAACTTCCAGAAACAATTGGCTGATAGTGCCCTTCAACTTCCCACATATTTTTCACACTTAAATCATTGAGCACCGGAAAAGCACAAATCCTTTTATCTAGTAAAATTCTTTTTCGAACTTTATGACCGTGTCGTAGTAACCTATTTGTAAACAGATAAGCAATTTCAACATCGAACGCTGCGTGTATAATTGTTTCAGAGATAAACAATTTCATAATCTCATTTCTAAGCTCAACGGAAATTCTCTCGTCCGCATCCAAAATTAATACCCAGTCGTTTCGGACCAGCGGATGCTTCAAAGCCCATTGCTTTTTTTTGGGATAAGACCCATTCCATGTAAAATTAATTAGTTCCGAGCCGAACTCAGCCACAATTTCTGATGTCGTATCAGTGCTGTTTGAATCTACGACAATGATTTGATCACAGAACTCTACAGACTGTAAGCAATCCCGAATTGCCTTTTCCTCATTTTTTGTTAAAATGATACACGTAATCGGCAAAAATAAGTTTTGTCTGGATTCTATTTGCACAATGCTTGCTCCCATCTATCAAGAACTACTTCCCATGAGAGTAGATAAGCGATATTTATTGCATACAGTGAGCGTTTCTCCAAGTTTGCGCTAACATAAATGATCGCATTTTTTAGGGCATCTGCGCTCAATTCTGATATGACTATCTCTATTTCATGAGCGTCTAAGAAGGTACGAATTACAGCATTACTAGAGATGCTCGTTGGCAAACCTTCACAAATAGCCACAGCTATTACAAAATTTTCATTCTCACCAGTCAAGATTACTCTCTTCATTCTTCATAAATATTAGAATATTGATTGCGATCATATACTTGAAAATCTCTTCGGGGTATTTAAAGCCTTCACCCATTCACTGATTACGATTTTCCAGTCCAACAAATTCCTTGAATCGACACAACCTTCCCAATAATGATGGTAATCTGCATATAGATCAATTATGGCTACAACAAGTTCTTCCAAATTTATTTGACTTATTACAATTCCAGCGTTGTTTTTCTCTACGAAACTGTGCATAGCGACTTGATTAGAGACAATTACTGGCACTTGATGCCCAATTGATTCTGCAACAGCCACGGCAAAATTCTCATTTTCACTCGGAAGAAGAAAGATATCTGAGTTTTTGTAAATTTGGTGTTTATTTATACCTTCAACAAATCCAGTAAACTCGACGAACGCTTCCAAATTATTGAAGTCAACAAGCTCGACTAAATCATGAACTAAGTCTGAATTTCCATCTCCTGCGATTGTTAAAACAACCGGTAAATTTCTTTCCCGCAAAACTTTGACCGCGTTAATGCACAGGTCAATTCTCTTTTTTTGAGAGATTCTGGACATGCAAAGCAAGCGAATTGGCGTTCTTGTCAAACCACTATGTAAATACTCTTGAGGTACCTGATTAATTCCTAATCCTACGGCACTTACTGTATTGTTTTTAAATTTACTTTTGACTCCCTTAATCTCTTCAACTGAGCCAACCAAGAATTGTATTTCTCTCAACTTGTTTAAGAACCTAAAACACAGGTCAAATACGGTTTTTCGAACCCTGCTCTTGCCACTCTGATAATTTTCTAGTGAGCCATGAGGCATGATATAAATAGATTTTTTCTTGGCAAGCACAATAGAAATAAGTGTAGAGAAAAGATAGAAGCCATGAATCAGGATTACATCAGACTCTCTTATTATTCGACGCACAGATTTAGGTAAGCGTCCCATATAAAATCCGTATCTATTGTTTCTGAATGTTGGGACCTCTAGATGCTGTGGTACATGCATGTCACTACTACCGAAAACTATGAGTGTATGATTGAAATATTCATCAAATAAATCACACGAGTGTTTAACTACTTGCACAGGGCCGCCCAATCTCGAGTAAAGAGAAGCACTAATTTGCGCCAATTTACGATTCGAAGAATTGGAATGAAAATTTATAGAGTTATTCATCACTGCTTTTCTTTGTGGTCATAATGTACTTCTTGCTATGAATTGCAGTGGTATGCGCAACTAGACGTAAAGCCTTAAAAACTCGAAGCAACTGACCAAGTACCTGAGCGGTCGGGAAACTAATCCTGAATCCAAGCATGCTTTCAAAATTCTGTGCGTTTTCCTTGATTGATTGAGCACTGAACCCTTGATAGGTAAGTGAGTCATTATTGATACGGAAAATAGCTAAGGGTAGTTTAAGATATCCAATTTTTGCATTTGCTTGAAACAGACGGATAAGGAATTCTTTATCCCAATTAATTTTGTTGTGCGGATTGAATTCTATATTTGGAAAACGTTCTTTACGATAAAACATTCCTTGGTGGAAAAAAGTTAAACTTCCATGACCACTTAATCCAATGCTAAATCTTGAAATTTTTGAAGGAAGTACGAATTTCCAGTTCCCAGAAATTTCGTTAATTAGGAAACCACCAGCGAGAAGAACTTCAATATTTGGATTGCGATCGAAATAGTCAATGACTTGGTTCAGGGCGCCAGGTAAATAAATGTCATCTGCATTTAACACGCCTACAATACTTCCATTTGCCTTTGCGAGTCCGTTGTTCAGTCCATCTGCAGGCGACGAATCCTCGGACGTAACCAATTTTACAAGATTGGGAAACTCGTTTGCAATTTGCTCACATACATTCCTAGAGTTATCATGTGACCCAGGTTCAATAAGTACAAGTTCAGCTTGGCCACCTTCAACGACCGAAAATGCACCAGTTCTCAAATATTTAGCCTTATTCTTAGCCAGCATGAGCACCGATACAGGCCTAATAAAGGCATTTTCTCCACTGATCATTGAGTTAGTATAACCATTCTTGAACTTAAAATGGAGGCACCTTGGTAACTCCTAAATACCCTGCACGCTGGGTTGATATATCTGTACTTCAAAAACCAAATGCGAGACAACGCACTGTAATTTTCTTTCTTATGTTTTCTTCATTTTTCACGGTTCAATTCGTAGGAAGCTTAATTCTTGTTGAATTAGTGTTCCTAGTCTTATTTCTGGCCCACGGAATGAATGGTCGACTACGAATTGTTGCACGCTATCTCAAGCCCTTTTCCACCCTTTTAGTAATAGCAATTGCAGGTCAACTAGTCGTTGACTTTGTTCATTCTACTCCAGCGGACATGACCCTAAAAGGCTTTTCTTTAATTCTATTCACTTCAGTAAATCTTTGCACCATAGCAATTCTTACTAGTTTTGACAAAACAGCTTCGCAAGTGGCACTCATTGGTTATGCATTAGGTGGGCTTGCTGGATTTTTATTTCAGCCCAATACATATGCAAGAAGTGAAATTTGGAAATTTGGGATTGGATATCCTTTAACTTTAATTTTATTTTGCCTTTTGTCCGTTCCAAAGTTTCAAAAGTATAAGAGGCTCTCGCTTGGTGTAGTCTTATTCGTTAGCAGCGTTTCACTTTTACAAGGGGCGAGAAGTTTAGGATTATTGACATTTATATCTGCATTGTTTTTCACTTTAAGACATAAGACCTCTACCCAAAAGCAGGTTTCCACTCTTAAGGTATTTGTAATATTGTTCGCTTCTACAATGGTATTTGCAACTATTTATAATAATTTAGCCTCGGACGGATCTCTCGGAGTTAAGGCGCAATCAAAATATATTTCACAAACTTCCGTGGGTAGTAATATTATTGTTAACAGCCGAACTGAGTTAGTATTTACCGGCAGAGCAATTGCAGATTCTCCAATTTTGGGTTTTGGAAGCTATGCGATTATGACTCCTGAATTACAGAGTAAAATTATAAATTTTTTGTCAACGAATGAAATATCTTTTGATATGGCACCACTGATTCGTAATTATGGTGATCGAATTCCAGTGCATTCAATGATTCTTCAGTGGTGGTTATTTTTCGGAATTTTAGGGGTTTGCTTTCCTTTGTACTTGCTTATTTTCTATCTGAAATCCTTTAAATTCTCAAAGTATGATCCTCTTTGTTATTATTTGGCCTTAAGTGGAATATGGAACGTTTTGTTCTCACCATACGGAGAGGCTTACCGATTACTCGTCCCCCTAACGCTAGTTCATTTGCTTGCAACGCAGCGTGAGAATTATTCAAATGGGAAAAACCTTGAAAGTAAATAGATATAGCGCTGGCCCAGAAAATAGTTTCTTTATCTTACGCATTGTAAATATCGTAGCAATGATTGTTTTTCAAATTGGGACTCCAACATTAATAATAGCCAAGTTTGGAATATCGGGATATGGAATTTGGGTATTCTCACTTTCCATTGTTTGTATCCTAAATTTATGCGATTTTGGATTATTTAACTCTGTAGTCAATGACGTAATTGCTTTACGCACTCAAGGGGGAAATCAACGAGCAGAATCTCTTCTGAAAGCACTTTGGAGCTTTATTCTTCTTGTCGGATTCCTCTTGATATTGCTCGCCCAAGTATTTGACTTTTTTGTATCACTTGATGCGAATATGGATAAATTAATCACAACTCTTGCAGTTGCGGCTATCCTACAAATATTTATCCGCCTTAATGAAGCCATTTCTAGAGCATACCTAAAAGTAAGCGGCTTTGCAGTTCTAGTCGTTTCATATATATTTGAATCTTTTTTATTAATAATCGGAATTATGTACAATCTAGAACTGTGGGGACTCGCATCTCTTTTGATTTATTCACGAATATTATTTGTTTTTTTCGGTTTCTACATCAACCGGCATCATGTTTCAATCATTAGCCTACTTGAAATAAAGATACATGATATGTCTTATTTTTTACGGAATAACATTCGCAAGGGAATTGGTTTTTTGGCGCTACCGATAGGTTACTTACTACTTTTTGATATTTCAAATATAATACTAGGAACTCTAGTCTCTAAGGAATTTGTCGGAGAACTAAGTTTGTTACGTATTTCTACAGGAATCATTCGTCAATTTTCTAGTGCCGTTCTAGCCAGTTATTCTCCAGTACTGAGTGAAGCTATTTTTTCCATGGACTGGAAAATTCTGAAGAAAATACAAGCTCGCATGCGCCTGACTTTGATTGTTACAATTTCTTTTATATGTGCTTTGTTAATGATATCCTCAAACTTGATTGTAGATTGGTATTTTCAGGACGCTGAAACTTTATCCGTTTCTATTTTTGTGATCTATATATTTTGCACAGTAATCGACATCCCCTGGGTTTATCGAGCAACCTTTTTATTCTCAGCAAATTTACATGAAGGTATTGCAATAAGATTTCTTTTGAGTTCATTTTTGGCTCTGGTTGTAGTTTATTTTTTGGGGCCGTTATTGGGATTAATTGGAGTTGCGATAGCCTTTTGCGTTCAAGACGTTGTTTTGACTAGATATGCCTTTAAGAAATCGTCAATTCTTTTGCACTCTTGTGCAATCAATAGTCGGGGAGTTCGAGATGAATAAGTTTAGTATCGTAAGTGGTGTATCAAAAAGTCATCTACTGCGCACTATGAAGTTAGTTGACGATCGTAAAATGCTACGAATAGGTGTAACGTCTTACATACCTTCGAATAGTTGGTTTATAAAATTTGCACCACCAAAAATAAGAAATAAGTTTTATTCCAGGTCCGAAGATATTCACGGGCTTAACACAACTTCAAATTTAGTTGCAGAGATTGTTTACCAAGTCGGGCGTTGGCTTGATAGACATAAGTTTCACACTATCTCAGATAAGGTTGTAGCTTGTTCTTTTCTTATGTTTTCATATTTTGCAAATTCCTGTATAGATAGAATTCCGGATACGAAATCAGAGATTTTATTGGTACGAGCTGGTTTTGGCTGTAGAATAAGAAAAGGAAATCGCATATTTATCTGCGATGCTTCACTCGCCCATCCGTCCACGCTACCAACCCTTTTAGTAAATGGGGAGTTAGGCATTACGGATATCAAGTTTTTGTCCTCCGTTGATCGTTTGATTTTACGAGACATTGAATATGCTGACAGAATTCTTGTTAACAGTGATTTCGTGAAGGATTCTTTTGTCTTTGCGGGAGTTAATGAAAGTAAAATTACGGTCGCTTATCTGCCTCCTCTCCCTCATTTCCTCAAAATTACAAAGACTTCTAGAGTTTTTGATGGCACAATCAAGTTGCTTTTTGCAGGTGGACTTGAGGAGCGAAAAGGAATTAATATCCTTCACAAACTTGTGGAACAGCTGTGTTTGAGTAACGTAAATTTTCAGTTACTGTTGATAGGCAATTGGGGAAGAGTTGAGCCCGAAGTACGAGAGTCTTTGTTGAAGAACCCTAAAGTGAAGCACCGTACTTGGGTTTCCCAAACAGAGTTGGCTGAGGAAATGTCACGGGCAGACATATTCATTTTTCCTTCATACGCAGAAGGTGGTGCTCGCGTGGTCACGGAAGCTATGGCTCGGGGCAAAGCTGTAATAACATCTCATAACAGCGGGTCTCCGATAACTCATGGCTTCGATGGGATTATTTCCAAACTTGACGCAGATGAACTAATGTCATGGATTCATCAAATTATAGGCAACCCGTCCTTGAGGCATTCGCTCGAGTCAAATGCGCGAATAACTGCCCAGACTAGAACTAGTGATTATAATTATTGCCAAATTCTGGAGAAATTGTCAGTGGTTGGAACAAACTAATAGGATTAATTTATGAATTTTAAGTCAGAAAAGCAATTTTTAGCAACCAACCATTCGAAAGAACAATAGTACTAGTTTTCGGATTTTTCTATTTTTTTATTCTGCTTTCCTATTAGAAATTTTAGGCCAGCGATTTCGTCCCTATTTCCTTTCGGCAAGGTGAATCAAATTGCCTTCGTTGCGTACGTATTTATTTACATTATATTTATTTGGTAAGATAGTTAATATTGGTGGCCAAAAAAACTTTATAGCCAAATTACCGACGTCTTCTATAAAGAAATCTCCCTCATCGCTTGTAAAAGGAAGTAATTCAACCAAGGAGTTAAAATCAGCTCGTGGAGTATGTAACCCGTCTATAACGACTAAGTCGATCGAATTCAAAAGCAGCTTTGTAATTGGATTAAATGTGGCTGGTTTTAGCTGATTCACATAGTCTGTCGCTATTGATTTTTCACTGAACTGAATATTCCTATCAATATCTAGGCCAATAATTTTTGCATTTGGAAAGTAATCACGCCAGGCTCTTAGCGATGCGCCTGGTATTCCCGTTTTGCCCATACTTGAGAGAAGTTCTGGGTTATTGGTGCCTATACCAATTTCTAAAACCTTTTCTATTTTATGTCTTCTCTTTTTCAGAACACTCTCATAAACATCGGTATATCTATGGTAGGTACCCGTATCTGAGCCATACTTATTCATCAACTCAGTCAAATTTGCATCTGGAATTTCTGATTTTGAGGAATTTTCAATAACAAATTTAGATTCCGTTTTAATAATCTTTACTATTTTATAGATTCTAGAATAGCAAACTACAAAATCAAGTAACTTATTTGCATATGTATGAGGGTTCGAGCCAATTATCATGATTACTTGCTATCTAATTCCTAGAATAGAAGTATGGATCTAGTAGGGATTATTTTGTTGAACACTTTTATGCCTTGATTTGAACACATGATCTAGCTAATCAGAAACTAACATTTGAAAACCCATTCTTAGTTAATGGGTCAAAATGTGAACTAAGTCTGGATTCCACCCACAATGGGCGTATATCTTTTTCAGTTCATGCGGATATACCGCCGACTATCGGCGAATATTCCGCCAATTAAACGCATAAGTGGGTTGTGAGGGACTCGAACTACATATCCTTCATTGGCCACATATGGATTTAATAAATCTTGATATACAACCTATTTAACGATGGAACCTAGTACAGAAAATAGGAAGTCAAATTTCTAGAATTTTGTTCTTGATATTTCCTCTTAATTGCTCCACAATTGAGTATGGCTAAAAAAGTAAATACAGGCGTTAAGGTTTCTAAGATCGAGGGACACTCATTTTTCACAAAAAACTTGAATGCGAGGAGCGTATTAGTAGATTTAGGTGTTAATGAGGGGAACTTTTCAAAAAATCTAATTTCCACTTATAACTTAAAATCCTACGGAATTGAGGCCGAAGCACATATATACCAAAAATTTTTGACTGGAAAAGATAATTTGTTTGTTTTGAATGCTGCCATTACTGATTTTAATGGGAAAATATCAATCAACCGAGTTGAAGGTTTATGTTCTACTACACTTAATACGAATTTACACGAAGCCACCGATGATTCAGTAGAGGCAATTACTTTTGATAAATTTGCTTCTTATTTTAAACTAGATGTTATTGATCTCATAAAGTTTGATATTGAGGGTAGTGAAATTGCGGTATTTTCAAAATGCAGTGATGAACAGATATTAAGTTGGAAACAAATTACAATTGAATTCCATGACTTTATTTTTCCGGAATTGCGTGAAGATGTAAGTAGAATTCAAGATAGATTGAAGAGATTAGGATTTCATGAGATCAGATTTTCTCTTGACAATACAGATGTTGTTTATCTTAACAAGAATTATTTTCGCATAAGTGTTCCATCGATTTTATTCACATTACTGATTTTCAAGTACCTAAGGGGGATTAAAAGAAGGTACAATCGTGCTAGGGCTGATAAATCTTGAAATCTTTCTATTTTAGAAAAGCAATCTAATGACATTTCTTAGTGCAAGTGAGTGAATTTTTAGCTCCACACGAAATACAAAACTTCGCAAGATCCTAAAATGGATTTTAAATTTTCTAAAAGTGGGTTGTGTAGGGATCGAACCTACGACCCGGTGATTAAGAGTCACCTGCTCTACCAACTGAGCTAACAACCCGTTGACCATTTGTCGTGATCAAGC
>Ga0315901_10008546_pt1 | contig 11883 bp, 9 predicted proteins | sample LakEriMetagenome_10_FD_203761 | JGI IMG/M metagenome (GOLD analysis project Ga0315901, IMG submission 203761) | Freshwater fungal communities from buoy surface, Lake Erie, Ohio, United States - Buoy 2 MA116 | ecosystem: Environmental > Aquatic > Freshwater > Lake | place: USA: Lake Erie, Ohio...
CTGGTTCTTAATTTCTTCTATTTTTGACTTAGTCTCTGTCGTCATAGACGAAGCTGATGATGATCTTCTTATTATTTCACTAGCCTGAGTAACTTGAGCTTCAATAAGCTGCTTTCTATTTTCTTCTATTTTATTTCGTATTTCAGTTAAGTCAACTGCTGAGCCCCCTTCACTGAATAGATTTTCTGATTTTATTAATGGAAGAGGGTTACTCGATAGCACGCTAGATAAAATGCCTGACGCAATGCCGGAAAAATTCACCTTAGTAGTTTTAATAGATCCAGCAATTTCTTCCTCGGATTTCATTGATGCGAACGTATTATTTGCTTCTTTAAACGCATCGCTAACTTTTTCCAAGTTAACATTTGATGAACTTGCCTCTACTTCTATTGTCCTAAGGGCATTCCTCATCTTTATTGAGGATTTATTTATTGAAGCTCTAGCAATAGCTTCTTGCTTCATCGCCTGATTGGTGTTATTTAAGAGTTCGTCAATATCTTCATAGTTATTTGAAAGAATATAAAGACCTGACTCAAACATACTTTGGTCATTTCTGAAGTTCTTCTTTTGCTGAATTTCTTCGTCAGCATATTTTGTCGTGACGCCAACATTTCCAGATTCTATCGCTTTCTCTCTTAGCTCTCTATTTTGTTTAAGTCCATAAGTCGTATCTAAGATGTAATCTTTTAACATATGGATTGCGTAGGCTGCGGCAGTTACCCCAGCAGCCAAAGGAACCATATCTTGCAGAACTGATCCAAATTTTACAAGCTTGCCAGTAATGCTGGTAATAGGACCAGACATCTTACCAAACACACTTCCAATTTGAATTGATTTTGTTGTTAAATATTTTTCTATCGCTCCGGGCTTTTTGAAATTTCCATCCCCAGTAGTTGACTCGCCAATTGTATTAGCTAAATCACCGATAGATAGCCTATCTCTTATCCCTCCTTCATTTTTGCCGAATTTCATCCCAGCCCTAAAGCCAGTTGAAAGCTTCTCTCCTAAAAGCCCTTGGCCAAGAGAAAAAGTTTTACCGAAAAAGCTACTACCAGATATTTTGACTTTAGAAAAGTCCAACAAATTTGGGGCGACTTGACTTAAAATAGATCCAAAAAGGGCGATAGTAGAGGTCGTATCTATAAGTCTGTTCTTCCAAGTATCAAGAGCTTCTCCCGAGCTATCATATTCTTTTTGAGTCATCGCGGTAATTGCATATAATGCAGTTAGCCCGGATTGTAGTCTCATTGCACTTCGCGATGTCTTATCCATTTGCGATTCAAGATTGTCTGGATCATTAGGGCATTTAGGGCCGTCAGGGCCTTTAGGGCCGTCAGGGCCGTCAGGGCCGTCAGGGCCTTTAGGGCCTCGTGGTCTAACTCCAGAGATAAAACTTTCAGCCTCTTTTCTTCGTCTAGCTTCTCTAAAGCGTATTAGCTGAGAACCCTCTTCACCCTCAAAAGATACACTTCCAGTTCCATATTTTTTTCGAAGTCGCTCTTTCGTCTTCTGAGCAGCTTCTTTGCTTTCCCTATCTCTAATGCTTCTCAGTCTATCGATTTCTTCCTTATCGTAGTCTCGTATTTTAGACACTCTCTTAGACGCCTCAGCATCTCGCTCCTCAAAATACATATCATCTAAGTTTATCTTGATATTGTCCGCTATCGGGCTAGGCTTGATATCCTGCTCTTTTAGTTTTCGTTTGCGAAATGGATTAAGAAATCTTCCAGTTTTGGGGTCTCTCGTTATCCTCATCCTAGCGGCAGGCGAAGTAGAACCAGAATTTTCACTAAGACGAGGATCATAAAATTCACCATAGCCCTGTTTTTGTAATCGCTCTTGCTCATTCTTTAGTAATCGCTCTCGCTCACGCTGCAGATCATCAGCAAGATTCCAGTCCTGTAGGAGAGCCTGAGTTTCCTTGCGATTTTCTTCTTGCTCAACCATATCTTCGAGTGAAGATTTAGAAAACTCAGGTGGAAGTCCGGGAATTCGTACAGCTTCTTGGTCTGACTTTTGATTAATTCTTTTCTTAGTATTTTCCCACGGTCTTATAAAAGGGGGAGTATTAAGGCGAGAAATGTCCCTAGGGATTTCTGAAAAATCGTTGAATGTTACCCAATGACGACGACTTTTATTTTGCTGAGGAGAAGACTCCGGCAGACTATTTTCTGATTGAGGCGGAGTTGTGGTAAAAGTTGGTTCATTCTTAGCGGATACTTTTTCCGCAGTCTTTTCTGCTCTTTTCTGCCATCTCGACATCGGGCTGGTATATTGTGTATTTATCTGTTCGGCTTGTTTCGTTCTTTCGGCGTTACTCGAAGCTTGTGCTTGAGCTATTTTTTCTTCTTGAGGTGCTTCTTGAGGCGGGTCCGCCCGCCTAACAGGTCCCGCTTGCTTCGCTTGTTCGGCGGCATCTCTTTCCCGTCGTTTCCGCTCAATTTCCTCAGCGGCGGCAAATGCCTTTTCGGGAGATTCTACTGGTTGAGGCGGGGCCGCTGGTTGAAGCGGGGCCGCTGGTTGAAGCGGGGCCGCTGGTTGAAGCGGGGCCGCTGGTTGAGGCGGGGCCGCTGGTTGAGGCGGGGCCGCTGGTTGAGGCGGGGCCGCTGGTTGAAGCGGGGCCGCTGGTTGAAGCGGGGCCGCTGGTTGAGGTGGGGCTCCTGCCTTAGCGGCTTCAATTTTAGCTAAGAGGCGGGGTCTTTCAGGATCAGATTTTGACAGAAGGTCTAGTAACTCCTGCTCTGGTAGCCCTTTATTTTCATCTCTAATCTTTTCGTTTATCTTTGATTGTTCTTCGTCTCCTCCTCTCCTATGTCTTGTAACTAAAAATTGCAAATCTTCATCGGAAAGCTTTCTTGCTTCTCGTTGGGTGAGTGCGCTATAGTTACGAACATGATAATGCTGTTGTTCAAGGTTTTTTCTTTCTTTACTTTTAGGAGGTTCTTCAGTTTTTGTAGTAACTTCCGCCGCCGCTCCTGCGTTAAGTAATTCTGCCTCAATCTCAGGTTTTCTTTTTTCAAAAAATGCCCTTTGCGCCTCTGAAATTGTATAGCCGGGTGTGTTTCCGGCTCTTGTTATAGCCTCGCTAGCTTCTTTTTTCTTAGTAATATCAAGGTCACGAATCGCATTTTCGTATACTTCTGGATGATATTTTTGGATTGCCTCAAGTGTAGCTAGCTGTCCCGCTGTAGCTTTTTTTACGGCTTTCGTCGTATTCTTGACGATTTCTTCTACACTAGCATTAAGTGCTTTTCCTACTTCTTCAACCCCATTGGAGGCTGTAGTTTGAACTTCTGTACTTTGCCTAGCCACTTCCGCGCCCGTAATAACTGGACCAGAAGAAGTTCCGGCAGGAGTAGTACCAGAAGTACCAGCAGAAGCCCCACTTGAAGTTACGACAGCGGCGGCAGTACCTGCAGGAGCTGCAGTAGCTGTAGGAGCTGACGATGAGCCTGATGAGGTCGATTCCCGACTCTTCAGCTCTCCTCGCATCGTCTCAATAATCTGAGTATAGTTAGGTGGAACTTTATTATTATTAATTAGGAGCTTTGTAACAGCACCCTTAAGAAGACCTATGTCTGCTCCAGGAACTTGGGTCAATAGCTCATTGGCCGCTTTGTCTATTTTCTGCTGCTCCAGAGGAGCCGTGGAACTAATTTTAGCGAAGGGCCATTTTTTAACTTCATCCCCCTTAGAGAAATACTGAACACCAGTCGCATTCATCTTTCTCAAATTGCTATACCCAATTTTTTGAGCAGAGCTTTTCTTAATCACAAATTCTCCCGGAGTTAACATCGCAGGAACTGTATCCCGATTACCAACTCCGGGGATAGATCCGCCAGAATTTCTTGCTAGTGGGGAATTTAATCTACCAATAGCTCGTGGAATTCCAGCAAAAACTTTACCCGCATAAACAAACGAGAGAAGGGGAATAACCTCCTTAAGCGACCTTGCTAATTCTATTGCCGCCTCTGACATATCAATAAATAAATTAGCAGTCATTTTAAATGTGGTTGACTGCGTAAGTTCTGTGATTAATGCCGAGAATTTTGTTTGAACTTGGTCAATTCTAAACGCAAGCGTTTCTTTAGCTTTCGCCACGTCGGCGTCAGTTTCTGCAGTTTTCGATAGAGCTAAATTGAGTGCCTCTTGAGCTACCCGAGTCTGAGTCAACAAAGGAATAACTTTAGAGATCTGCCTAACGCCACCAATCTGCTCCACAATATCAGAGAACATTGCGGACCCAGTCGGAGTACTACGCAAGGCATCTGAAATTTTATTAATTGCCGTATAAACACCTACGAAGTTTCCTTCGGTGTCTCTAAGTTCAATTCCTAAATTCTTAAAATATTCAACAGTATCTGATCTCTGCAATCGACCAATAATTGTTCTAAACGCAGTTGCGATTGTTTCTGGAGATTCACGAGAGAAAGATCGAACTGAAGTAAATAATGCCAATAGTTGCTCAAGTTCTTTACCGGAGTCTAATGCCTCATTTGCCGCAGCCTTAAACGCACCACCAGTTCGTTTAATAACCTCCACAAGGTCATCAGATTCGACAGCATATTTTTTAGATACAACGTTAATCGTATTTAGAATACTAGCAGTATCATCGGCAGTCTTGTTAAATGCCTGCATTGTGGCAATTAACGCTTCTTGCGTATTACTAACACTTTCGAAAGTACCAACAAGGGTCGTTTTCGCTAGTTCGTTAGCTGCTTTTACCGAGTCTTCAATTGTTTGACCCGCCTGAGCAAAAACTCTAGTCAATTCAGTCACTTTCGCTTGAGAAAGTGAGTATCTTCTGCTAATATTAAGTAACTCAGCACTGTATTTCTGTAGCTGCTCTGTGCTCAAAGAAGATTCAGTTTGAGACAATACCGCCAATTCTTTTTCGAATCTTAAAGCTTCTCTAACGCCCTGAGAAAAAGCCCCAGCTAATTGAAGAACCGCACTGCTTGCGGCAACATAGCTTGCAAAATTAATACCCTTTAATGCTAGTAAATTAGCGAATGTCGTCGCTTGAGTGTTCGCCTCTTTTAGAGAGGCCGTAATTTTATTTACAGACCCAGTCGCGGTATCTACTTTAGCACGAAAACTCATGACCTGTCTAGGGTCTGATGCCGGAACATTAAGTCCTCGAATCGTACTAAATGCCGCAGTCAACTGCCTTCGAGCCGTCAATACAGACGCTTGATTTAAAGCAGCATCGACACTAACAACTAATTTACTAGCATTAAATGCCATCGTCAGCTCCTAGACTTTTTTTTCTTCTCTGGAACTTCTGTCACTGCTTTCCCGGCGACAGTCTCAAATTCTTGAACTAGGTCGTTTTCAAATTCAAGAGTATCAATCACATCGTCGTCAATAACTGGATTGTTGTTAATATCAATTCTGTTGCCGTTAATATCAATTCGAGCACCATTCTCGTCAACTAGATTACCTTCGAGGTCTACTCTGCGACCATCAGCATTCAGAAGATGCCCATCTTCATCGAGTAAATTAAGCTTGCGAAGAACCCGATTTTCCAAAAACGATTTTTCATAATCATCGTCGATACCATAAAATGCGGAAGCAAACTTAGAAGCCAACAGTTGAGCTAACTCTGTATTTGAATTTCTGATATAATCATCTACTGATGAATAAACAGGTTTTTGAGTCGCGTAGTCACACAAACAAACCGACAAATAGAAATTGAATTCTTCATTCTTTGCAATTCCCTCTGCCGTCAAAGAGCTTGATTCGTTCTGGACAGACAGTAAAGAAGAAATGTCATCTCTCAGTTTTTTCAACTCAAGAGCTTTTTCCTTTGCCTGTGAGGCTTTCTTAAGTTGTCCGCTCTTAATTTGGTATTCGATCTCTCCGCTTCTTTTGATGAGATCAGTATACTGTTGTTCTTTAGCGTCATCCCAAGTCCCCTGTCTTCGCATGTGCTCTTTAAGAGCCGATTGAAGAATTGCTCCGCCCTCAACAGCATTCTTGAAGGCAGATAGGTAAACTTTCCGCCCCTTCGCCGTATCCTCTGGAGTAATTTTCTTAATAAAGTAGGTTTTTCCATCAATCTCAAAGTTCGTAGCCATCCTCAAGTCCTTCTAAAAGGTAGTTCTAAATGAAATCTATCTGATTCAACACGATATTTAGCCAAATCATTTTTGGCGAACCTCATCTGCTCATTTCCTTTATCAAATATAGCTTCACGAAGTCGCTCAAAAACAATTTCCAAGTCTGTTTGTCCGTTTTGTAGGGCGTCTTCTATAATAGCAACAGCCCCCACCATTGTTGTTCTTATTCTTTTTTCAACGTCTGATATTAATCTATCTTTCGGCGTTTCTTTCCGGTTCCTCATATTATCTCCTATTTATTTCCATTTGTATTTTTTGTCTGACGTGAGTTAGGTCAATCTCATTCATTTGTCCATGCTGTGATAAATCATTCCGCAGTGAATTAAGGGCGGCTTTTCCATGACCATCATTAAGAGATAATATCTGCGATTGTTCTTGCATATTTCTCACTGGTAAGAATAAGTCGGCTCCACTCTTCGCATTTTGCGGCAATAGTTTCTCGGCCTCTCTTATCTTTTGCTCTTCCTTTCTTTTCCTGCTTTGATGAATCATCCATCCATCTACCGCGATGTCGTCCTGAATTATTTCCTCTGATGGACAGTCGGGTGATTCGTGAATGTTTTCATAGAATCTAGACCAAGAGATTAGAGAAAGTTGCTCGCTAGTTAATTCATACGCCGGGCTAGCAAAGAGATTTGTGTTATTCTTGGAAATATTCCAATAAATTCTCCATTCATTACTCTTTGCAATCTCCCTAATTTCACTCTCATCTAATATTGACTCTGTATATGCTGACACTATTTTCTGTAAAGAAAGGACGTCATCTGCTGGTTTTTCATCAATAAAACTACTTCGCGAAATTAAGTAGCAAATTTTCGCGTATTGAGATGCGTGCTCGCATGTCTTATCGTAATAGGTATTCTTTTTCACTAAGAGATTTTTATATTGCTCTTGCCATAAGTCTAGATTAAACTTAATATGGCGACGTTTCGCTTGAATAGAATAACCTTGAAAATAATCTATCTTCGCGTTTTCTATCTTATCTTCCAAGGACTTAAGCTCTTCTTCCTTTTTACTGTCCCAGATCCCGACAGATTCAGCCAATTCAATAGCGGTCTCTTTTGTAAGCCCACCGGCTAAAAAACAATCTTCATATACATCTTTTTCAATTTTATCAGAGATTAATCTATCATGTAATTTTGGAGGATGTATAAAAACTTGGTATTTTCCGACCTCTAGCAAAATAATGCCAGAAGTCATTCGATTTAAATGATTCATATTGAGATCCTAAAAAAACAGCCTAGCATTTCTGCTAGGCTGCGTATCCGACACACATCTTAACTATTAAACGAACCAGTCTTTCCAGTAAGCATTACCAGTTGTGGCCAAGGCATACATTGGGTCTCCTGAGTGAAGAACCACGAAGTCGTTTGAGTTAACAAACGAGTAGCCAATCGTTCTATTCCCACCGCCAGTGTCGCCACCGTCGTAGTTTACAGAAGTGACTTTGTTTTTGTTACCAAGACAAACAACTGTTGAGTCATCAAGAACGAACTGCATTGAGTGATTTGAAAGGTTTTTCGCGTTTCCGCTAGCAGTAACATTGTCACCAGCCGTCGCAGTGATTTCCATATCAGTAGTTACGTCAACTGGGAATGACACATATCTGTTGTATGGAGTTTTCTGACCAAGGGCATTTTGAGACTCTCTGCCAAGGTCCACGCTAACGGATACATTGTTAAGAGCAACGCCGCTTTCAAGATTGACGTATCCGCAATTTGAATTTAGAGTGCTTCCGATTCCAGATCCAGTGGAAGTTACTCCCGGAATAAAGTTTGGCACAACTGTTCGGAAAACAGTTCCTCCATATGTTCTTCCAGTAGATCCCGTCACAAAGTTTTGTCTACGTAGAACGCTCGCCCCTGGAGACTGAGGAGAGTCGTTACCAAATATTGTACCAAAGGCGGAAACAACAATTCCGTTGTTTGTAAGAACTCCGTTGGTTGAGCCTCCAAGCCAAATCTTGTCGTTTCCAACAAAAGTCACTGATTCTGTAAAGTTTCCATCAGTTGGCATCGCTAGGCTAACAGAACTCAAATACATACCAGATGCATACATCTCAGCAACCGCAGAGTCTCCGCTATTTACCGCCGTATCTGAGGTTAAGCCAACAGCTAACCTTACATCGGCTCTCGCGTCACCCCGACCAATCAGAGTTGGATTTACTGCTGATATTGTTCCAAGGTGATATAGAAGTGAATAACCATCAAGAACTTTTTCCATCGTTATCTGAACGTCTGGAACTTCTTCATAGTTTTCGTACAGAGCTAATTGACCAAGCTCAAAGATCTGCTCAAGATTAAAATTTGTGGTAATTCCGCACGATTGAACTCCGTGGGCAATAACCATCTTACCACTACCATTAAGTGACGAGTCGCCAACGCCCCAGCTATCAACAACTGAGCTTGCTCCTAAGTCGCCAACGGCAACTGCTTGTGTAGCGTAAATTACACGCTTATTACTAGAAGAACTTGCAAATGGCATAGTTTATCTCCGTTTCAAAAAAAAGATTGTATTGTTTTATACTCCAAACAAAATGCACTCAGTTGTCATTTTGACAGTACCAACATGCACGTCTGGAGTGAGTGAATAAACTGAATCAAAAGAACAATCCTTGATTCTAATTTGGGAGCCTTTATAATCTCTAACCAAATCTGGATAAACTTTTGCCCCAGAGACTGGGACTCCCCTATAATCAATTGGGAAAGCGGACGCCGTCGAAATTAAATCAATGTCATAGCCCTCAAAAACCACCTCTTTTTGTAGACTAATAATATCTACTAAGTGGTCTCTAATGTATCCATCTTCAGCTAAGCAATGGAAATAGAAATCTGTGTAAACAATTTGACCTCCACCGAGTTGAAATGGAGACAATTTTCTACGACTAGCCTCAATGCCAATCGTTGGCAATTGAACTCTATTTTCCGCTAGAAAAGCGTATTCTCCGCTGGATTTGATGAATCCATCAGAGTCCGATCTTGTTGAGTTTTTTTGTATTTGTTCAAACCAGCTTAGTCCATCAACCTTCTGGACGTTCACGTATTTATAGCTATAATCACATTCGACAATAGACCCAGTACTAATCGGCGTGTTAAAAACAACTTGACCTAAGTAATGGTTAATGTAATGAGAATTTATTCCAGTGCCTGAAGATGGATAAAAAACACTATTAACATATACCCCAGAAACTCCGGGATAAGATGGATTACTAGAAACGAGAGCATTTAATCCACTTTCCCAAACCCAATTCGACCTACTCGCTTGCCAAACTTTTCCAGCCGGATATCTTTCGTCATTAACTGGTCTTAATCTATGATCAAGACCTCCATAGATTCCACTTGTGGGAATGTGAACATTAACAATGCCATCTTTTTCCATCAGTCCATAATCAAAGAAAGAAACTAAGTTTTCTCTGATGTGGTTAGTTATTGTCGAATCCCCGACTTGGGAAAACCCTTTTAATAAAGTCATTTTAGCTCCTCAATAATTCTTCTCTGTAATTCCGGAATAATTGTTGAGATCGCCCTCGTAATAAAATTATCCTCTAAAGTTCCAGAAAATTCTGGATCTACCCTAAAAGCCCCACTTTTTCTTTTTATCATAATCGCTGAGTTTGATCGCGACCATGAAGGATCTTTTGGATCATATTTAACTTGATAGCCAGTTACGATAATTTCAGTACCGCGAGTCATTAGCCATTCTAACCAGTCGATATTAATATCTCGGTCAGTCGAGCTAATATAGGACCCTCCCTGAATTGACTTGTATAACTCTGGATTGGGATAAACGCTAAGAATAATCGACTTCTCTTTCCACACGAGCGACTTCAGATAGGATAAAACTCCAGAAGTCTCCACATTTTCTGTTTTAACAGAAACCCCAGCAATTAAAGCCGATAATATCTCATTGACGGCAGATTGAGCTAAGTCGCTAGTCAATCCAAAATCCTGCTGCAGCTTTCCTCTCAGTAAAGAAGGAACTTCTGGGGATGATAAAAAACTCTGAGTAATTAAAGATCTTGCGTATTTTGTTATAGATGGAATTGATCTTGTTATTCTCGCATCTATCTCACGAGAGATAAGAGAGGTTAAGGTTGCCTGAATTTGTTTATCATTTACAGATAATTTTAGTTTGACTGCCATTATACTCTCTTCCAGAAACAAACTAGCTGAGAGTTATTTAGGCCATATGGCATTGCTTGACATGCTTTTTCAAACTTCATCTCTGTCAAGCCCTCTTTATCGGCAAAAACAACTAGGAAGACACATCTATTAATTTTTGACAGACCTGAGTAGTCAGAAATAGTCATCAAGGAACCGTCCGGCAAATCAAGATTACCATATTTTTTATGGTCTTTTTTATCCCAATAAAGCCGTAGCTTAACTTCTTCTCTTGTTTCCTGCATTTTGAATTCGTCATTCGCCCGAGCAAAGCCATTCTTATCAGAGCTTTGTTGTAGGTTCATCACTTTTTTTTGAATCAATGAATTCGCCGTCTGTATTGGTTGGATTTGATTATGATAAACTAAAAAGCACTTATTGCCGAACGAGGTCAGCATTAAGTCTGTCATTTCCGTATATTTATCAAAAACATCAACGCCAATTTCCATTAAACAATCCTATATGTAAGATGACCTGTAATAGTCGCTCCAGAGGATGGTACAATGTTTAAACCTTGACCTTTTGAGGTCTCCAAAATCGGAAATTGAGGATTCGAAGCAACTTGAGTCAAACTACCACTTGTTGGAATTGACAATCCAGACGCAATCAGAGTTGATCCAGAGTAAATAGAAATCGTAGCTCCTGTCGCGGAGGTCATTACATAATCAAGTATTTTAAATGACCGATTTGGAATAGCTGCAATAACTCCAGTATTTGCCGTAGTTACAGCAACTGAGCTTCTGAATGAGCTAGATTGATCATCAAGTCTGTAATCTAACGTTCCGCTAGATTTAACAACCTGATCAGTTTTGTTAATTTTGTTTTCGAGAGTATGATTTGTCGTAACTCCAAGAGGACCAACAGAAAACATTCCTCTGCCATTACGGATTTGACCATTTGTATAAATTACGTCTGGGGATGTCATCTAAAACTCCTATCTAAAATAACCTCTGTAAGTGTCATATTGCCTAAAAGCGACATCACTTCCGGGTGAGTATGGAGTCAAGACGACTTTTCCAACAGCAGCCGCTCCGGCCTTAAGTGCAAACTTGTAATCTTCATATTGCTTGATGAATGATTCACTCATCGATTTAAATTGTGCGGCGACTTGTGTATAATCAATAGAACTTGGGCCGTTCGAAACTCGCACAGCATTTCGGGACTCTTTTATCCACTCTGCATTTGTGATTAAACAGGCTGCCTTTAAACAGACCAAGTTAATGAATCCATCATCTCTATCTGCGATATCTAAACTGACAGTCGCCTCAGTAGGATCTGGATTAATGTAACATCTTTCGACATCAACAACGTAAGTTTTTTCAAAGTCTATTTCTGATAGTGTGGTTTGAGCGGCAACTAAAATAGTTGTCTCTAGCCTACTGTCGCTATATCGATAGCTATCAGGATCTATATCCCCAACTAGCTGTCGTAATATTGTAACCATTTCTCCTTGCCAACTCATATTTACCTCATAGGTTACAATGGACTCTGAAAGTCGCGATACTACTACTGTAAGAACCGCCGCCTAGACCGATTTTTGCTTGAATACGATAAGTTCCCGGAATATTTATGTCGCCAGATTCAATTACGTAGACTAATTT
>Ga0315901_10008548_pt1 | contig 11881 bp, 9 predicted proteins | sample LakEriMetagenome_10_FD_203761 | JGI IMG/M metagenome (GOLD analysis project Ga0315901, IMG submission 203761) | Freshwater fungal communities from buoy surface, Lake Erie, Ohio, United States - Buoy 2 MA116 | ecosystem: Environmental > Aquatic > Freshwater > Lake | place: USA: Lake Erie, Ohio...
GGCGGATCAAACACACAGATACAATATAACAACAACGGTGTGTTCGGTGGCAGCGCCAATCTAACCTGGAGCCAACCTACGACTACCTTGACTGTAACTGGAAATATCTACTTTCCCAACGAAGCCAATCCTGCATATCCAGGTGGGTACAAGTCCGCATTCACCCTCAGTGATGGGTTCCTAGAAAGCAATTTTGGTGCCGCTGGTGGTAACCTATACTTTGGAGCTGGATTTGCACCTGGACCTACTAGTCAATCAGCCAACATGTATATCGGCGATAACATGAATCTCAATGCTCCTGGAGCTGCCCAGGCCAATATCTATCTAGGTGGTGTCAACAACAACTCACAGATCTATCTCAGGGGAATTACTAATTTCCCTAATGAAGCCAGCCCCGCATATCCAGGCATTTACAGATCCACGTTCTTTGATTCAACTGGGGTATTTGAAAGTACATTTGGTGCCGCTGGTGGTAACCTATACTTTGGAGCTGGATTTGCACCTGGACCTACTAGTCAATCAGCCAACATGTATATCGGCGATAACATGAATCTCAATGCTCCTGGAGCTGCCCAGGCCAATATCTATCTAGGTGGTGTCAACAACAACTCACAGATCTATCTCAGGGGAATTACTAATTTCCCCAACGAAGCCGCACCTGCTTCATATCCAGGTGCCTACAGATCCACGTTCTTTGATTCAACTGGGGTATTTGAAAGTACATTTGGTGCTACTGGAGGTAACCTATACTTTGGAGCTGGATTTAGTTCCGTAGGTAGCTCTAGTACGGCTAATATATATATTGGTGATGCAATGAATGCGCATCCAAGTGGTGCTCAATCAAACATCTATCTAGGTGGTACTAACAACAACTCCAATATCTATCTCAGGGGACAAAGTTATCACAAAAATGAATCGTATTTCGAGTCAGAAATCAGCCCCGCATATCCAGGTAGTTGGAAGTCCATGCATGCCTCCGGGACCGATGGAAGAGCAGAAAGTATCTTTGGTGCTACTGGTGGTAATTTATATGTTGGTGCTGGATTTAGTTCCGTAGGTAGCACTAGTACGGCTAATATATATATCGGTGATGTTATGAATGCGCATCCAAGTGGTGCTCAATCAAACATCTATCTAGGTGGTACTAACAACAACTCCAATATCTATCTCAGGGGAGTTACTAATTTCCCCAATGAAGCCAATCCTGCATATCCAGGTGCCTACAGATCCACGTTCTTTGATTCAACTGGGGTATTTGAAAGTACATTTGGTGCTACTGGTGGAACCTTATATGTTGGTGCTGGATTTAGTTCCGTAAGTAGCACTGGTACAGCTAATATATATATTGGTGATGCAATGAATGCGCATCCAAGTGGTGCTCAATCAAACATCTATCTAGGTGGTGCCAACAACAACTCCAATATCTATCTCAGGGGAGTTACTAATTTCCCTAATGAAGCCAGCCCCGCATATCCAGGCATTTACAGATCTGCATTTTTTGATTCGACTGGTGTATTTGAAAGTACATTTGGTGCTATTGGTGGAACCTTATATGTTGGTGCTGGACTTAGTTCCACCGGTAGCTCTAGTACGGCTAATATATATATTGGTGATGCAATGAATGTGCATCCAAGTGGTGCTCAATCAAACATCTATCTAGGTGGTGCCGGCAACACCTCACAGATCTATCTCAGGGGAATTACTAATTTCCCCAATGAAGCCAATCCTGCATATCCAGGTGCCTACAGATCCACGTTCTTTGATTCAACTGGGGTATTTGAAAGTACATTTGGTGCTACTGGAGGTAACCTATACTTTGGAGCTGGATTTAGTTCCGTAAGTAGCACTGGTACAGCTAATATATATATTGGTGATGCAATGAATGCGCATCCAAGTGGTGCTCAATCAAACATCTATCTAGGTGGTGCCAACAACAACTCCAATATCTATCTCAGGGGGTTCGGTACGGTAGCTCCATTGGGTGGTGTTGGCAACAGAGCAGTATACAGTGACGCCAGCGGAGTATTAACTAATTCGTCGTCTGATAGAACTGTGAAAACTAATATTAGATCTATCACCTATGGACTAGAAGAAATATCACAGTTAGTGCCTGTGATATACAATTGGATAGATGTAGAGCGCCTCGGCAGCCAGGATGAAATAGGACTAATAGCCAATGATGTTGAATTGATTATGCCAGAGCTAGTGTCTATCAACAAAGATGGAACCAAGAGCCTAGATTATCCTAAAATAGTAGCACCATTGATCAAAGCCATACAGCAGATAACTGCTAGGTTATCTGTCCTAGAAAATAAATAGTCGAGGAGAAATATTATGAATATAAGATATGATATACATGAAATAAAACCAGTAGTTCTGTCAGAACATAACGGTCGTCAAAATGTCTTAAAAGAAGTTATGTTTACAGTCATAGCCACCGACGAGGATAGTGGATTATCGTCCGGAATAGTCAGAACATGGCATTTAGACATCGACAGAGAATATACAGACGAAGATCCATTTGTTCCTTTTTCAAGTTTTACTGAATCGATGATTGATACTATGTTAAGAGATTCTTTAATAAAAAATGGGTGGTCTCGTCTGTTAGAAAAGAGAATACAAGATATGATCAACTCTACTACTCCTACAACTTTTGCATTTCAGAATCAATAACCTCTCCGATGTAAGTGGATAAATTATTATTAAAGGAGAACTAAATGAACCAGCATCAGATGCAGAGTCGATTAACCTCAGTTCAATTGCAGCAAGAAGAAACGCTAAAAGCATTGTCAAACAAAGAAAGAGAAGTCATGCAGCTCAAAGAAACTGCGCTGAAACTGCAAGGAATCATAGATTTTCTCAGTATGGAATTAACACAGGACACCGAAGGTGATCATGTAATTGATTTAAATGGCGCTCAATCCTAAACTATTAGAAGACAATTACTTATTAATAGAAAACTTCATAGAAAAAGAAACAGCGCTTTCTCTCTATAAAGAATTTAATAAGTTTTGTTCAGGCTTACTATATAATATGCCAGGGGATAGCCAGGCTCCAAACAGCCCGTTTATCTATAATTATCTTCCGTTTCTAGAAATATTAGTTGATAAGATCCCAACGATCAAGGAGCAATGTCATGAAACAGTGTTTCCTACCTATTGCTATGGCAGAGTTTATCAGAAACAAGAAGAATTAAAGACACACACTGACCGAGAAGCCTGCGAAATTAGTGCAAGCGTACATTTATGGGGAGACAAAGCATGGCCGTTTTGTATAAAAACCGGCCAAGGTGAGACCCGAGAACTATGGTTAGAGCCTGGTCAGGCTGTCATCTACCTGGGCTGCAGAGCAGAGCATTGGAGGCCTAAGTTCAGCGGTGAAAAATACGGACAGGTCTTCTTACATTACGTGAGATCCAGAGGACCAAACTCTTGGGCAGTGTTTGACAAAAGAAAAAGATTTTAGATGAATACCTTGCAAGATTATATCAAAGTTTTTGATAACGTTATCCCAAAAAAACTCTGTGACAAGATAATATCTACTACAAAGAACAGTAAGATATGGACTCCTACAGTCGTGGGAAAAAGAGGAATCATAGATAAATCTGTGCGTAACGTAGATATTATATCTATTTCAAAAAAACAGTTACAGAATCAACATCCAATATTAAAAGAGTTAGATGAAGAATTATTCAAATGCAGTTTATCTGCTATCAAACACTATAAATCAAATTTTAAACAGTTAGAAATCAGCAATGACACTGGCTACGATTTGCTTAGGTATTCCCAAGGTTGTTTTTATAGAGAGCACGTTGATAGTTTTTTACAAAGGCCAAGGACGGTCAGTTGCAGTTTTATTCTCAATGATGATTACGAGGGTGGCGAATTTGCTTTTTTTAATCGTGATATACAAATAAAACCATCAGCGGGATCCGCGCTGATGTTTCCAAGCAATTTTATGTATCCGCACGAAGTGATGCCAGTGTTATCAGGTAGTAGGTATTCAATCATTACTTGGTTTGTTTAACCTGTCATAACTACATACAAATTCAAGATTTAACGATATATAAAAGCATGAAATTAGCTATCATAGATATAATTGGTATACCTTACGACGGTTCAACCGTTTTTAAACAAGGACTTGGTGGTTCCGAAAGTGCTGTAACATACATCAGTAAAGAACTTGCCAAATTAAATTTTGAAGTTACTGTTTTCAATAACTGCAATCTTGATCACGCGACACCAGGACAGTATGACGGAGTAAACTACTTACCCTTATCAGCACTGTCTAACGATTACAATTTTGATATTGTGATTAGTAGCAGAACTGTTATACCTTTTTTAACTGAGAACCAATTTCAACAGGTAGGTGATAGTAGAGCACTACCATTTGCTGATAAAAAGATCTACGAACGTATTCTTAGTAAGGCCAAACAGCGTATTCTATGGATGCACGATACATTTTGTCTTGGCGACAATCTCATAGAAGAACTAGCAACCGCAAATAAAATTACCACAATCTTTACTCTTAGTGATTGGCACTTGACCTATGTACTAAATTGCCATCACGGACGTAGACGTAACTTTGAAGTATTAAAAAATAAAACATTTATTACACGCAATGGTGCATACTTACACAAACAAGAAGTAGATATCAAAGCTAAAGATCCTAACAGATTTGTTTATAACGCCAGTGTGACTAAAGGTATGATACCCTTAGTTAAAGAAATTTGGCCTAGAGTCAAACAACGATTACCCGAAGCTAAACTTACGGTAATAGGCGGCTACTATAGATTTACAGTGAATGGACAACCAGATCAACAGGAGTTAGATTGGCGTCAAATGGCCAATGACCCTGCAAATGCACAACTGGATATAGAATTCACAGGCATCATTCCTCAGAGTGAAATAGCAGATAGATTAGCTGCTGCTAACTTTATGATATATCCTGCTGCATTTCCAGAAACATTTGGCATTAGCACACTAGAAAGTATATGTTATAATACACCAGTAATAACTTGTAGATTTGGTGCATTAGAAGAAGTAGCATTAGAAGGAAGTTGCTATCTTATTGATTATGCTATAGAACCAAATGTTTTATTTACAGATATTAATCGTGCCGAACAAGTAGATAAATTTGTTGAACAAACAGTACAGGCCTATCATAACAGGTATCTACATCAACAAAAACAATACTATTGTAATGTAGTCAAGCCTATAGCAGGATGGGATACAGTAGCACTACAATGGAAACAGTTTTTCTATAAGACCTGTGGACTATATCTTAGTTTAGAAGAATATCGTCAAGTTAATAAAATAAATCGTAGAGTGCATAAAGTTTACAACAGACGTTATCATAATGTTGTAGAGTTAGAAAACTATAAATCTAATACAGAACAGCAGATCAATATAGTCAGCACTTTCTATAATAATAGAAACTACATTGAACGTTGCATAGAAAGTGTAGTTTGCCAAGATTACGACAACTATCATCATTACTTAATAGATGATGCCAGCACAGATGATACTGTAGATGTAGCCTACAGATTTATTGATAGTTTACCACAACATATACAAAATAAGATAACATTAATTGTTAATGAACAAAATCTAGGTGCTGTGCGTAATCAAGTAGAATTGTTTAGAACATTAGAACAGAACAGCATTATAATGATTCTAGATGGTGACGATAGTCTAGTCAACGACAACACTATTTTATCATACTACAATACGTTATACAGTGATAATCTAGAATTTACATATGGTAGTTGTTGGAGTATGGTTGATAATATACCCTTAATCAGTCAACCATACCCTGAAGAGGTAAAACAAAGCAAAACATATAGACAGCATCATTTTAACTGGATATTGCCTTATACTCATTTAAGAACATTTAAGAAATACCTCATAGACAATTGCACAGATGATCAATTTAAAAATGATCAAGAAGAATGGTATAGAGCAGGTGGCGATGGCGCAGTATTTTATGCTCTCATAGAACAGGCTGATCCAGATAGAGTTGCTTGCATACAAGATATAGTGTACAATTATAATGATATTAATCCATTAAATGATTATAAAGTAAATGCAGAAGAACAAAATAAAACCGCAAGAGAAATAATAGGAAAAACAGAGATGTCAAAAAAAAAGATACTAATAGCCATACCCACAGCCAGGAACATAGAGCCAGAGACATTCAAGAGCATCTACGATCAGATAATACCCGAGGGTTACCAAACCACATTTCAGTACTTCTATGGATATAGAGTAGATCAAGTTCGTAATCTTATTGCAGATTGGGCAGTCAAAGGATACGATTATCTTTGGGCCGTAGATGCAGATATGGCATTCGCTCCTGACACATTAGCAAAACTGATATCTCAAGATAAAGATATAATAACCGGCATATATAGACAGCGTAAACCTGAACAGATATTAGAAGTTTACGAACATAATAGTACCGGTGGGGTAAGTCATATACCCTACTATAAAATACAAAATCGAGGGACACTGGAAATAGCAGCCTGCGGGTTTGGATGTGTGCTAGTCAAGTCGGAAGTGTTTAGATCGATTGGATATCCACAATTTATGTATCATCCGGCACTAGATCATAATCATACAATCAGTGAAGACATAGATTTTTGTCGTAAAGCTAAAGACAGAGGTTTTAGTATTTGGGCTGATACTAGTATATTGTGCAGTCATATAGGACAAACTAATTTTAATCTAATTCCAGAAGTTCCTGTAGCAGAATCAATAATTGACCATTCAGCAAGATTAAAAGAATTAGGCAGTCAAAGATTAATACCACAAAAACATGTTGAGTTTCTTCAACAACTGTCTATTCAACCAAAAGTAATCTATGATGTTGGTGCTTGTGTACTGCATTGGACCAATGAAGCTAAACGCATATGGCCTAATGCACAGTATGTGGTTTTTGAAGCTATGCCAGAGTGCGAATTCATGTATAAAGAAAATAACTTATTATATCATATAGGTTTACTCAGTGATAGCACAGGTAAAGAATTAGAATTTTATCAAAACACTTATCACCCTGGCGGTAACAGTTACTATAAAGAAAATATAGAGATAAATCCAGAAGCCGAAAAATATTTTAATGAAAGTCATCGTAGAACCTATAAAACAGTAACTTTAGATGCAGTAGTTAATCTAAAAAAACTGCCAAACCCTGATCTAATAAAAATGGATGTACAGGGCGCAGAATTAGATGTTCTAAAAGGTGCTGTAGAAATCTTAAAATCCTGCGATCATGTGATTTTAGAGTTACAAGAAGTTGAATATAATAAAGGCGCACCTCTTAAACAAACTGTAGTAGAGTATATGGAATCGCAGGGTTTTACAAATATGGGCATGTTTAGCAGTAACGGACCAGATGGCGACTACTATTTTACTAGATGCTAAATATGTAAAATTGGATTCATTATGAGAGCACAAGAAATTATAAAATCTGTACTAGATCTTATTGATCAAATTGAAGGACCACAAGAACCTCAATCTATAGCAGTAGTCAGCGCAGAGCCTGAGGCAGAAATTGATCTAGACACAACTGATGATCAAATACGTCGTTTTCAACAAATTGCAGGGCTAATGGCTAAAGATCTTAACGATACTAGTACCTACGCCAACGAACCAGATGAGATGTATGCAGATATTGATGCGGTGACAACCTTAGCAGGTGGTGGTCATAACGGACCTAAACACCCTAGCGATATTAGGGGAGAGCATCCTAGCATGTACCCATTCCTACAGCACAGGGGATAAACATGGCTATAATAAACATCACAGTTCAAAGCCTGTTAAACACAGCAGTTTATGATCTACAAACAGTAGACACCGCAGGAACTATTGGTGATTTAAAAACTGCCATGGAAACTAACTTTTCATACTCAGCGGATTGGTTTGATTTAGTATTCAATAATCAAGTATTAGATACTGCACAAACTATAGGTTCTTATGGTATAGTGGAAGGTTCGCAGTTAAGAATTCATAATAAAATTGCAAGGCTAGCTACTAAAGAATTAAGACAAATAGCAAAATTAGATTTATCTGCATTGGATCGTGCTGCCAGCGGCAATGCTAGAGCAACTTACGACATTACACAGTTACCTAATCCTTATAACGACAATGATGTAGATCCAGACGAAAATCCAAACACAGGTGGACTAGTTCAAGGCCGTCCATGGACCACTGGACCATAAGATGGGCGTTCGAAACCCTAACTCAACAAACTATATTCATGCGGACGAGCCTAATCTTCTTAATCTGCATAAGGCTATGGAGTACAATGCTATTGGGCAACCTGTGCTTCGTGCCAACGTTAACCTAGTAGGCTCAGGCGAAGGTTCTGGAGTTAGTTCCAGCATAGACAGCAAAGGTCGTCTAAAAGTCCAGACACAACAAACTCTATTCTTCAACACATTCCAGTATGGTAAAGAAACTGATGTGTGGGATGAGAGCGCAGTCAACGGTGCTTCCGCAGTATTTGACACTTCATTCAGTCAAGTGCGTATGCAGGTAACCAATCAACTGGGATCCAAGGTTATACGACAAACTCGTAACGTTCAGCGTTATACTCCAGGTCGAACACAAAGTATAGCATTCGCTGTTAGATTACAAACACCAGCAACTGGCATCCGTCGTAGGTTTGGAATGTTTGATGGCACTGATGGATTTTTCTTTGAAGACTGTGGAACTGTTGATCCAGTAACAGGTGAGCCACAGTATGCCTGTGTGATTATCAACAGTGATGGTGCTACACCCACAGTGGAAAGAATCTATCGCAAAGACTGGAACGGCGATAAACTAGATGGTAACGGTCCCAGCGGTCTCACAGCAGATCCTCAAGCACAGCAGTTAGTCATGATGGATTACGAATGGTATGGTGCTGGACAGGTATCGTTTATGTTTGTGATGAACGGCTTGCCCAGAGTTATACACACCTTTAACCACGGTAATAGACTACAGAGTCCTTGGGCAAAAACTCCATTCTTGCCCATCAGACTGGAGATAGAAAATCTCACTGGAGCCGCAGGCACACACTATCTATGGCAAGGATCCAACAGTATCCTAGCAGAAGGTACTGTTGAAAAGTTAGGCATTGCTGAAAGTATTCTAACACCGTTAACTGGTATCAACATGCCCAATGCCAACACATTCTATCCCATAGTCAGTATTAGAATAAAAAGCACAGCATTGACGGGCATTGTCTTGCCTACCTATTTCCAAGCAGGCACACTAGACAACACTGACATTTACTATAAACTTATACGCAACGCTACAGTGAATGGCACGTGGGTGGATCATCCAGATCCCAATGCTTTCACACAGTACAACTATACTTCAACAGGTGCTATCACAGACGGTGTTGAACTGTCAGCAGGTATGATTACCTCGGGCGCTGGTGCCGGGCAGATTAGAGTGGACACTGACACAGTTTATCAACTTGGCCGAAGTGGTTTGGGCACAGTCAGCGATAACTTGACCCTGGCTATCGCTGCCAAAAATGCCAACAAGAATGCTGTGGCTACAATGACTTGGATTGAACAGAGATGACCTATAGAAAATATATCAACATAGTAGAAGCAGCCAACAAGGGCTGTCCTATTGCCACACACGATCTAGAAACTAATGTAAAAAATCGTCAGGCGGCCATAGACAAACATCACTATGGACCTGCTAATCCTAAAGAACCAAAATCGTACTGGAAGGAATCAGCTAAACAATGGGGCATCGATGAAAAGACTGCTCGGACTATGAAGTGTGCTAACTGTGCTGCCTTTAATATCACGGATGCTATGTATAAGTGTATACATGACGGTATGGGCGCAGAAGCATACCAAGCAGAAAAGACTCGTGAAGCAGCAGACTTAGGTTACTGTAATCTACTGCATTTTAAATGCGCAGGTGAGCGTAGTTGTGAACTATGGATCACTGGCGGCCCTATAGTTAAATAAAGATATATTTTAACAGAGATTTACAATGAGATTGAGTGACTTTGATAATACCACTAGAGGATTAACTATATTTGATATAGATGATACTCTATTTCACACCACTGCTAAAATTAAAGTAGTTAGAGATGGCAAAGTGGTTAGAAGTCTAACCAATCAAGAATTTAACAACTATACATTGTTACCCGGCGAAGAATTTGATTTTGGCGAATTTCGATCAGCTGAAAAATTCAATAAAGAAAGTAGGCCTATAAAGCCAATGATCGAAAAGCTTAAAGCAATCCTAGACAATGCAGGAAATAGCAAAGTAATCATGCTGACTGCTAGAGCAGATTTTGATAATAGAGACTTATTTTTAAACACGTTTGCCAAATACGGGATTGACATGAGTCAAGTGCATGTGCATAGAGCCGGCAATCTAGCAGGAAATGCAATCCCAGCAGAAAAGAAAGCTATATGGGTTCGCCGATATCTAAATACCGGAAAATTTAATAGAGTCAGTCTTTATGATGATAGCATGAGTAATTTAAGAGTGTTTAATTCTCTAAAAGATGAATATCCAAATATTTCTTTTCAAGCAATTTTTGTAAAACCTGACGGTAGCATTAAACTCATAAAAGAAGAATTTTTAGATAACTTAACTGCTAGTATGTTAGGTGAAGCTAAACGAAAAAAGAAGAAAAAAAGAGTCACAGTTCCTGCCTATGGTCCTGGTCCTTTTGGCGGCTACGGATTTTATTCAGGATATAGCGGCGACAGCGGCGCAGGAGATGCCGGGGGAGGCGACGGCGGCGGGTTTGAGGAATCATGGACTAAGAAATACAAAAAAAGCATCGACTGTAGTAATCCTAAAGGGTTTAGTCAAAAAGCTCATTGTGCTGGCCGGCAAGCACGACAATCAGGAAAAAATACAACAAGCAAAAGTGTTAATGAAAAAATAGGTGATGTTAGTCAATTCGCAGAACCTGGTGATACTGTGTATTCTATTGCACGACAAAATAATTTGGATCCTGTAGTACTAATGAAATTTAATAATTTCAATAAAGACACTAAATTAAAACCTGGACAAGAAGTAAAAATCCCTCAAAAAACAACAACAACTAATACTAAGACTACAAAACAACCAACTAATATATCAGGTCAGGGAACACAACCAGCAACAATTACTGACAGCTCGCTAGAAACTACTTTAAGAGATTTTGCTATCAAAGCCGGAATTAAAGGACAAGAACTAGCACAATTTTTAGCACAGTGCGCACACGAGACTGCTAATTTTGCCACTCTTACAGAGTTTGGTGATCCGCAAGATTTTTTAAAAAAATACGATTTAAAGTATAATCCAGAAAAAGCTAAAAAATTAGGAAACACTAACCCAGGCGATGGTGAGCGTTTTAAAGGTAGAGGATTTATTCAATTAACCGGTCGCTGGAATTATACACAAGCAGGGCAAGCATTAGGTCTGCCTTTAGATCAAAAACCTCAACTGTTAGAAAGGCCCGATGTTGCTGCTAAAGCCAGTGTATGGTTTTGGAAAAACCGTGTACAACCTAATGTTAAAAATTTTACAGATACAAGAGCTGTGACTAGTTACATCAATCCTGGTCTATTAGGTCTACAAAGACGTCATGGTATATTTCAAAATTATCTAAAAACTATGAATACCGCCAAGGAAGATTATCATCCTAATGCTACTCCTCCGGGACCAGAGACTAAACCAACCATGCCAGCAGGCACAGTTAGAGTAGATGTTGATGATGTGTATGATTGGTATAAATTAGGCCAGCATATTAGTAATATGAAGGGCTTAGGTAAACATGATTTTGGCAAAGGACCGCCCAGTACTATTTTTTCGTTTGGTAGCGAAGAAGAAGAACACAAATATATCAACGACTTAGAAAAAACAGGACTCAC
>Ga0315901_10008550_pt1 | contig 11880 bp, 10 predicted proteins | sample LakEriMetagenome_10_FD_203761 | JGI IMG/M metagenome (GOLD analysis project Ga0315901, IMG submission 203761) | Freshwater fungal communities from buoy surface, Lake Erie, Ohio, United States - Buoy 2 MA116 | ecosystem: Environmental > Aquatic > Freshwater > Lake | place: USA: Lake Erie, Ohio...
TGGACGGCGGCTACCCGGCGGGCACCTACCGGGCCGAGTGGGACGGCACGGGGCGGGTGACGTTCGGGTTCGACGCCTCGACCACCGCCACGGGCCGCACCGCCGCCGGCCGCAACTACGCCGATCTCGCGGTCACGCCGGGCAGCGACGGCATCTTCATGCGGATCGAGGAGACCAGCCCCGCCGATCCGGTGCGGAACTTCAACCTGTGGATGCCGGCCTGGAACGGCCAGTCGTTCGTCGGCCAACGCTGGCAGCCGGGGGCGGCGTTCTCCCCCTACCATCCGCTGTTCCTGCAGCGGCTCGAGCCGTTCGGCGTGATCCGCTTCATGGCCCAGCAGGAGACCAACACCTCCGACATCGGCACGTGGGCCGACCGCCGCGATGCCGACGACATCCGCCAGGGCTCGGGGCCGCAAGGCTCACCGGGAGAGCCGCTCGTCAACGGGATGTCGGTGGAATACATGGTGCAGCTGGCCAACGACCTCGACGCCGACCCGTGGTTCAACATGCCGCACATGGCCGACGACGAGTTCGTGAGGAACTTCGCCACCTACGTCCGTGACCATCTCGAGGCGGGGCGCAAGGCCTACGTGGAGTGGTCGAACGAGATCTGGAACTTCGGCGCCGGATTCGAGGCCTCCACGTGGGTCCGCGAGCGGACGAGGCTGCCGCAGTACGCGGGCCTCGACAACTGGCAGGTGGCCGGCCTGGAGGCGAAGCGCGACATGGACATCTGGTCGAGCGTGTTCGCCGGCCGGGCCGACCGGCTCGTGCGGGTGGCCGGCGGCTGGGCCGCGAACGACTGGGTGACCGATCGGATCGTCGAGAGCATGGGCGGCTCGTTCGATGCGATCGCCATCGCCCCGTATTTCAGCCCGAACGACGACCAGCGCGGCTCCTACACCTCGGCCACGACGGCCGCGACCGTGCTGGCCGACTCGCGGACCGCGATCGCCGGGTCGGTGGGCTGGGTCCGCGCCCACCGGGCGCTGGCCGACGAGTGGACGACGCGCCTGGGCCGCGACATCAGGCTCGTGGCGTACGAGGGCGGACCGCATCTCGACGGCCGCGACGCGCCCTACCAGAACGCCTTCTATGCGGCCGTGAACGATCCGCGGATGGGCGACCTCTACCGTGACTATCTGAAGGCGCTCGACGCCGAAGGCATGGATCTGTACGTCGATTTCGTCTACACGGGGCAGGCGGGGGCGTCGGCCTGGGGCGACTTCGCCAAACTGCACCGCATGGACGAGCCGCTGTCCGGGGCCCATCGCTACAACGCGGTCGTCGCCGCCGCGGACGGCTCGCTGTGGGGAGGCACGCCCGCCGCGGCCGCGGTGGTGTCCGTGGCGACGATCGACGGGGCCGCCGCGGAGGCCGGCCGGGATCCGGCGACGATCCGCTTCACACGCAGCGGCGGCGACTTGACGAGCCCGCTCACGGTCGCCTACACGGTGGGCGGCATGGGGACGCCGGACGCCGACTACGATCGGCTGACGGGCTCCCTGACGTTCGCCGCCGGGGCGAGCACGGCCGACGTCGTCATTCGCCCGATCGACGACGCGGCGGTCGAGCCGTCGGAAAGCGTGGTCGTGACCCTCACGTCCGGCCCGGGCTACACCGCGGGCGCCGTCACCCGTGCCGAGGTCACGATCACGAGCGACGATCCGACGGCGGCCGAGGTCAACGCCGCCTACGTGCGGCTGCTGTACGCCAATTTCCTGAATCGGACGGGCGATGTCTCCAACGCGAGCGACGCCGGGGCCTGGGTGACTCTGCTCGGCAACGGCGTCTCCCGGCTCCAGGTCGCGGAGCGCATCCTGCGGTCGTCCGAAGGGCTCGGCGTCCAGGTCGCCGGACTGTATCGCACCGTGCTCGGGCGGGAGGTGGAGGCCGTCGGCCGGCAGAACTGGGTGAGTTACCTGCAGCAGGGCGGAACCACCGAGCAGTTGACGATCCTGCTGGTGACGTCCCCCGAGTACCGCAGCCGGTTCGCGGGATCGGATGCCCAGTACGTGCAGTCGTTGTATGTCCGGTTTCTGCTCCGCAGCGCCGACGACGCGGGGCTCACTACCTGGCAGGCGCAGGTTGCCGTCGTGGGTCGCGCCGAGGTCGCCCGCCGCTTCCTGGCCTCGGCGGAGTTTCGTGGCAACCTCGTCAGGGGCTTGTACGCGAGCCTGCTGCGGCGGGCGTCATCGCCGTCGCAGCGGGAAGTCGATGCCTGGGTCGCCTCGGGGAGCGACTCCCTCGGCATGCAGCCGCGGTTCGCGGCGACGAATGAGTTCGTGCAGAACGGTTCGAGTTGATCCGGCCCGGCACCGGCGCCTTGAGAGCCAACGGGAGATCGGAGCATCGCCCGAGAGGCGGCCGCGGTGCCGTGCCCGAATGAATTGCAACGATCCGCCGCCGGCCTGCCGCAGGTGGTGGCACGCTGCAGAGGCGGGGTCCGCTCTACCGGCCCGCATCCAGTCCTGCCTGAATGGATCGCCTCAGGTCGATCACGCCCCGAGTCAGCACGCCGGCTTGGATCATGGCGTCGAGCGCTTTCGCCTTGGCGGCGGTCGAGTCCAACGGAGGGGTGACTATCAGCAGCCAGTCCTTGATCTCCCGGTCCGTGACGAACGAATCGACTTGTTGTCGCGTCTTCGGGTCCAAAGCCGTGACTCGCTCGATGAACTGGCGGGGATCAGGCGAGTGCAGAATCCATCGCTGAGCGAGGAAATGACCAACATCTCCACCCGACACGGAACCGCGCGGCAACTCCAGGGTGTTCATCCCGGTCATCGTGTTCAAGGCGTCGTTGAGGGCCATCAGGTATGTGACATCGGTGGCCGACCACTTGTCCGGACCGTACGTGGCATAAATACGTTTCAGATAAGCGGCCTTGACCTCCCTGACCTGCGCTTCGGGCACGTTGACGGCGTTTCGCATGATCTCTAATTCCACCGCCGTCGGCAGCCTCGAACGAAGTTCCTCAGCCAGGTCCGCTGGTTCAGGAATCGGTTGGATGCTTCTCGTCGGAGTGGCCTTGGCCGAGGATGCCGGCTTTCCTGCACCGGGCTTCGACGCGGCCCCTGTCGTGGGTCGGGAAATGTCATCGGCATCCCTGCGGGTGGAGGCAGGCCCCGCATCGCCTTCGGCCGCGGAAGCCCCGCCACCGGTCGGCGCACGATCCCAAGTCACCTCCAACGGCGGCACCTTGGTTTCCAGGTCGATCTCGACGTGCCATTCCTGCTGCATTGACCGAGTCAACTCGTCGAGTGCCATCACGATCTGGGCGTACTCGACAAGTGAACGTTGCAGCAGGCCGCGGAACTGCTCCTTCCGGGCAGCATCCTTGAACCGACCACCGTCGATGGCCACGTCGTAGCTTTCGGAAAGGTTGTGTGCGGTGTCATCAAGCAGTTGCGCCAAGGCGGTGAACTTTCCCAACGAGGTCGCGCGGTCAGACCCAGCTTGAGCCAGGTTCGCCGCACGAAGCAAGGCGTCGTCGTATTCGTTTCGAGCGTTCTTGACGATCAGCCGGATATTTCCGAATGCCGTCGCCTGATCGGCGTCGGCCTTCTCGATGATCAGCAACGCACATGAAAGGAATCGCGCCGCTGCCTCGAGAACGTCGGCCTTGCTTTGGTCGTCGGGCACGGTCGAGGCGGCTACGAGATTGAACCGTAAGACCGGCCGCCGCGGGATGTTGTGTCGCTGAATCGCCCGGAAGGCGAGGCGGCACCACAATTCGGCCTGCTCGGCCTCCAATTTCTCCCGGCGTTGACCGAGCGCCTCGAGTTGACCTTCCAAAACCGCGGCTTCGGCCTCAGCACGCTTTTTGGACTCCCGATTCGCCCGATAAATGTAGTCGAATTGAGGAGGCCTTTGGTGCACGGGAAGACTCTGGCTCGCGGGCACTCCCGCACCGACCTTGTCGTCCTGTGAACTGCCCATCTGTTGCAGGACGGTGGACGTGTGGTAGGTCGTGTTTGGATCGACGGGATGGTAGAAAAACTTCTCGGCCGTGGACCCGTAGAACTCGTTCCACTTCATCGGGCCGCCGGCCTTGCGGTCCATGATCTCGCTGTTCGCCTCTGCCCGCCGCGCCTCGCCGAGTTTCACGCCCTTCTTTCCCGACGCCTTTGCGATCGACTGCTCGACCACCTCGAGCGAGGCTTCGAGGCTCGCGAGCCGTTCCATGAGGAAATCGAACCGCCTGTCCTCGTCCCAGGCCCAATCTTTCTTGGGCTTGGCGAAAGGGGCATTTTCCTCCTTGGGTTCCTGGGCGAAAGCCGGCAAGGAGAGCGACGCGATGACGGCCAGACACCCAAGGAACCGGGGCATGACGAGGCTCCGCAGTGACGAAAAACAGTATCCAGGTTTGTAATGCCGGGAGCAGATGGGAAGCAAGTCGGCCATCCAGCCCAGAGAGGCGGCAGGTTCAGGCTAGCGGCCGGGTAGTGAGAGCGACCCGAAGGGCATCACGCCGGGGGCCACGGCCGAGGCACGACGCCGATCACCCGTCGGGCACGGCCGCCGTCACGACCATCTCGACGAGAAAGCCGTTCGCAAGGCCGACCCGCATCACGGCCCGAACGGGCGGATGGTCCGCAGGCACCCATGCGTCCCAGACCTCGTCGAGCGTCGCGATATCACCACCTTCGGCGAGATAGACGAGCACCTGCAGGAGCCGCGTGCGGTCGCTCGCGACCGCGGCCAGCGTGGCGTCGATCTGGGAGAGCACCTGGGCGGCCTGGCCGCGGAGGTCGAGCGACGGGTCCTCGGCGACCTCGACCCAATGGGCCACCCCCCGATGGACCACGACGTCCGCCCAGCGGCGCGCGTGGCCGTGCCGCTGAATCTCGCTCATGGCATCCTCGCGCGAAGATTCCTCATCCGTCGTGCACGTCGGATTCGCTCCGCCGCGGCCGCCGGGCACGAGTCCTGAGCGGATTCCCGTGCCGCTCGGTTCAGTCCGGTCGAACTGCGGCGGGCAGCCGTTCGCTCCGGCGGTATCATTCAACCACATCGCAGCAGCCGCGGCCACGGCGACCGCCGTGAGAGGCCTCGCCAGGGCGGGTTCAGGCGGGGGCGGTGCTGGAGCGGGAGCCGACAGGATGAACTTTCTCGGATTCGGGCTGGCCGTCTTGGCGGCGGTCCTCTGGGGCCTGACCTACTGCCTCGATGAACGGGTGCTGGCGGGCCTCTCGGTCTTCAAACTGTATTTCCTGCACTGCCTGTGCGGCGCGTTCGTGGCCGGCGTGATCCTTCTGCTCCAGGGTTCCTCACCGGCGGCCCTGTTCGCCTTCGACACCGCGAAGACCAGCCTGCCCCTGGTCGGCCTGACGCTCGTCACGGCCACCGCGGCGGCTCTCTCCATCCTCGGGTCGATCCAGCTCCTGGGGGCGAGCAAGTCGGCGGTGCTGGAAATCTCCTACCCGCTGTTCGTCGCGATCTTCTCCGTGCTGCTCTTCAAGGGCCAATTGCAGCCCGCCGTGGTGCTTGGTGGTATGTTCATCTTCATCGGATCGGCCATCATCGTGCTCGCTGCCTGAACGACGGGGCCTCGGCCGGGCCGCCGCTCGTTCGCCCGCCATGTCCGGCACGTCGCAGCCATCGCCAAGGCCAGCGCATGATCACCTACCATGACGAAGAAGACTGGGAGGACGACGCGGCCGACGACGACGCGGATGAAGAGCCGACCATCCCCTGTCCCTATTGCCGACATGAAATCCTCGAAGACTCGCCCTACTGCCCGTCCTGCGAGCGATACATCTCGGCCGAAGACCAGGCCGGCCCGGGAAAGCCCGTCTGGGTCGTCGCCACGGCGGTGGTCTGCCTGGCGATCGCCGTGTGGTGGGTGTTCATGGCGTTCTGACCCGCTCCGCGTCGGGCCCGGCACGCTGCGTGGCGGACGGAGCCGGATGCGACGGGGCATCATCCTCGCGGCCGTTCTCGCCGGTCTCGTCGCCCGGGCCTGGGCCGGCGACGATTTCGATCAGCCGCCGATCTCCTACCGCACGGCCGAGCCGGCCAACGCCGTGTCCCGGCTGCAGGAGCGGATCGACGCCGGCACTGCGCGGTTGGAGCACGAGAAAGGCTTCGGCCACTTGCGGTCGGTGCTCGCCGAATTGGCGATCCCGATCTCCAGCCAGACGCTGGTGTTCTCCAAGACCAGCATGCAATTCGAGCGGATCTCGGCCCGCAACCCGCGGGCGGTCTACTTCAACGACGAGGCCTACGTCGGGTTCGTCCGCGGTGGTGACGTGATCGAGGTGTCGGTCGCCGACCCGGCGCTCGGCACCGTCTTCTACACGCTGGAGCAGCGGCCGGCCGAGCGGCCCGTGTTCCAGCGGCGGATCGACGACTGCCTGCTCTGCCACGGCGGCCGCGAGCCGGTGCACGTGATCCGGTCTGTCTATCCGGATGCCGACGGGCAGCCGATCGCCGCGGCGGGGGTGGTCCGGGTCGATCCCGGCACGCCGCACGCCCGCCGCTGGGGTGGCTGGTACTTCACCGGTGAGCCGGTCCCCGAAGTCTCGCAGGCGAACCTGATCTACCGGGAGCACGGTTCCAGCGCGGTGCCGGTCGAGACGGACCGGCCCGTCGGCGAACGGTTTCGTCCGGAGCGGTATCTCTCTCCGCACAGCGACCTCGTCGCCGCCACCGTGCTCGTTCATCAGGCCGCCGCCCACAACGCCCTGACGCGGGCGTCGTTCGACGTTCGCCGGGCGCTGCACCGCGAAGCGGAACTCAACCGCGAACTCGCCGGGGCCGCCGACCGGCGCTGGCCGAGCACGGAGAGCGTGCTCGAGGGCTCCGCCGCGGCCCTCGTGGACCAGTTCCTGCACCGGGGCGAACCAGCCTTCACCCGCCCGCCCATAGGGTCCGGTGGATTCGCCGCGGAGTTCACCGCCATGGGGCCGCGGGACGCCCGCGGACGGTCCCTGCGCGATCTCGACCTGCGGACGCGCACGTTCCGCCATCCGTGCGGCCATCTGGTATACCACGAGAGTTTCGCCACCCTGCCGGCCGAATTGCGGCGGCGTTTCTGGAGCCGGGTGGGGGCGATTTTGGCCGGCGGTGAGGCGGCGGCGCGGCATGGTCACCTGACCGCGGAGGATCGGCAGGCCATCCGCGAGATCCTGCTCGCGACGCGGCCGAAGGGAGAGGAGATCTGGCTTGAGTGAGAGGCCCGAATCCATGCACCGCGTGTTCTGTGCTCCGTTGCGATACGTGCAGGGAGAGGGAGTCACCTCGCGGCTGGCCGTCGAGATGGCCGTGCTCGGCCTGCACGGGCCCGTGCTCGTGGTCGGCGGCCGGTCCGCGGTGGCGGCCTTGGCTCCCGTCTGGGCGGCGGCGCTGTCCGCCGCCGGCTGGCATCATCGCGTCCGCGTCTTCGGCGGCGAATGCACGGCGGCCGAGATCGACGCGCTCGCCGCCGAGGCCCGCAGCCTCGACGCCCGGGTGATCGTCGGGGCAGGGGGCGGCAAGTGTCTCGACGCCGCCCGCGCCGCGGCGGCCGCGGTCGGCCTGGCCTTCGTGTCGTGCCCCACCGTCGCTTCCACCGACGCGCCCACAAGCGCGCTGAGCGTCGTCTACACCGCCGCCGGCGTGGCCGATTCCTATCGGATCCATGGCCGGAACCCGGACCTCGTGCTCGTCGACAGCGGCGTGATCGTGCGGGCGCCGGTTCGCTATCTCGTGGCGGGCATGGGCGACGCGCTGTCCACCTGGTACGAGGGCCGCGCGGCGGCCGGGGCCGGCCGCCAGAACATGCGGGGCGGGGCGGCCACCCAGGGGGCGCTGGCCCTCGCCCGGGCCTGCCGCGACACGGTGCTCGCCGACGGGGAGGCGGCGCTCGCCGCGGCCCGCGACCGGCGGGTGACGCCGGCGGTGGAGAGGATCATCGAGGCCAACACGCTGCTCTCCGGGCTGGGCTTCGAGAGCGCCGGCCTCGCGGCCGCCCATGCGGTGCACAACGGGCTCACGGTCCTGCCCGGCACCCACGCCGTCCTGCATGGCGAAAAGGTGGCGTTCGGCACGCTGGTGCAGATGGTGCTGGATGGGACGCCCGCGGACGAGTTCGCCACGGTCGTGCGGTTCTGCCGCGCGGTCGGCCTCCCGGTGACGCTCGCCCAACTCGGCCTGCCGGCCGCCACGGAGGCCGACATCGTCGCCATCGCCACCCGCGCCACGCAGCCCGGGGAAACGATCCACAATTTGCCGCGGCCGGTCGCGGCGGCCGAGGTGGCGGCCGCCATCCGGGATGCCGACCGTCGTGCAGCGGCGATCGGAGGCGGAACCTGATGCGGTCGGGCCGAATCGCCCGCGCGGGTCGGTGGCAACGGAGACTCGTTCGTGATGCGTGACGCCCGCGAAGACTGGCGCCGGTTCGACGCCGGGAGCATTCCGAGCAAGGCTGCGACCCCGCAGCTCGACAGGTTTCTGGAATCGATCCGGGCTGCCGCTCCGGAAACCCCGCCGCGCGCGCTGCTCGACGTGGGGTGCGGCACCGGGCGGCTCGGCAGGCGGCTGTACGAGCAGGGTTTTTCCGTGCTGGGCGTGGACGTCAATCCGGATGCCGTTCGCGTGGCCGGGGAAATGACCGTGCCGGCCGACGCCTCCGGCCGCTCCCTGCGGTTCGTCGAGGCCGACTTCGCCGCGGATCTTCCTCCCCGGATCGACGGGGGGCCGTTCGACGTCGTCGTCTGCCAGCTCGTGCTGTCGATCATCGGCGACGCGCGCGATCGAAAGAACCTGCTGCGTCACGTGCACGACAGCCTTCGGTCCGGCGGATGGCTTTATCTGTCGGCCTCGGGCGTGTCGGACACGATCAACGCCGGGTACGCGCGGCTCTATGCCGAGGACGCCCGCCTGACCGGCGAGCGGCACACGTACTTGTCGAGAGACGAGCGTGGCGAGGTGCTCTACATGACCCATCACTTCACGGCGGACGAACTGGCGGGCTTGCTCGAAGAGGCAGGCTTCAGCCAGGTCGGCATCGCGATCGAGAGGGAGGCGAGCAGCCGGCGCCCGGACGAGGCGGCGTATTTTCTCTACGCCACCTGTCGCTCCGGCCGATGAGCGGTCCCGAGGCGGCCGAAAAGTGTCGGGCCGTGAACGGTGGAGTGATGGCCGCGGGTCGAAGGGGTGGGGGTGACCCGACGAGGCCGATGGAACTCCGCGGTCAAAGCCCCTCCGCCTGCCACCGCGCCTCGACCATGTCGGCCATCTCCCGGGCCTGATCCGCCAGTTCCTCGAGCAGTTCGAAGTTCTCGTCGTCGTCGGCCCGGCGGGCGAGGAACAGCAGGTAATTGGCCTCGTTCCGCCACGCCTTCAGCCAGTCGGGGCGTGTCGAGACGGGGCGGTGAATCAGGCTCTCGAGCCGCAGGAACTCGTCATCGGACAGCATGAGTCTTCGGGCTCGTGGGTTGCGGGTGGCGACTCGGCCGTGAAGTCCGTGAGGTCGCGGGCCGGCGAGTGTCGGATCAACGTCCCAGGGAGCGCGGCGCCCGGCCGGAGCGCCGGTGCCCGCGGCTCGATTTGGTCGCTCCTGTAGGCCGATCGTGCCGACCCGGCATCCGCGGATCCGTTCGCTCGTCAGTCCTCTTCGGCCTGCTCCTTCCGAGTTTCCCTCACCCGCTCGGCCCAATTCTTCTGGGCTTCCCGGGTCCGCTCCGCCCAATCCTTCTGCGCTTCCCTCGCCGGCTCGGCACGATCCTTTCGTGCCTCCCGCTCTTTCTTCTCTTCTTTTTCTTCCTCTTCAAGTTCACCGCCGATGCCGCCGTCGAAGTGGCAATCGCCGCAGGACTTGGTCAGGCCCGTGAAGGCCCTGCGAAGTCCGACCTCGTCGTGCCGGCCGACCGCATCCTGCATCTCCTTGACCGCGTCCATGTAGCCGTCGGCGGAGTCGCGGATGTCCGCGACGTTCGAATCGGCGAGCGCCTTGCGCATGGGCTCGAAGGCCGTGACCGCCCGCTCCACTGCCGCCCAGTCGGCCCTCTCGCCCGCCATCATGCGCTGAAGCTGGCCGTAGGGGGACCGGCGGCCCTCGTGGGTCCGCTCCATCAGTTTCTCCACCCGCTCGTCCTCCCGGTCGTCGCCGTCGGCGAACGCCACGGCGAGGAGTCCAAGGCTCAGGCAGACGATCGATCCGGCAGCGACCGTGACACGCATGGTGTGATCCTCGGCAGCCTGGGAACGGACACTCGAGGCTCCGGAGACCGATGCCTCACGAAAGCTCCCAAGATCGGGAAGTCGAAGCGATTGAAAGCATAGCTGCCCGTTCGCCGCGGATCACGCCGCCCGCGCGGTGACCTCCAGTGGACGACCCCGGCGGCGATCGTTGCCCGGCTGGACGATATGGCCTCCGGGGCGGTCCCGGCGGCGTCGCGTGGCGTGTCTCCGGTCCGGGCTCCGTCCCTCCCTCCGACACACCACGCGGACTGTTCCCCAACTCGCTCAAGAGGACTGGCACAAAAACTGGGGCGGGGGCAGATGAGAATCGGTCGGACGCCGACCACCAAGTAGGCGTTGGAATAACGCAGGCGGAGAGGATGGATGACGGTCACGAGTGGCCGTTGGCCTCGATGCTGCGGCGGACATGCGGTACGTGCAATCGGAGGTGGAAGGCCAGGAGGGCATAAGCCCCGCGACTGTTCAGCCGACCGAAAATCGGGTGCAGAAAAGTGCCGCTCCCGTCGAGAGCGTACGACTGCGGCAACCCCACGACCCGCTTCACCAAGTCTCGGAACCGCGGCATGACCTCCGGGCCGCACTCGCCGGGATGATCGAAGCGACTGATATCTCCAATGTCTGGCTGTCGCCCGGCTTCGAGTTGCGGGATCAGTTCGAGCATCGCCTCGTGGACACCATTGATGTGGTCGATTGTCATGTAGGCCGACCAGCCTTGCATCACCGCCGTGACTCCGGGAAGTGGTGCGATTGGGTGACGCCCCCGCAGGATCGGCTCGGGGGGCGTCGCGACCAGTTCCTCGATCGCCGTTGCTGCGGCCCAGAACTGTCGTCTGTTTGTCGTGAGCGAGCGACTGCGATAGCCGGCCCGCAGGAGCATCCGGGCCATCAGGTTTTCGAGCATGTGTGCCAGCTGGAGCTGAGACCTTGGACGAGGTGGCGGGTTCGCGTTCGCCATCAGCCCGCTGTTTTCGATCTCTTCCGGCCGCTGATGTCTCTCGGCGACTTCATTTCCGGCGCCACTTCTCCGCGCCCATCTGGAGTGTTGACGGTGGTTGAAAACGGCAACGTGGGGACGGCGGGCGGTGCGCGAGCCGGGGGTGGATTGAGCGGCCGGGAAAACACGGAAACTCACAGGCCCATGATGGCGGCCCGTTCCCCGCTCGCGTTGAAGTCGTGACGGCTGGTCCGCGTCAGGCCCGCTTCCGCCGACGGCGAATCGAGTAGCCGGCGAAGGCCAGGCCGGCGAGGGCCATGGCGTAGGTGGGGGGTTCGGACACCGTGGCGACGGTGACGGCAGCCGCCTCCGACACGTTCGGTGACGATGCGATCCCCGCCACCTTCAGGCTTCCGGCGTAGTCGCCCGCCACTTTGAGCGTGTCGAAGCTGAAGTTGTTCTTCACGCCGAGCAACGACGCGTTCGGCGCGCCGGCAACCAGCGTGTTGGGGTTCACCGCCAGGTTGCTCGTCGCCCACATCTTCACGTCCACTTTTCCCGACGTGGCACTCGGCAGGAGTCCGACCGCAATCAGGTACGACGTGTCGGCCGCAGGAGTGAAGTCCACCGACTTGATGTCCAACCCCCCGTTCCCGGCATGGGCGTCGAAGCCGAACTTGTGCGTTTGCCACGGGATCCCCAGAAACATCTCCTCGGTGCCACCGTTCCAAAGGCTGATGCCCGTGTAGTTGCCGCCG
>Ga0315901_10008552_pt1 | contig 11879 bp, 9 predicted proteins | sample LakEriMetagenome_10_FD_203761 | JGI IMG/M metagenome (GOLD analysis project Ga0315901, IMG submission 203761) | Freshwater fungal communities from buoy surface, Lake Erie, Ohio, United States - Buoy 2 MA116 | ecosystem: Environmental > Aquatic > Freshwater > Lake | place: USA: Lake Erie, Ohio...
CATAATCGAAATTCTTGGAGAGAAAGACAGACAAGGTAATAAAACCGAAGATTTAACAGTAAAAATTCTAAAGAAAAAATTTGGAGATGAGAATGTTACAAGAATTGGTGAACTTGGAAGTGAATTAGATATGGTTAAAGGTATTGACTGTATTATCAAAGATAAAGGAAGAGAATATACCGCACAAATCAAACCTTATTCAAATATTTCAGAATCTGAAAATGAAATAACTATTTTAAATTCAGGTCAAGTTAAGAAATATAGTACAGACTGGATAATATTCAGTAAGGGAACAACTATTTTAGTATTTGAAAATTCAGGAACAAAAATAGTTGATGGTAACTTTGTATTTCCACAAGATAGTTTAATTTATACACTATCTTAATATTTATAGAATAAAAACCTATGTCAATAATTTCTGAACCATATAGAACCCAACTCTTCACTAAATTAAGACATCTTCTTGGTGCACCATTAAGAAGTATTGAATTAGAAGACGAACAATTAGATTCTCTTTTAGAGTTGTCTATTGAAGATTATTCACAATACATTCAAGATTGGTTAATTGAATCTCAATGGTCATCATTGTATAATCTTAATTTAGATACACAGTCTTTATCAAGAGCATTTATTACTAAAGATTTTAATTTTGAAGAGAGATATACTTACGCTTATTCCAAAATTGTTGGTTTACAAGCAGGTGGTGATTGGGAATTAAAAAAAGATTATATCCAACTTGTACGAGGACAACAAATTTATGAAATTCCCGCAGGAAGAGAATTAAATGAATTGTTATGGTTCACACCCGCAACATTAAATAATATATTGTTTGACCCTTGGAGTTTTGGAGCGTTAGGTGGTACAGGTATCGGAGGTCCGGGAGGTTTCTCACAAATGGGAGGTTCGGGTTCATACTTTATGATGCCTGCATTTGACATGTTATTAAGAATGCAAGAGATTAACATTCAAAGAAGAATTATTGGAGGTGATTTAACCTATAGAATTACCGCACTTCCTGAAGGTAAAAAAGCAATTCATTTAATGAATACTCCAGGTGGTAAATTTGATTTTGGTAATTCAACATTAATGAGAGGTAAAGTTTGGTATTGGTATTACGATACAGGACAAGGTGATAGAGATAAATGTCTTAAAGACAATCCTGATATCATTAAATTACCTTCAGACGTTCCTTTTGAAAAAATTAATTGGGATGATTTAAATAACCCCGCACAAGTTTGGGTTCGTAGATGGTTCTTCGCTTATGCAAAAGAAACATTATCAAGAGTAAGAGGTAAATTCAGTGGTAATATCAAAACTCCTGATTCAGAATTAACAATGGACTACGCATCGTTAGCAACTGAAGCTAAAGATGAAAAGACAAAATTGATTGATGAATTAATTGGCGCTGAAGGTCGTCTAACAAGATTAAAACCTGAAAAGGTAATGGAACGTGAAGCGTTATTGGCTGAAAACTTAAATAAGATTAAAAAGTTTACAGCAATGCCAAGACAAATATATGTAATATAATTTATGACTTTTTTAGAAAACAAATTTATCAAAAAACAAATTGGTGAAAAAAGGTTTGGTGTTTATCCAACAATTTTAACATCAGAATCCCCTGATTTACTTGGGAAAACTTATTTAACACAATCAGAAAATTTTATATTAGTAAAAGACATTACTGATGGTGAAATCATTTTAAATAACCTTGTTACTCAACACATAGTAATTAAATGTTTGGGTAGAATTGTTGTAAAACCTTTAAATAATAAAATTGACGATGACTATGATGAAATTGAATTAGGTAAAGGTTCTTGTGTTGAATTTTTCTTAGTTGATGGTAGTTGGTATATCATATCATCTGATGGTTTAAAACAATCCTAAAAAAAAAGGAATATGTAAATTAAACATATTCCTTTTTTAATTATACCATTTCTTCCCAACCTTCTTCAGCAAGTTCATAAATGTATTCAGGGTTAATACCTCGTTTTCCCCAATACACCATTTCTTGGTCTGTAATAGTTAACAAATCTTCAATACTATCTTGGTCACCTGATTCAAATGGAACACCATTAATTAATTTACATTGGTCTTTAGTAAACAACCCTCTGTCTTTAGGGTCAGTAACAATTAAATTATTTCTTACTTCTTCACCAAATACAATTAATAATGGTTCAATTCTTTTGTTAAAGGTAACAATTGCTCTTGCTACATTGTATTCACCTGTCATATCAGGGTTTGATTCCAATTCAGATGGGTCAAGACGATAACAATTAAGTTGAACTACTGAACCGACTATATCTGAAAATGCTATTTGATATGCTCGGTCTGTTGAAATTCCTGTATTCGCTTCCTTATTTGTCGCATCACTACGGACCCAGTTATCCTCACCCCAAGATTGTTCCCATCCATTTTTTTGTAAAAATTTTACCTTTTCTTTTCTATCTTCATTGGTTTTGAAAAATATATCTAATTGTTCTTGAGACCATCCTTTTTTAGGTTTATTAACCTTTTGAACATCTCCGTGTGACGCTTTTACACCATTATTCACATAGAATATTACATCCCCTAAACTAACTGCAATTCCATCACTAATTGCTAATTCCATATGAGCCATACGAGACATTTCATTTCCCGCTTTGGTCTTTTCTTTTGAACGTTTGTTATAGTCGTCAATAGATAGTTTTACTTTTGCTCTTTGAGCAATCTTCATTAAAGGAATTTGTTGGTTAAAGATTACTTCCAAATATTCATAGTACCACTCAACAAAAGCTTGACCATTACCCTCAAGTAACATCTTAATTCCCTTATCCAAAAAATCCTCAATATAAAGTGGTAGTTTCTTACTCTTGATTGAGTTACCTGTAAGTTTAATCTTACCATTGTGTTCCATTGTTGCGTAGTTCTTACGAGCAATGTTCATACAGGATTTCCATGTTCCATCACAGTCAAGACCCATCGCACCTTTCATAAACATATCGTTAAACTCAGCAACATCGGCATCATAACCTTTGTATTCCTTACCTTCTTTAACCAACCAATTCTTACCTTTACCAATGTATCTTCTATCATCCACACCACCTTCAGGTAATGAGAAGTTCATACCATCCGTATCACATACAAGTGGGGTATAACCTCGTTTCATAAAGAAACGTAACATCTGACGAAGGTATTGTCTTCCTGTACAGGTAATCTGTTCACCCATATACATGTCACCCCAGTGATATACTTGTGGAGCGGATAATGCACCGAACATTGAGTTGATGAAAATCTTAATCGGTAATTGTTTTCTATCGTAAGACGTTGCTTGTTTTTTGTCAATATCCTGATATTCCTTTGCCAAGTTTTTATACTTGATACGAGTATTACGGAAGTAATTTAACATTCCTTTCATCGCCCCTGTAATATCACAAGTTGGAAATACATCATGAACAAGTTGTATTGATGGATAAAGTGACGAGAAGTCAAGTTTCAATACATCGGTAGAAAATCCTACTTTAAGTAGTCGGGATAATCCTCCCACAAACTCTGTCTTTTCATTCTTTTTAGGAATTGCTAATTTGTGTTTGTATGACCAAGCTCTCATTTGGATTTCCCATAATGTTGCAGTTCCCATAGTAGAAACCCTTTCATATGTTGTTGGGACCAAAGACGCAAGTAGGAATGAACCTTGATTGAATTCTTCGTCAACCGTTAGAGTTTCCTCCAAGTCATCGTCAAGATATCGTTCAACCAAATTATCACCTGTTGTTTTAATATAAACATTTGAGTGTTTGGAACATGCTTCGTCAATTGTGGGGTCAACACCCACTTTCTTATATTTTCCGTTTTGAATGTTTAACCAAAACTCTTCTTTCTTTGCGTAGAACGGTCCAATATCTGTGTGGTCAATATAAACACGGTCAGCGGCTTCTGCCTTAATATATTGGGTGATATACTTCAAACCCGCAGATTTGATGGATGAATTGATTGCCTGAGCTCTTCTAACGGCATGTAACGTATCGACAACGTTATAACCCCACATAGATGTCTGATTGAACCTCTCAACCTCGTTTGCAAGTTTTAACATGCTTTCAGATTGTCTTATGGTATTGGCAGGATTAAGAGTTTTGGCAACTTTCTTAATATCAAGATTTAAAGCCTTTGCTCTTTCAAATATCCAAAACCAGTCAAAGTTAAATCCGTTATAAGAAGCAATAATACTTGGTTTAAGTTCATCAATAGTATTAAAAAATTTAACAATACCTTGTCGTTCTTGGTCTTCTGTTGAACACTCAATAACTTCACTAAAACCTTTATTGGTTTTCATTCCAATCATGAATATACGACCATCCTTTGGTTCAAGTGAGGTCGTCTCTAAGTCAAATACAAATCTTGTGATACTGTTGTAATCATCAAATCCTTTGAATAGACGTTTCTCCTTTGTAACCAAGAATTGTTCAACAGGTGGTAAGATAAGAATTAATCCTTTGGTTCTTTCACCCCAAGGGTCAACACCACCATCTCTAAAGAACTGAATGAGAGAACGATAACCATTAAGAGATTTAACCATAAATGTTAAACCTTTCTCTAATCTTTCATTATCGTCTGTTCGTAATTTCTCAATGACAATTTTATGTTTTGACATTGCTTCTTTTTGCAGAGCTTTAGAGGATTGATAAAAGTTCAACCCCCGTAAATCTCCAACCCAAGCAAATGGAATAAAAGTATCTTTTTTAATTTGTTTACCCTGAATAGGGTCTTCTATAATTTTCCAAATACAATCTTTTACATAATCGTATTCTACACTGACGATATATTTTTCGTCATCGTTCCCTTGAAGGAACTGTTCAATTTCTTCGTTTGATATCATAAAATTTAAATTGGTATATTAGCTGCCAAACTTTTGACATTTACCTTTCAAATTAAATATATCAAAAATAAATCTGTTGGTCAAACAAATTTATTAATTATTTTTAAAAGTTATACGGACAACTACCTAAATTAGTAACTGTTATATTACTACCAGTTGGAGCGGAACATAAACACATATAAACAACATAATTTTTTGGTAAAAAGAATGATGTTGGAGCGTCACCATATGGTGGTGCAATTGTTACTGTGGTATCATTACTAGCAACAATCATATATTGATTTGTTACACAGGTTCCACTGTTTAATGTACATGCCGATACTGTTGTTGGTGTTACTATACCCTCATTTATACGATATACATAAGGTGGTATTGTATACCAACCATTATTTCTTAAATTATAAGAACTATCTAAAAAAGAAGTACCATATGTAAATGACCCACCCGAACTTGGAGGATTATTTGTAAATGTTATCGCCGAATAAGAGATACAATTTCCAGATATAGTGTTACCAAAGAATCCGTAAAAAATATTAGAACATGAACCTGTACAAGGTCCAAAATCAGATTTTATAATTAAAGGATTTTCACTAATTGATGACGCACATATTTGTGTAGATGTACCTGAAGTAACAGTACCTCCTATTGAAATAGAACCATTACAATTAACTGTAGTATAATTTAATGAAATATTTGTTGGATTAGTCAAGTACCAACAACGACATATATGTGTTGGTGTTGGAGTTGGTGTAAAAGTATTTGTTGGTGTTATAGATACCGTTGGTGTATTTGTAATTGTTGGTGTTGGTGTCGGAGTCGGTGTTCCAGTTTCAGTTGGTGTCGGAGTCGGTGTTCCAGTTTCAGTTGGTGTAGGGGTAGTAATTGCCGTCTCAGTTGGTGTTGCAGTCAGTGTCGGGGTAGGTGTTACCGTCTCAGTCACAGTTGGTGTCGGAGATGGACAAATATATGTATGAGCAGAATAACAATTCATACAATCAATTTCACCTGTAACACCCAAAAATAATCCTGAATAATCAAATGTTGTAGACGAAACTACAGTAGTACAACCTGTAAAAATATCAGAAGTTAAGAAATAAGTTAATCCAGTCACAATTGGGTATCCAATAGGTATATCACCAATTTTATAAATTGTACCATCACAACAATCCTCAAAATAAAAAATTTGAGGTGGAAGAGGTGTACTCGTTGGTGTTGGTGTTGGAGGATTTGTTGATAATGGGGTTGAAGTAACTGTCGGAGTTATTGTATTAGTAGGAGTAACTGTTATTGTTGGTGTTGGAGTTGGTGTCACATCAAATACTGGTTCTTCAAAAATAATAAAATATTCGTTAGATGGGGAACCTGTAAATGTTTGTGAAATTCCCGAATAATAACTAACATCGTTTAGATTTGCATAATCACCATCAATTATATAATTACTATATCCTGTTGTATCTCCGGATAAAATTTTAACTGAACCGTTCAATGTATATGGTGAACCTGATAATACTCCAAAAATATTTGTAAAATCTATTTCAATATCAACATTGAGATTTGTATTAGCAACTGCTGTATATAAAACTTGAACGGACCCTGGTGAAATTGAACTTGAAATTTCAATTGTAACTGTTCCAACTGTTGGTGTCGGGGTTAGTGTGTTTGTAGGAGTTAAAGTCACCGTTGGTGTAACAGTGTTAGTAGGTGTTACTGTTGGCGTAATACTAGCCGTTGGGGTAACCGTTGGTGATGGTAGAGGGTTAACACAACAAGGAAATTCTATAACGTAACAAGAATCATACGGTAAATCATCCGCAATAAAACTTTCCGTAACATTAATAAAAAGTCTTTCTCTGATTGGTAATATAAGAACCCCATCATCACTTTTTAACATAAATTGACCTTCATATCTACCAACTACATTTGTATCAGAACTTGTAAATTGATAATATAAATAATATTCAGGCTCAGCATTAGGGTCTACTTGAGTTTTTTCAACAAAACCTGCAGGTCTTGTTAAAATTTTTGGTATACCTGTTTCAACACTAGTCATAGAAAAAAATAACGAAGAAACTTCAACCAAATCCATAAAATGATTATAGTCACTTCGACCGTCTTTAACAACTTGCATTTTTAAAAGAGGCAATGTGGCCTTTTTCTTAATAAAAAATTCCATTAATCTATTTTTATTTATAAATATTGAAATTTATGAAATAGATTAACTAACTTTCTTTTCTTAAGTTTGAATGGTAATGGTCAAATCTATTATGTTCGGTTGGAGTTAGTAAAAGTAACCCTGATGTTATGTTATTTTTTCTCGTTTCTTGGAAAATATGACTCATCCAAGTTTGTTCAAATGGTCTATCCCACTTAGTCTCTAAAAACATTTTTTTATTACCAGTTTTTGAAACTACTTGTGGCCAATTACAGTAATAAACTTCACCAATAGCATATGGTAAACCATCTAAAACTTTAATATTTTTAAATTCTGTTTTAGGAGCATTAGGGTCCAATCCCATATTTGGTAATCTATTTTTTTCAGGCCAATACGTTTCCCTAACATTTTGTGGTACGTTATACCAAGACCATTGTGTTGAATTATCACCATAAAACTCTGTAAAATTTAATTTTAAAAAATCTAAGTTTTCCTTACTGATAATATCTAAACTTATTTTATATAAATCTTTTACATACCTATTAAACCCATTTGCACATAGCTCCCCTTGTTTTGGATAAAAAAACATATCGTCCTCAAAGAAAAACATATAATCAGAATCAGATTTTTCAAAATGTTCAGCAATATATTGTCTACCACCACAAATACCTAAATTTTCACCAGTTCCAATAATTTCAAATCCATATTCCTCACATAATTTATTGTATTCATTGTCAGTACTCCTGTCTGTTGAATTATTTAATAAATATTTTTTAGGAGATTCAATAAAATTTTTATCATATTCTAACATACTTGTAATCAATGTACTAAGTTGTTTTGGACTATTAAAACCTATAACATAAACAGAAACATTACCTTTATTTAAATTATGTAATATTTGTTTATTAAATGTCAATTTATTTAATAATTCGTTTTTAATATCTTCAAAAAATTTACCAAACAAACCATTTGAATCAATTTCAAAATAATCTATTAGTTGACTATGTTTATATAACATGATACTAAAAATACTTTCTTCAGTTCCCATAAGATTACTATCCAAAGTATTTTTTAATAACCCATAATATATTGAATTAATTTCACTGATAGTATTTTTTGGTCCACCAAAAAAACCTCCTCGACAAACTTTAGTAACTTTTTCACCCGCATATTCACATATTTGATTAAATTCAAATCCATGTATTTCAGTTGATGTTTCGTATGGAAATGAAACAAATGTAAATTTATCTATATGTTTTGGTAATTTTTCTAAAACTTTATCATGAGTAAAGTAACCTGGATGAACAGTATTTGTTAATCCAGCATCAATCCAAAAAAGATATTCAGAATCAAACTTGTCTAAAATTTTAGCGTCATGAAGTAAAAAAACTTTTGACATAACCAATGGATTATAAAGTTCCAATTTTGCCTGAGTTGATTCTTTTAACCAACCAACTTGATTATACCATTTAGGGTTGTTTCTTATTTCTTGAATTTTACTATAAAATTCATTGTTTTGGAACCACGAAAGTTCTCTCTCAATAAATTGTGTATTTTGTAAACTTCTATTTTCAAAGACAAATTTTTTTAATTCATTATCTCCAAAAATTATCATATTTTCATCCACTTGCAAAAGTTGTTTAAACTTTTGTAAATAATGGTCAAAACTTCTTGACCATCCTTCATTTAATTTTCCTCTACCGATATCCCATAAACCAGTAACTAAAGTAAAACTCATAATTTAATATCCTCCAAAGACTTATAAAAACTTTTATTAATTACAAAATAATTGTCAGCCAAACCATTAGGACCATTTGTTTCATGCCACCAAATATCAAAAGTATATGTTTTAAATTTATCTCTATTATTAACATAAATTAATGACATGTAATGTTCTTCACTATATAATCTTTTTGTTTCCTCCGTAATCTTTTTTAAAGAATTTTGAAATTCATTTACATACCATTTCATAATTTCTTTTTTACCACCAAATAATCCCCCAATAACATGTAAGGTTGAATCATATTGATTGTAATAGTTTTGTGGTACAGTATCACTCCAATAATTTCTTAAATTATCTTTTGTAAAAATTGTTATTTGTTCACCCGTTTTATCAATCATTTTTTGTAAAAATTCATTGTCAAAAAAATATGAATCAAAATAACCCCTTGTAACATCACAATATGTTAAATATTTGTCAGGTAAAAGTCCACAATGACAAAATCCTGCATCAATCCAAAAATAGTAGTCATAAGAAAAATCTTCATTTAACAACCAAAAAAACTTATTGTATTGAATTTCAAAACATCTATCTGATTTTTTTATTTCTTCAAAGTTTTTATAATTTTCAATATAATTAAAATTTAAATTATTAGACAATTCAAATTGCTTAAGCTCTAATTGATTTTGACTTATATTATTTTTAACGTAAAAAAAATCATATAATTCTTGGTATTCTGATTTAGAACAATAACATGTAAAATCAGCATCTGTCATTCTCATAATAGAAATCAAACTCCATTTATAATGGTCTCTTCTACTTTGTCTACCACCGAATTCAGTACCAAACAAATTATTATATATTGCAGTTATAAATTTAACTTTTTTCATTTCTCAAATTTTTACAGTAATTAAAATCAAACATTTGGGGTGATAGTTTATTTGGGACATAAACATTCCAGTTATATGTTAAAATATAATGATTATTATCCACAGTATGATTAATATCCGAGAAATCATTCTGTTGTGTTGTTAACAACAATTTTGGACAAAAAGATATTACTTTTTTATATAGAACTTTATCAAAATATTCATCAATTGGAATAAACTTATGAGAGTTTTCAATATATTCGTTAGTATCCCATTTTGAAATTATTTCTGCGGATTTTTTTGTTAATATAAATGCGGTTGTCCCAAAAATCCCTCTGTGTTTGTTCTCATCTTTTGGTGGTAAATTATTTAAATCCACTAAAACATTATTGAAATTTTGAAGAGGTCTATGTATTGAGGGTCCAAAGTGAAAAAAATCCCAATCGTTTTTATTTAATTCTTCCTCACATTCTTTTAATAAGGTTTTTGAATATGGCATAAAAAACAAATCATCCTCCATAACAAGAATATAATCTTCGTTAGATTCTAAAAAGTTTTTTGCAATTTGTTGGTGAGAAAGACCACATCCTATGTAACTATTTGTGTCAATACCTTCAAATATTTCATATTGCCAACCCATATAATCCATTTCGTTTTGAAATTTTTCTAATCGGTTTGACCTTCTTTTAAGATTTATTACTATTTTCGGAATTTTATTTATTTCAATCATTATATATTAAATTATCTATATTATGATAACCTCTTCTGTGTACAAAAATGACAGATTCATTTTTGATTGCTGAGGTTAAGTTTCTATTAATATCAGTCCAGTAACCAAAAATATCAATATCTTGTTTATTACAATTATATCGGGATGCAAGTATTGATAATATACTTTGGTCTTGTCTATGGTTATTTTCTACCCCACAAATACATTCTGAAATTTTGGCAAATTTTAATGATTCCTCAAAAAAGTGTCTAAATTTTCCGTGTGTTTTAAATCCAATAATACCTGCAGATAATTGAGTGTCATTCATTTCTTCATCATTTGCATTCATTATTTCTTGACATTTTTTATGAGTGTAATTTTTATTTAAATGGTAATCACCAACTAAAAAAATCTCCTCATTATCAATAATTTTAAAAATAGAATCAATACTTCTCAAAGTACATGCTCCTGAATCCAACCAAAATAAATTAACATTTGAATCATAGTATTGATTCAAAATATATATTTTAAAAAAATAACTTTTTATATCATTTAACAAAGGATAGTTTGTTTTTTCTATATCAGTAAATTTTTTTATCTCAACATTCTTTAATGTATGTAATTTTTCAATTTCATTAGTACTAAGACCTAAATCATACACTAAAATTTTATCCACCAAATCAAAACTTGTTTTGTGAATACTACTAATCAAAGTTAATAAAGAATCAAAATATCGACTATTTGATGCCGTAACTAATAAATTATTAACCATTTCTTTTAATATATTCATTAATTTTATGTTCAGGATGAATAAAAGATTTGGCAATTTCAAAATTTTCTTGTACATAGTTTTTTAAACTATGGTACGTTTCCTCATTTAAATTTTGTAAAATATTTTGTAATTCATCAAAAGTATTAAAAGAGAAAAATCCATTAGAATTAAAATATTTAGAAATATTTTTTGTTCCAAAATAAATTGGGATAGTTCCGGATAAAAAACAATCTAAAATTTTTTCAGTGAAATAATCTTCTTCCTGTGAGTTTTCTATCACAATTGAAAACATGTAATCTTTTAAACCTTCTATTTTATACTCAATTTTTTTATTACATCCTGTACCGTAAAAATCAATGTCAGTGTCTTTTAAAGAATTAGCAATTTGATGTCTAAACCTATGTCCAGAATTCCAAGTTTTATCAGAATAAATAAAACTTATTTTTTTATTTTTTCCCCAAATGTTAATATCTTCATTTCTTAACCAAGTACCACCATGAGGTATAAAAACAAAATTTTCTATTTTATCACCTAAACTTTTAATATAAGAAAATACATATTTAAAGTTTTTTGATTTTTCTACAATATAAACATAATTTTCACCATTAACTATAGGAGGTTCTATTATCCAAGCAAAATTTGTTTTTGTAGTATCAATATTATCAGAAAAACATTTTCTATCTGTGTATACACAATAGTCATATGTTTCAATTTCTTTTCTCCATCCACTTTCAGGAGAAACATATCTTGATAATCCATTCTGACCATCAAGATTTTCATCAATAAATTTTATATTCATAATTTA
>Ga0315901_10008553_pt1 | contig 11878 bp, 14 predicted proteins | sample LakEriMetagenome_10_FD_203761 | JGI IMG/M metagenome (GOLD analysis project Ga0315901, IMG submission 203761) | Freshwater fungal communities from buoy surface, Lake Erie, Ohio, United States - Buoy 2 MA116 | ecosystem: Environmental > Aquatic > Freshwater > Lake | place: USA: Lake Erie, Ohio...
CCTTGAGCCATAAGAAGTAATGCGCCAAGAATTGAGGCAAGGGCAGGAATAACTACTGCATATCTTGTAAGTCCTAGTAGGCGCTTCATAACTGTCTTTAGGGTATCTGAAACAAACTCAAAATTACCTCGAGCGAGGTGATAATTCATCACTTTTTCAACGCGACCAATACAGAAGTGGGTTGTGTAGGGATCGAACCTACGACCCGGTGATTAAGAGTCGTGTAGCAACATTCAACTACGTTGAAGCCTTGCTACACAGCCTCTCTGAGCCTGCTAACGCATTCTCAGCGAGTCACCTTGCTCTACCAACTGTCCTTCAGAGGAAACTATTCCACATTCAACCGACATAATCTAGGCTTTTTATATGTCTAAAGAGAAACTAAGTAGTGAGCAAATAAAACTCCACAGTGAAGGTGCCGAATTCTTGGTTCTTGGAAACCTTCTTGTTAGGGGAATACACGCAACTAAGGCTTATACGAACTATCCAGGTTGGGATGTTATGGCCTTCAATCCTGAGAGCGGAAAGAGCGCGAGAATTCAAGTTAAATCTCGGTTTGCCACAGATGCTCTTGGCTTTTTAATTGGCAATCAAGACTTTGATTATCTGGTGATGGCGAAGTTGAACCGAGGCAGACGCTATACAAGGGCACGCGAAGAGGGGGAGTTGAGTCCTGAGTTTTATGTGATTCCTATATCAGACTTAGAGAAGGCCCTACGTAATCCGAAGACCAAGAGTTCTTTGGGTGGATGGCGTGTGACTCTTGCTCAATTACCACAGGATGCCGATACCTATAAAGACAATTGGCAGCAAATTTCTAAGTTCCTAGAACTCTGACCCAGGGTTATTAAATCTGTGCTCGCTCTATATGTGTATAGATGGCCTGAAATTTTGTGTTACAGAAGTCAGCAGGCCCAGGCAAGGGTAGAGCAGTTGAGTAGAATGAAGAGATGAAGAAACTAAAAATACCTCACTTCCTAGTTTTGTTCTCATTGTTAGTTTCCACTTTAGTTCTAATTTCACCTCCTGCTAGCGCAGTTCGCAATGGCCAAGAAACACAGGTTGGTAAATATGCGATACCAGTCCAAAGTTCTGCTTCGTGGTGTTCGGGTGTGGCAATAAGCACAAGAGTCGTACTCACTGCTGCGCACTGTGTAGTCAAAGGGAGTACAAGTGTTGCTGATATCAAGGTCGGCAATCCAGGTACAAATCAAACAATTCGTAGCCCACGCATTAATGTGATTGAGGTACTTGTCGAGCCAGGTTTCTCTAACGATGATTCTAGAAAAGTTCCAAAAAATGACATTGCTTTTTTAATACTGGCTAGTGATTTACCTAGCGTAAGTATTACTAGAGTTGCGACTGAGGATGACATTAAGGGGTTGGCAGGGAAAGGTGAGGTTTTGATGCTGCAGGGCTATGGGAGAACGGCAGAGGGGAAAGAAGCGTCAAGTTTCGCAAGTTTCCCGCGAAACGGCTTCTTCGCTATCGACAATATGCCCGTCTTTGACTCCACCCTGCACGCTATTTCTTCAAAAACTTACTCGGCGTGTAACGGTGACAGTGGCGCACCTGTGGTTTATGAGGATGGGAAAGATGCAATATTGCTTGGAGTAAATGTTGGTGGAGGGGGAGCGGAGAACAACTGTCGTCAAATTAGTTCAGATAATATTTTTTATACAGAGGTTCAAATTCCATCTAGACACTCTTCCATTCTTGTAAATTCTATTGTCAAGTCATCCCCAACAGTTGGAGTTACCCTAAAAACAGCACTTGAAGGAAAAGCCGCAGCAGAAAAAGAACTGACACAATTAAGAAGTGAGTTAATTTCAATCAAATCAGAACTAGATTTAACTAAAGCAACTCTATCTAGCACTCAAAGTGCTCAAGCCGCGCTAGTCGATGAAAGAAACATACTGATTGCTAACAACAAGGCTCTCACAGCAGAGGTCCAATCCTTAAGTGAGGCTCTGCAGAGCCTTAAGAATGAAGTTCAAATTCTTACCAAGTATGCAACGACAACGATTACTTGTGTGAAGGGTAATAGCACAAAGAAAGTTAGAGGGATTGGCCCCACTTGTCCAAAGGGGTATAAGAAGAAGTAATCACCGATGGCCAGTCAATAGGTCTGGGCAAAGGTAGAGCAGTTGAGTAGAGTAAAGAAATGACTTTGCATAATGAGAATTTCATAGCGATTGACTATGAAACAGCGAACAGTAGTTACTTGAGTGCCTGTGCTCTTGGAGTCTCAGTCGTAATTGAAGGAAAAGTAACTGAGACATTTGCAACCTATATTAAGCCCCCAAAAGAATTTGCAGAGTTTGACCAATTTAATATGGTGATTCACGGCATTAAGCCTGCTGATGTAAAGGGTGCTCCAACCTTTGACGATATCTGGAAACGTGTCGAAAGTTTCACCTCAAAGTATGAATTACCTATTGCCTGTCACTATTCAGGTTTTGATATTCGAGTGACTCAAGCGCTCCTCAAACACTACGAGAAAGAGTTTTCTGACATTAAGTTTTATGATACTTATACGATTGCTCGAAAACTATGGCCTCATCTTATAAACCACAAATTAGATACTTTGGCAGAGACATTTGGAATTGACTTAAATCATCACGATGCATCATCAGATGCAGAAGCCTGTGCAGAGATAGCCCTGAAACAGATGAGAGAGTTAAATAAGAGTTCGCTCTCTGATGTTGCAGAAAACTATGGATACAAATTGGGATTACTCACTATGAGTGGCCTAAAGACAATGTCAGACTCGAAGAATTATGGGAGCCAGCATTCAAGGTCAAGCAATATCAAATCTTCTTCAAAAGATGTTTTACCAAATATGAACGTAAATGTTGGGAGTGATTTGTACGGGAAGAATATTGTCTTCACGGGGGCTCTAACTTCAATGGAGAGAAGCGAAGCAATTCAAAGAGCAGTTAATAATGGTGCTGTTGTTCAATCAGGAGTTAGCAAAAAGACAGACTTGATTATCGTGGGAGTGAGTGACTTTATTGATTTTAAGAATGGTAAAAAGACGCAGAAACTAAAAGATGCAGAGACTTTGTCTCAGGCAGGAAGTGGTATTTCACTAATCGACGAAGAAGACTTTCTTCGAGTGACCATATGATGGCTGCGTCAGATTCTGGGCAAAGGTAGAGAGATTAAGTCGAGTTAGGCTATGAAATCGAAAATATTGGTGCTATCTATGACCCTGACTCTCTTCACGCAGATAACTTCTGCCTTAGGTAATGAGACAAAGAAGTTTCCCTGTGGTGGAACTGCTACTTACTCGGTAGTAATGCCTGCTGGTGTTGCGATGAATGGAAAGCAGTGTAGCGGCACTCTTACTATAGATGACAGTGTAAAAGCCATCGGTGTTGAAGCGTTCAAAGGGGCCAAACTTGAGGCTGTAACATTTCCTGACTCTCTTGAGTTGATTAGTATCAGTGCATTTGAAGAAACTCAAATAAGGTCGGTTCAAATTCCCAATAAGGTTGAGATTATCGGTGAGAGTGCTTTTGCCAATAACTCTTACTTGAGCGAGGCAACAATCCCAAACTCAGTAAAAGTTTTGGGCGCTTTTGCATTCTATGGCACGCGTCTCAAAAGAATAGATATTCCAAATAAACTAACAAAAATTGAAAATTGTGCATTTGGAAATCTTGGTTCGGAACGTAGTATATCTCTGGTCATTCCACCCTCTATCACTTCCATAGTTGGATGCGCATTCTGGAATTCTGGGATTACGGACATATCTTTTAACTCTTCACTTAAATTTTTAGAGGGATTTAATAGAAATAAGATTTCAACTTTAGTGGTGCCTAATTCTGTTACGCATATTGGAAGTTCTGCATTTGCTAGTAATCCTTTAGTCAGTCTTCAAATACCTGATTCAGTGATAAGTATTGATAGAAATGCCTTTGCTAATACTTACCTATCGGAAGTGATTTTGCCTAATTCGCTAAAGACTATTCAGGATGAGGCTTTTGCACGTAACATAATATTAAAGACAATTTCTATACCAGATAAATTAGAATATTTGGGGAAAGATGTTTTCAAAGAATCATTATCCTTACAAACAATTTATTATTGCGGCAAATTATCAGGATTGCCGATTACGCCAGTCTGCCCTCCTGAACGTCAAGCCGCAATTGATGCAGAGAAAGCCGAAGCCGATTTAAAGGCTAAACAAGAAGCAGAAGCCAAGGCTAAACAAGAAGCAGAAGCCAAGGCAAAGGCAGAAATAGAAGCGGCACGTCAGGCTGCAATTGCAGAGGCTGCTCGTCAAGCAGAAATTGCGGAAGCAGCAAATAGGGCTGCAGCAGAAGCAGAAGCCAAAGCCGCAGCCGAGTTAAAGGCTAAACAAGAAGCAGAAGCAGCAGCCAGTAAGAAAAAAACCATTACTTGCGTTAAAGGTAAGACAGTGAAGAAAGTAACGGCTGTTAAACCTATATGCCCTAAGGGATATAAGAAGAAGTAGAGTAAGAAAATGAGAAGAGTTCTGGCAGTCTTCTTTCTGAGCATCTCTCTGTCTTTGCCAGGTGTTAGTCCCGCAATCCCTGCTGATGGAGTTCTATATATTGATTCTGATTACCTACAGGGTTATGACAGAAAACTCTTTAAGCACTGGATTGATGAAGATAAAGATAATTGTGATACGAGAGCCGAAGTTCTTATAGAAGAGGCTGTAACCAAGCCAAAGATTAACAAGAGAAACTGCGCCCTAACTGGTGGAAAGTGGATTAGCCCGTACGACAATAAAACTCACACCAAGACGAGCGCTCTTGATATTGACCATCTAGTTCCACTTGCAGAAGCCTGGCGCTCTGGCGCTTGGAATTGGACAACTTCTCAGCGCCAAGCATTCGCCAATGACCTAAGTGAGAGTAGGACGCTAGTTGCTGTAACTCTTAGTTTGAATAGGTCTAAAGGAGATAAGGACGTTGCAAATTGGCTACCTAATTTAAACCTCTGTGAATACATTCAGTCTTGGCTAGTTGTTAAAACGAAGTATTCATTAAGCGTTGATTCTAATGAAGCATCAAAGTTAGATACATTGATAAGTCAGTGCAACCTAAACTTCGTGATTGTTCAGTCAAGTGAACCAACTCCGACACCAACTCCGACACCAACTCCCACATCAACACCTATACTCAGGACTATTTCACCTGGAGCATTTTGTAGTCAGTCAGAGGCAGGCCAGCAAGGTCAAAACTCCAAAGGAGTTATCTATACTTGCAAAGTATCAGACACAGAGAATCGTTTAAGGTGGCGACAGTAATGAAGAGATTATGGAATGAAACATTAACAGTGCTTGCGTTGTCATTTCTAGGGGCATTCTCTTATCCCGCATTTAATAACAATATTTCAAGTACTCAACAGTTTGTACTTGATACTGTGCAATGGGTTTGCTGGTTAGCCTTTACTTTGGATTTAATTTATGGAATATGGAAAGCAAAGAGCAAGACAGATTATCTCAAGCGCCATCCTCTAGAGATTGCTTCAACCTTACTTCCATTCTTAAGACCACTAAGACTATTGCGCGTCATTTCATTTGGAGGACTAGCAATTCAAAAGGTTGCAATGGGGCGGCAGTTTGCTATTACATTGAAAGTAATGCTCACTGCACTATTTGTCGCATACATATCAGCAGTCCAGATAACAATTACAGAGAGAGCAGTAGAGAGTTCAAACATCAAGGACTTTGGAGATGGGCTTTGGTGGGCAATAAGTACAGTAACCACAGTTGGATATGGGGATTACTTTCCTACGACGACAGAAGGCAAGTTCATTGCAGTGATGCTAATGGTTATGGGAATTTCTTTAGTTGGAGTTATAACTGCCTCAGTGGCTGCTTGGTTTGTAAAGATGGCTAATGCAGAGTCTGGGCAAAGGTAGAGCAGTTGAGTAGAGTTAGATTGTGAAATTCCGTCTTCCTTTGGTGCTGTTAACTTTCACAGTGTCTTTTCAGCCGCTAACTGTCCCAGCGTTTGCTATCGACTACCAAGATTCAAGAACTCCCGTGATTCAAAGCATAAGTAAACAGGAAAGAATTACCTACATCAATGATGAGTACTTTCTAGTGTTGGACTTTGAGGTGAAGGTAAAGTCTTATTCAAATCCTTTGAGCGGAATAAAATTTTTCTATATTCGCGATAACCTAAGTTACCCAAGAGGATGTCAACTTCTTCCAACGGAGTATTCACCAATGACATTTTTATACGGACAAGATTTTTCGACAAAACTCGACTCAAGGAAAACTCCTGTTGGATTAGTTTCAAGCGAGAAGTTTGATGGTTTTCAGGTGGAAACACACAGATTCTCATTTTCGTCAAATAGTCTGAGATACTTGTTAAATACAAAATTTCAATTCTGCGACCAAACATTAGAACTTGATTTTCTCCACCTATATGATGTCGCAGGTTTCAGAAACACCATAAGTTTCTCGAGTCGCTACTTCTTTCCTGAACTTTTTAATGTCCATCCAAGCGCTAAGTACCAGTACTATGAAGTTGAGGATGTAAACACTAAAGTTTCTAACTCTTCCTGTCCAGAACAGATTTATGAAATACCTGCACCTCGATATCAGAAAATTACAGGTCGACAAATATGTAACCACGTAATAACTACATCTAGTCTTGCGCTGAAACCCTCATTATTGGCAAGCGAAGCAGCCAAGGTCAAGCAAGAAGCAGAGGCAAAGGCGGCTGCTGACAAAGCAGCAGCAGAGTTAAAGGCAAAACAAGAAGCAGATGCAAAGGCGGCTGCAGAGTTAAAGGCTAAACAAGAAGCAGAAGCAAAGGCGGCTGCAGAGTTAAAGGCTAAACAAGAAGCAGAAGCAAAGGCGGCTGCAGAGTTAAAGGCTAAACAAGAAGCAGAAGCAAAGGCAGCAGCGGAGTTAAAGGCAAAGCAGGAAGCGGAAGCAAAGGCGGCTGCAGAAAGAGTGGTTTGTGATGCCAATAGAGAGCAACTTCTAAGTGTTCAGAACTCGTTGCAAACCGCTATCAAGTCATACCCGAAATCAGCAAGTACTCTAAATGATACGAGGTCAAGGCTCCAGACTGCTCTTAGTTCTAGTTGTATTGCAGATGTGACTCTGAATGATTTTAGAGGGGAAGTTCTTTCGGTTATTGCTCAAGCGAAGATATCTGCATCTACAAAGAAGACAACAATCACCTGCGTAAAAGGCAAACTAACCAAAAGGGTCACAGCAGTAAATCCAAAGTGTCCTAGCGGATATAAGAAAAAATAGTCACTGATGGCCAGGATGTAAGCCTGGGCAAGAGTAGAGAGATTTAGTAAAGTAATACTATGAAAAAATTACTAATCGGGGCTCTAGCCCTTTCATTGCTAACGCCTATCCCAGCGAATGCGGCTAAGACAGTTCCATATAAGAATCAAAAAGCAGGCCAATTCTGCAAAACTGTTGATATCGGCAAGAACGTTAAGTTGCCTGATGGTATGAAATTAAAATGCACTAAAGATGGCACAAGAGCCAGATGGAAAATGAGTCACTGATACTGGGTTTTAAAGGTTAGAGAATAGGAGAGCACTTGGGACTATTTCGCAAGGACCCAGTAAACCCTCGTCTCATTCTTGGTCTAGTGCTATCCCTTTTAATCTCACTTTTATCTTTTCCAAGCGCAGCAGAGGGATTTCTGAATCGTGATTGTAGTAATCTGAAGAAGCGAACAATTGTTAATCAGAATGCATATGTAAAAGCCTGGGACAAGTATCAAACTGCCTACGGAAATTGGCAGGAGTTAACTGACTCTTATAAGAAGTTTGAGAACCCCGAGGCGGTAAACAGATTGAGAGCAACTCTTAAAGTAGCCGAAAAAACTCTAATAGACTTAAAAAGATTCCCGAAGTGCCTTAAGGGAGGGAAGTGGTCAGGAATTCCTACTGAATTGGGGAGAATTACAAATGCGTACAAGGACCTCGATGGAAATCTGGGGTTTGCTCTGTATAAAAACTATCTCCCAATTCCTATTGATTACACGAGTTACTTGAAGTGAAGTCTCTACCTATTGCCGTTCTCGCCTTAGTTTTTGCCCTCTCTGGGTGTTCTAGTTCTCCACCGTCTGATAGCAGTGGTTTCTGTACAAAACCTGGAGATGTAAGAGAATTCAAAAGCGCCTTCGAAATTTGTTTACAAAGGGATGATTTTTTGGCCTGGTTTTCAAAGGGTTCCGAGATTGAAAAGATGTTGACTATTGGCAGAATTGTTTTTTATCGTGCAGCAAAAACAAGTAACCTTGAGTGGGAGAAGTTGGTTTCTCAACTCAATATAGATATGGAATCTGATGGAGTCCTTGTAGGACGAGAACTGTGGGTGGAGACTGGTCTAATTGAATCCATAAGCACGGTGGCTGGTGGTGAACCTAGGTGGGATAGTTTACTTGTGGCGTTAGGTAAATTTGAATCAGCCAGTGCAAGTTATGACGCTGCCTTTAGTGATTGGTTTCAATTAGTAACTAGAGAAGTTCGCTCAAGAGGCTCTGTATCTGCCAGAGAAAGACTTGACTTAACACAGAGAATGAATCAAGCAGAAGACACCAAGACTCGACTTTTTCTCCAAACGCTGGTTCCTGAGTTTAAACCTTTCGTCTCGGCGAAACTTGAAGAAATAGGAATTCAAAATGAGTTTGAAGCCGCAGAACTGACCTTACAATATTTGAAATCTAAAGGTTAAGTCAAGACTCAGTATTATTAAACAGGGGACTAGTTTATTCTGGAGGCAAGAAGAGACCGATAACTAAACTTGCGAGCATATAAGCGGCAAAGGGGTAAAGAAAAATATTTAAAAATTTCTTCTTGGGGGATATCTCGGATTTAGCCCTCTTGATTCCATAAACTAATCCGACTATCAAGCAGATAAAAACTATTAGTGCTTGGTTTTCCATAGGTAGATTGTACAACCGAAAATCCTGCCGTTACCATAAAGACACGTTTCCAATGTCACTAGGCAGGATTGAGTACCCGAGCGTTACTTCTAAGCAACACCACTAGCGTTGCGCTTTAGCAACGCTCGGTACTATCAGTCGTTAGAACTCCTGTAATTCCAGTATCAATTCCAAAGGCTGCTCCATATATCGGACACAGTATTTACTAGCCACCATATCGCACGCAAAAGTGTCACAAAAATGGGCGCTCCAACAAAAGAGATTGCCCAGATTATTTTCCCTTTTTTGTCAGGCCAAACAAGGATGTTTAACAGAACTATGACTGGGATGCCTAAGTAGATTGAGCGAAGCCAGTAATACCAAATTTGACTGATATCTTCGGCGGTATCCCAGGTAATTAATAGAGCCCACCAGGTAACAAATACACCAAGGACCCCCAGGAGAAAAACACTCAATTTAGCCCAGGGTACAAGGCTCTTAAGCCGTGCTATCACCATTAGATTCTACAAATGATTGGGAAGTATTGGAAGAAAACTTGAGAGATATTGACGAGAGCAGTTTCATCCCTTGGTCGTTGCTTCTTAGCAACACCTACAAGCGTTGCGCTTTAGCAACGCTCAGCATTACCAGGCGTTATATCTACTGTTATTTCGGTAGCAGTCCAAAGGGGGCTACCAAAGTAGCCCCTAAACCGTTGGCAGTCAGTCTGCAGTCACTTAAGTGTTTATTCAGTACAAAGGCTGTTTGCCCGCCAGTTGGCGGGCTATATAAGAACGGTAAATCAGTATCTGATAATTGTTTTATGGGCGACCTCTGATAAAAGAGGTCGCTTATTCATACCGTTAACTACATTGTTACAACTAGTTACAAACCGTTATTTATTTCTCGCTTCAGTCTTCGGCTCATTTGGATTCGCCGAAGCCCAAAGCGGAGGCGAATATTCAAAGAATTCTATTTCCAATACCTGAACCATAATTACCTTATAGGTAACTACAGATACTGGAATTAAGTACCAATGTATTTACTTAACTATCCTCAGTCATCAGAGGAGACTTTTGATTCTCTGAATACGACCACTTGGCCCCCACAACCAAAGTGAATGGGTCCCCTAGGGCTTTCTCCATACCCCCCTCTGTCAAAATAAGAGCCACACCTACGACAGCCAGCGGTTACCCCTCTATGCCTTCTTGCATATTTGTTCATTAGCCCTGTGTCGTAAGCAGCACGTTGAATGTAGTACTTATTCCTGTCCTTCTTGCCTTCTCGGAAATATACAGTTTTTATGAAACCGTACTCCTCTAGGACATCTAAACATTTCCTGATTGAGTTCCTACTAATGCCTGCCTCAGCAGCGATAGTTGTGTAAGAAGGAAAGACACAGGTCCCATTCTCTCCCAAATGAGATACCAAGCAGATGAGTACATCCTTTGCTCTATGGTCTCCCATTCTTCCTAAGACTTGATAGGCAGGTATTGGCAGAGGGGCGTAAAGCCCCCCTGGTTGAATAGTGTTTATCTCACCGGTTCTTTTGTTTATCGTCCTCAAATTAAGTCCCTTGCAATTAATCGGATTTTTACCTTACTTGAATTTAGAGATTTGAACCCTGGGCCAATGGGTCTATTCCGCCATCTAAGTATTGCTAACACCTGAAAATAGTGAGGTATTCCCTGTATGAGAAATAAATTCAAGCAGTTTATTACCTGCATCATCTATCTCGCTATCCAGCACCGAGGTATATACACGCAGGGTCATCATTGGGTCAGAGTGGCCCAGTAGTTTCTGGGCAGTTGTTACGTGAATCCCTTGTGTCTTAAGAAGGTAGGCGTAAGTCCTTCTGAAACTATGAACCGTTACACCGTGCCTATTGGCACACTTCTGCATCGGCTTGTAGGAGGCTGGTAGTGGTTTGAACCAGCCCAGGTATGGAACTTTTCTAACACTTGTCTTGGATTTGCAAGGACCATTCACAGTTCTGGATACAAATACAAATTCATCCCGAATGTCCGAAGCAGTAATCGCTGCTGCCTCAGACCACCGAAGGCCGTGTAGCGCTAGGAATCTAATCTGATGGTTGCATCTTCCCCAATCATTGGCATCAACCTCTGGCCAGGTCAGGAACTTCTTCTCTGAAATTTGTATGGGTGCTGTCTTTAGTCCATCTGCTGGATTTGTGTTTGTGACTTTGTATAACTTAGCCTCACGGTAGATTGTCTTGACCAGCATTAGGCAATGCCTGGCGCTCTGTGGTGGCAGCGATAATAATTTCTGTTGCAGAGCAACCACATCAACGTCATCAACTGGCATAGAGCCAATAACGGGCATTAGATGGCGTCTATATAACCGCTTGTAATCGTGGAGAGTTTTCGGTCTAACCTGTATAACATTCCAGACAGTCTCTACCCAGTCATTAACTAACACTTCGTTTGAACCTTCCGTTAGGAAGGACCTACTGATTCAAACTCACTGGGTTATCACCCTAAAGTGAGCAGTTTTTCAGAGCCACTTACGCTCGTAAGTGGGTTGTGTAGGGATCGAACCTACGACCCGGTGATTAAGAGTCACCTGCTCTACCAACTGAGCTAACAACCCGTTGACCATTTGTCGTGATCAAGCGGAGCACACTATAACCAGTACCGCCTTAGATACCAATTTCTAAGCCAAATAGATGAGAATGAAGCCATGAAGTCCAATTGGCAAAAAGCCATTTTTAGCCTTTTGAAGTCAAAAAAAGAGCTGAAACACAGAGCAGCTTTTACTTCACAAGAAACTCTGATAGTTCTAATCGCAAGCTTTGCACTTACTTCTTTCTCTCTTGTATCACCGAGCTCGAAATATCAGATTGAAATACTAGAACTTGCTTCAGCTAATGGAGCAGAGTTTGAACCAATTAAGGCACTTGAAACTCTGGCAGTGAAAGGACGGGCGCCAAAGACGGGATATTCAAGATCTGCCTTTGGTCCTGCCTGGGC
>Ga0315901_10008555_pt1 | contig 11877 bp, 6 predicted proteins | sample LakEriMetagenome_10_FD_203761 | JGI IMG/M metagenome (GOLD analysis project Ga0315901, IMG submission 203761) | Freshwater fungal communities from buoy surface, Lake Erie, Ohio, United States - Buoy 2 MA116 | ecosystem: Environmental > Aquatic > Freshwater > Lake | place: USA: Lake Erie, Ohio...
CCCATTTCCAACTATATCCAGGAGCAGATGGGAAATCGACCTGGCGGCTCCAGAGGGGGGTAATCCGCCGTTAATCCGAATCGTGCGACTCTGCCGACGTCACTGCCGCCGTCCCAACCTCCCGTAGACTCGCCAATTCAATCTGCCGATACGTCGAGTCCCCCTTCCTCCAAACCTGCAAATGCACCGGCACTCTCGAAGCGAGCACCGCGGCTGCCTGCACACAGTAGCTCTCCAGACCCGGAGTCGGCATGCCATTGATGTTCACAATCAGATCACCGGGCCCCAGTTTTCCCGACAAAACTCCCTCGTGAATTGCCCGCACCGAGACCCCGTGCGGCAGGTCCGGATCAATCTCGACGGGTTCTTGCGGACAAGCGAGCGAGAACCCCCACTCCCGTTCTCCCGGCAGAGCTGGGGGTAGAATGGGCTGGTCTTCAACCGCCACTGTCAGCACCTCAAAGGCATTGCGCCGCAACACACTCAGCTCCAGCGTCTGCGGAGGCAGGGTTGCCAGAATCATGCGCTGCAATTCGGGAAGGCTGCGGGCCGGAATGTGCTGCGAGGCCAACAGGATGTCGTCTCCGCACTTCAGCCCCCCCAGATCCGCGGGAGAGCCAGGCACGACATAGTCGACATGGGCCACCAACGATTGCGCCTGCGATTCATGCTTCCTCCAGGCCGCATGGGCGAACATCCCGATCCAGCCCCTCCTCACCCGGCCAAATCGCATGAGATCGCCCACCATCGCATCGGCCGCCAACGCCGGCACGGCGTGCCCCTGGCGGTCGTCGTGAGCCGCATGTTCGGCAATGCAGATGCCCAGAATTTCGCCGTCGGTCGTCAGCAAGGGCCCCCCCACATTCCCGCCGGTCGCCACGTTGGTGCCGATCAGATCCAGCTCATGGATGGCCGACCGGGCCCCCATCGAACCGCGCTTCAGAACCTGTCCCAGTTGCAGCCCCGTCTGCGGATCATCGACATCGGAGAGCGCCAGCACCACCTGCCCTGGAAATGGCGGGTGGCGAGCGATGCCACGGACCCGAATCCAATCGGGGTTGGGTGGCACAAATTCCAGAATCGCAATGTCGGAGAACTCATCGCCGGCAACGAACCGCGCCGAGACTTTTCCCAACTCGGGATGTGTTGGTGGAGCGTACACCCGCAGGGGAACAACCGTGCGTCCACGCACCAGCGTCCAGGAGGTCAGCACATAGGCGCGGGGATCGACAATCACGCCGAACCCAATCGTTGACTCTTCCTCTCCCGCGCCCTCATCGCCAGCCTGGATCCGCACCACCGAGGCGGGAATTTCCTGACCCAGCCGTTGCAGAGTCAACCAGGGATTGTCAACTGCTGAGGTGCTTGGTGCTGCTGGAGCCGAGAGCGGCAGGAACGCCTGCAGAGAGGGCCACATCCACCGGCTTCCCAGCACCACAACGAGGCAGACAAGGCCCCCCGCCAGCAACAGACCGGTCCAGCGCTGCAAGGGGGTCTGTCTCATGGGCCGGAAAAATGAAGAACAGCAGAATCGCCGCGTGGGCGCAAGACGACCCGACCGCACCACTTTCAAGAGTGATCGCCGGGCCACTGACTCTACTACTCTCCCAGGGACTGCAGCCGTTGGCGCGACTCACTGCCCCCCCGGCGGTCACAGCACTGGTTTTTCGGGGATACCCCGCAACTGGTGATTCCCCATTTTCTGCTTGCACTTGGGGCACTTGGCCTTGGCAACGCTGTCTGGCGATTTGCCTCCGACCTTTTCTTTCTTGCGGCTGTCTTCACTGACAATCAGACCGCATTTCTCGCACTTGTGACCAAGGACCACAGCGGGACGGGCGGTATCGGCCTTGTAGTACGGCCAGACACTCTCGGGAATCGCCTGGAATTTCGACTCACTGTAATGGCAGGTGAACTCCTCGAATTCATCCTCGAGTGGGATGTTCGTCCCGGCACCGAGGTCCCGCAGCCCATACACCTCTCCCAAGGACTCGGACAAAGCCCGAAACTGGCTCAATCCCAAGCTCAGGTAACCCTTCTCCGTCGCCGTATCGAGGGCGGGCAGACGCAGTCCAATCCGGCCTTCGCCGAACACGGGAACATCGGCAAACAAGGACTCCTGTCCGGGCACTGTCGGCTGCGCAATCTTCAATTGCTGCAGTTGACTGCCCGAGAGGCTCAACTGCTCGGGCAGTTTCAATTCCACCAGCGCCTTCCCTGAGGCGAAATGTTCGAGCATCGCCTTGCGATTGGCCGCCTTTTGCTTTGGCTCCTGCATCGCCCGAAACGGCCCGCCTCCTTTGAACAGCACTGCCACCAGGAGGTGGTCGGCACTGATTCCCAGGTCCGCTGGGAACCCTTCGGCCACCAGGCTTCCCGGAGTCAACTTCAGCTTCTGCGGTACAACCCGGTGGATCAACACGTCGGTGATCCACTGAGTGTAACCCACGGAGGGAGCGGCAGGTGTTTCGGGCTCAGCCCCTTCACCCGCGACTGCCAGTGCCGCATCGCCGGTGATGGCGCTGGAATCGGCCGACGGAACGAAGAAGATCGTCTTGCAATTCGGACAACGCCCGGTACGGCCGCGATGCCTCTCCTGCACCTGAATGCGGTGGCCTTTCGGGCAATAGACCAGGAACCGCCCTGGAGCCAGGACGGCAGATTGGCTGCGACGACGCCTGCCGCTCTTGGCACGATCCGCCGATTCCTGCTGTTCTTGCAGCGCCGTGTTCAACAGCGCGTCACCGCCTGGATTCTCGGAATGAGTCGGGACGGCCGCAGCCACGTTCGCCGTGGGCACCGCCTCACCCACCACCGGGATCGCGTCGTCTGTGGCGGGGATTTTCGACGGTGCCTCCGCGCGAGGACTGGCCTGTTGCTCCAGGGGCACTCCCGCCACCGGAATAAAATCGAGATCCGACTCATCTTCTTCCGGCTCGGCCAGGTCGGCACGGACAGCCGGCGTCTCTGCAATGGGCTTCAGGAGAGGCGCTTCGAGTTCGTCTCCGGTCTCTTTCAGGGCGAAGGTATCTCCTCCCAGATCCGGCAAACCCGAGTCCAACTCCTTCAGAGGTGCCAGCGCGACGTCGTGCGTCCCCTCATCTTCACCCCCCTCAGAAAACCCAATATCTGGATTCAGATCGAAGTCATCGTCGTCGGCCAAGGTCGCGAAACCCGATTCGGCCGGGGTGTAGGTTTGAATCGGAAGCGAAAATCCGGGAGTCGATCGGCCGGCATACATCCGCGACGCCATCCGGGCCATGGCCGCCTGTTCGATCTCGAGAGTGAGGTAGGCACCACAATCGCGGCAACGCAGCACCCCCTGGGGCAGCATCATCCCGCACTGGGGACAGGGGGTCTCGCGACTGCCCCCTCCCGGTCGCCCTCCCCCGGTGACGACAGGGGTAGCCGGTGGAACAGGTGGAACAGCCAGAGCGGGAAGTTCAGCGCCACAATCCGGGCACTTGGTCTCATCCCCCATCACAACGGCATTGCAAGCCGGACAGTCCCGCAGGGCCACATCCATCAAACCGACCTCCCACAGCACGCTGCCGAATGATACTCCAGCCACACCTGAACACAAAACCACCCATCCGTTTCCGGAGGGAAATGTGCTCATCGCGGGGCACAACCCACCCCAACTCCATCCTATCAGAGGGTCGACTCAATTCCAGCAGGAATACTGCGCAGGCTGGGCAAACTGCACAAAGGCTGAAAAAATCTCGATTGCCCGTCGATCGAATCATTAAACTCGCGACAAACCAGCGTAGAATAACTGACTTCTCAGGAAAAAACGGCCCCCACTCCTCAAAGTTTGGCTATTCTGTGGAAACAGCCCAGTTGTTCAGAGCTTTCCAAACGTTGGATGGATGAATCAACAGCGGTCCGTGTTCCTGAGAGCCTACTTCTTCAGTTTTGACTTCCCTGGAGCGTCTTTTCATGTCGCTGTCTCGTCTGAGTCGTTGGTCGGCCGCCGGGCTGACCGCCTGGGCCCTGCTGAGCGGCCCGCTGCATGCCCAAGGGCCGGGAGCCAGCCCCCCACCTGCCAGCCCTCCCCAACGCAGCCCCTTCGAGGCCGCGACTACCGGAGCCAAAAAGGTCGATGGGTTGATCCCCATGTACTACAAGGATCAACAGATTCTGGCCGAGATCCCGGCCGGGTTGCTCAATCAGAACCTGATTGTCATCACCTCCATCGCCAAGGGAATCAGCGCGGGACAGGTTCTGGGGGGGATGAGCTGGGGCTTTGGAGACGATGCGGTCTGGGCGTTTAACAAATCTGGCGAGAAGATGCAGATTGTGCGGCGCAATCCCCGCTTCAAGGCGGCCCCGGGCAGCCCGGAATCCGCTGCCGTCAAGATGGCCTACAGCGACAGCATCCTGTACGCCCTGCCAATCGTCACCAGCACCCCCTCGGGCGGTTCGCTGGTCGACATGTCCCGCATCTTCCTGAGTGATGACCAGCAGATTGGCCGGTCGATTGGGATGGGTTTCAGCCCCGACCGGTCGACGGTTGGCGAAGTGAAGGGCTACCCGACCAACACGGAAATCGAAATCAACGCCGTCTACTCCGGCGCGGGTGAACTCGACACCGTTCCCGATGCCCGTGGAGCCCAGGTCACGGTCCACTACAGCATCAGTCGGCTGCCCCAGAACGACTTCCGCCCCCGCCTCGCCGATGACCGCGTGGGATATTTCCTCACGGTCGTCAAGGACTTCAGCGACAAGAAGGCCGACGAGAACTTCCAGCGGTTCATCAACCGCTGGCACCTGAAGAAGAAGGATCCCGGGGCCAAGCTCTCGCCCGTTGAAGAGCCGATTGTCTTCTACATCGAAAAAACCACCCCCATCAACCTCCGCCCGTACATCCGGGCCGGGATTGAAGAGTGGAACAAAGCCTTTTCCAAGCTGGGTTACGACTCGGCTGTTCAGGTTCGCGACCAGCGCGATAACGACGACATCGACCCCGAAGACGTCCGGTACAACTTCTTCCGGTGGATTACTGCCAACGCGGGCTTTGCGATGGGCCCTTCGCGGGTCAATCCGTTCACCGGGCAGATCCTCGACGCCGACATCATCTTCGACGCCGACTTCCTCTCGACCTGGAAGCAGCAGTACGAGACCTTCACCTCGGCCGACATGGCCGCCCTGATGGGCCAACCGGTCGACCCCGGACTGAAGGCTTTCGGCGACGTCCTCAAGAGTCCTCACAACCACCGCCATGGCGAAAGTTGCGACTATTGCCAACAGGCGGGAGGCCAGATCGGGTTCGCCACCTCGGTCATGCTGCTGCGGGGCGACATTGACGCTCCGGTCGGCGGGGTTCCCGATGAGCTCATCGCCCAGGGCCTGAAGGAAGTCGTGATGCACGAGGTTGGACACACCCTCGGCCTGCGTCACAACTTCAAAGCCAGTTCCTGGAAGACCCTGGCCGAAATTGACAATCCCGCCCTCGGCGTCGGCGAAGCGACTGTCGCCAGCGTGATGGACTACACCCCCACCAACATTGCCCCCAAGGGACAGAAGCAGGGGCTGTACTACACCGGAACCCTCGGTCCCTACGACTACTGGGCCATCGAGTACGGATACAAGCCCATTATGGGGAGCGAAGCCGAAGAGCTGAAAAAGATCGCCGCCCGCTGTGGTGAACCCGGTCTCGACTATCTGACCGACGAAGACACCCGCGGTTCGGTCGATTCCGATCCGCTGTCGAACCGGTTCGACCTGGGCAAGGATCCTCTCGAGTTCGCGCGTCGTGAGACCAAAACTTCCGCCGAACTGTGGGCTCAGGTGGTTGACCGGGCGGTCGTCGATGGCGATGGCTATCAGCGGGCGCGGCAGGCGTTCGGCATGCTGTTTGGCAAGTACTGGCAAACGCTCTCTTACGTCGCCCGGTTCCCCGGAGGTGTGTACGTTCATCGGGACCACAAGGGGGATCCCAACGGTCGCAAGCCGTTTGTGCCCGTCGAGGCGGCCAAGCAGCGTGAGGCCATGAAGTTGCTGACCGACTCGGCCTTCAATGTTCCGGCACTCCCCCCGGCTGACGTGCTCAATTCACTGGCCTCCAGCCGCTGGAGCCACTGGGGGACCCGCGACGTCGCCCGGCTCGACTATCCGGTGCAGCAGCAGATCGCCAACGCCCAGAGCAACATCCTCAACCAACTGCTGGCCAACAACACTCTCACCCGGCTGAGTGACTTCGAACTCAAGTCGGCTGTCGAGGCGGACATTTACACGCTGGCCGAGCACCTGCGGATGCTGGTGGACGGAATTTTCACCGAGATCCGCGAGGCCCCCAAGCCGGGTGAGTACACCAACCGCAAGCCCTACATCAACGCCCTGCGGCGCAATCTGCAGCGGACGGCACTGAAGCGGCTCGCAGGCAATCTCACTGGCGGCGGCGGGGGGTTGGCCGCTCTGTTGGGCGGGGGAGCTCCCGAGGATGTCCGGACCCTGGTGCGGATGCACATGGTCGACATCGACAAGCAGATCACCACCCTGCTGGCCGCCCAGGACGTCAAACTCGACGACTACACCCGGGCCCATCTGCAGGACAGCCAGGAACGGATCCGCAAGGTCCTGGCCGCCCAGGTGATGGTCCAGTCGATCGATTGATTGGAACCGCTGCCCAGGCAGGGTGACCCCTTGCATGGCGGCAGTCCAATTGCGAACTTCACACGGCCCGGTGATGGCTTTCCTCACCGGGCCGTGTTGCGTTTCCGCTGTCCGCTTGCTCCTCTTCCCCCTCCTCCATGCCGACCCCGGCCCCCACACATCCTCCGCGCTCCCTCGGGACGATGCTCGGCTTTTGGGGGTCCCTGTTGCTGGCCTGTTGTGCCGCGATCCATGTCGTCTGGAACACCGATCTCCCCCTGGGAATTCCCGGTGAATGGGTCTGGCCGCGGATCGAGTCACCGGAACCATTCGTCTGGCGACTGGTGATCCCTGCGCTTGTCGGGCTGATTTACCTGGGATTCGTGTGGCGAGCCGGAGAGGCAGCGGAAGCCTGGAGCACCTCGCGTCTTGCGGTCAATCTGGCCATTCTGGTGGGACTGGGGTTTGTGTGGCTGGGCAGCCTGCAACAGGCCTGTCCCGAGGGCTACGACCTGGGGAAGTCGGCGTGGGTCCTGTATTACCCAAAGTCCTCGGGCTACTTCACCGAAGCCCGTGCCCACCAGCACGACCTGCCCGACTATCTGGCCCACTACGAAGAGGTCGTGGCGGAAGGTGATGTACTGCATCAGGGGACGCATCCTCCCGGACTGATCCTGGCCTTCAGTGCCTTGCTGCGAACGGTTGAACGCTGGCCCGCGCTGATCCCGCTGCTGCGAGAGACCGAACCCGCCTCGGTGTCACGTTCGTTCGATGAACTGCAGGCGCTGTCCCGACAGTCACCCGCGGGCGGAGGGGCGGGTGCCCCCCTCACACCAGCCGATCGGGCCGTGCTGTGGTGGGCACTGTTGCTGGTTCAGGCCGGAGCGGCACTCACCGTGGTTCCCCTGTATGACCTGGCCCGCAGAACCACCCAGAGCCGAACCAGTGCTTTCCTGGCGGCCGCCCTGTGGCCTGTGGTCCCGGCTCTGGCGATGTTCATCCCCAAGTCCGACGCCCTGTTCCCCCTGTGGACCTGCGGTTTGACCTGGACCGCACTGCGCGCCGCGTCGTCTCCACCGCGGCGGGCCTGCGGATGGGGACTTCTCACCGGAATGCTGTTCGCTCTCGGAATGCTGCTCAGCCTTGCGATGCTCGCCTGTGGCTGCTGTGCGACGCTTGCGGCTGTCGTCCTCCGAAGGCAACAGGGACGTCCTGTGCTCGACCCCGCTTCGCTGTCGGCCCTCGGGGGAGCGGTGGTTGGTTTCGGCGGGACAACCGCCCTGCTCGGCAAGAGCCTGGGATGCAGCCTGCCCACCATCTGGTGGTGGAACTATCGCAATCACGCCGGGTTCTATGCGCAGTACCCGCGCACCTGGTGGAAATGGCTGGCCGAAGGCCCGGTGGAACTCGCCTGGGCCGCCGGGTTGCCTCTCGCTTGGGGGGCCTGTGCCGAAGCGGTCCACAGGGTTCGGGAACGGAGCTGGTCCAGCCCCCTGGCCGCGTTCGGTTTCACCTGGGGAGTGCTCTGGCTGACCGGCAAGAATCGGGGGGAAGCAGCCCGTCTGTGGCTCTTCCTCATCCCCCTGCTCTGCTGGATCACTGCTCACCTGCTCGAACGGCTGCCTGCCGAACAACGCCTGCGGACGGGAGTTGCCCTGCTGGCCCTGCAGATGATCATCGCGGCCGGAATCGTACTCCGCGTGGGAGGCTTCGAATACTGAGGCGGTTGTTCGCCAGCGCGGGCTTCAAGGGGTCTCTGCAGTGACACCCGGTTCGATCTCGCTGCTGGCGGGGGAATCCGCGCCCCGCACGCCGCCGGTCGCCCGCAACAAAAGCGGCAAGACAACCAGATTCCCCAACAATCCTCCCAGCATCGCCACGCTGGAGAGAATTCCAAAATAGACCAGCGGAATGAAGTTCGACGCGGTGAGGACCAGAAATCCCGCCACCAGGGCGAGGTTCGCGTACAACAGAGCGCTCCCCACATCCTGCTGGGTGCGTTGCAGGGCGGCCGAAAACCCATCGCCCCGCTGCAATTCCCGCCGCAGCCCCGCCAGGTAATGGATGCTGGAATCGATGGTCAGGCCCATCGCCACACTCGCGATCATCGCTGTGCCAATGTTGACGGGAAGGTCCAACCAACCCATCACCGCCACCACGGCACCAATCGCCAACAGGTTGGGAACCAGCGACAACAACCCCACCCGCAGACTTCGCTGGGCAACTGACATCATCAGCGCCATGCAGGCCGCCGCCAGAAAGAAGCTGACCCACTGGTCCCCCAGCAGGCTGTCGGTGAGATACGCCAACAGCACATGCAGACCGGTCGCCACGGGACGCTCCGCCTCCGCTTCGCTGGGAAAGACCTGCCGGGCCACGGTTTCGACCTGGTCAATCAACGCCAGTTTGCGCTCGGAACGCTGCCGTTCCGAAGACCGCAGCAGCACCCGCATGCGACCCGAGTCCGGGTTGTACAGGCTGTGGGAGAACTCGGGCTGAAACTGCGTCAGCAACCGGCTCTGAGCGGCCAGGCTGGGAATGACAAACGGAACCCGCGGAACCAAATCAATTCCATCGCTGAAAGCCAACACCTTGGTCAGTGCCGGGGCGTTGGTCAGCGGATCGCGCAGCTCCCGCAGTTGGCGGGCCAGATCGCGCACCCGATCCACGAACGCGTCATCCAAGGCCGCCGGTGCCGGGAAATTCAGCTCCCAAGCTCCCGCCCCCCCCAGATTCGCCTCCACAAAATCCATCGACTTCAAGATTGGACTGTCGGGTCGGAAATTGCGGCTGAAGTCGGTTTCGACCGTCAACCGGGAACAACCGACAACGGTCACCAGCAACAAGATCCCCAGCAGCCCCCAGACCTGCCCGGGCCGCTGGTCCACCCAACGAGCCAGCCACGCGAGAGCCCGAGCCACCATCCCCCCTCCCGGAACGGGCCGGGGGTCAATCGCACCAGGTCCCAACAGCCCTCCCCCCGGAACAATCAAGGCCATCGCCGGCAGCACCAGCAGGGTTCCCAGGGTCATCATCATTCCGAAGCTCGCCACAGGTTGGATGTGGCTCGACAGTTGTGCCGCGAAACCTCCCGCCGTCGTGGCACAGGTCCAGAAGATGGCCGGGGCCAGTTGTGCGATGGCCAGCTTGAGCGCCTCCAGGGCAGAACGTCCTGGCCGCAATTCCTGAAATCGAACTACGATGTGAATCACCGTGGCCACCCCCACGATGGTCACCAGCGAAGTCAACATCGAGCTGACCATGCTCAACCGCAAACCCAGCAGCACGAGCAGTCCCCGGGTCCAGTAGACGGTCGCCCAGACCACCGCCAGTGGCACCAGGGTCCAGCGCAGGTTCCGGAACAACACGAGAATCACCCCCAGCAGCAGCACGGTCGACCACAGTCCCAGCCGTCCTCCATCCTGCTCCACATATTCGAACATGTCGTGCACCTGCACCGGTTCGCCAACCACCGCGGGCTGCAGGCCGGTTTTCTGCTGGAACTGTTCGCAGATCTCACGCACATCGCGAATCGTCTCGGCTCGCGAGACGGGTGCGTCCGCCAGGGGAAGCAGCCGCAGGACCACCGCGGTCGTGAAGTTGTCGTTCCCCAATACCATGCCCCGCGCCAATTCCCGGGTGCGCTGTTCCAGCGCACTCAGCCCTGGCAGCCGTGCCATGCCCTGCGCTCGCCCCACGATGGTGGCCAAATCCTGGGTCGACTCGGCCCGAACCCCGGGAACCTGCGACAACTTTCCCGCGAGATCCGCCACCACCTCGAGCCGTGCGGGGCGAAACAGGTTGGCCGACGAGTCGAACAGCTCCGGATCACGCCAGGCCACGAGAATCAGTTCGTCGCCTCCGAACAACGCCCGGCTCTCCCGGAATTCCACAAGCCGGCGATTGTCCTGGGCAAACAGCGCCTCGATGGACTGATCAAATTGCAGACGGCGCGACAGAGGAACGGCGCACGCCGTCAGCACACAGGCCAGAATGAAACCCGCGGCTCGATGCTCGACCAACCACCCCAGGCAGCGTTCCAGGCGAGGGACGAAGGAAGATGGCATGGAGGGCGTCGCGGGAGGAAGTGAATGGCTGAGGCAGATTGTAGACAGACAGTGCCACACCCGGTCATTCCCAGCGTTCCCCGTCACACGATTTGGTCGAGAAATCCCGCTGCCTCGGCCGCGGTCAGCGGCGGGTCCGCTGCCAGCGAGATGGTTCAAGTGCCAGATCGGCCTCGTCCTCGGCCGCAGCCTCCGATTCCTCCGCCTCGGTCTGGGGTGCATGACTGGGGTTACCCGCCACCCGTTCCCAACCGTTCTGTGCCGGTGTTTTGGTCGCCCGAGTCAGGGGCCGTTCCACCGCGGGGGGGGCGGTGAAGCCACCATCCAGCAGCACGGCATAACCCAGGGTGAGGGCGATGCCAAACACGAGAAAATTCACTGGCCAGGATGGTCCCAGCAGCTTTGTGGCACTGCCAGCCGAAGACTTCAACTGCAACCGGCCGCCGTTCCAGGTGACACTGTAAATCTCGTCCAGCACGAGGTGGGAACCAAATCCCAGAGCCACTCCCACCGCCATCAGTCCACGCACGGCAGTGGAATCATTGAGGTAGGCCAGAAAGGCAATCTCGGCGGCAATCACCAGGGCGGGCAGGCTGTGGAACATTCCGCGATGCACGCAGGTGAGCTGCAGAATTCCCGACGCCACGTACCGAATGGCCACATACAAGATGACCGCCAACAGCAGGGCCGCCTCGCGCGAGCCCCCCCAATGCTCCAGACGCTCCATCATCACGATGGGGCCCACTGCGGCCAACAGCCCAAACACCTCCCGAATCGGCCGCCCGGAATCGGAGTCCAGATCGGGCAGCATCCCTGAGACTCCGGTCAAAACTCCAGCCAGCGCACCCTGAATTCCGGTAAAGCCCAGCAAGACCGTGGAGGAGAGCCCATACACAGCTCCCAGGGCACCGCTGGTGATCACGTGCGTGCGGTAATCGGCCATGACAACGAGTCATCCCTGCGAAGAGAAATCGACGCGTCGAACAGGAGACCGTGGGGACGGTTCCGCTGCCCGAATTCGACTCGCGAACCATACTCCGTTTGCCGCTGCTCGGGAACACGAGAATGATCCGGACGGCATGATTCCTCCCCCCCCAAGCGACCCTTTCGGGACGGGAGCCTCGGTTGTTTCGTCAATTCGCCCCCTACCCGCGACCCGGTCAGCCCCGCCCCAGGTACAACTGCTGCGAGGGGAGCACAATCGCCTCCAGCATGT
>Ga0315901_10008556_pt1 | contig 11877 bp, 7 predicted proteins | sample LakEriMetagenome_10_FD_203761 | JGI IMG/M metagenome (GOLD analysis project Ga0315901, IMG submission 203761) | Freshwater fungal communities from buoy surface, Lake Erie, Ohio, United States - Buoy 2 MA116 | ecosystem: Environmental > Aquatic > Freshwater > Lake | place: USA: Lake Erie, Ohio...
ACACCGAATCAGGTGTTGCATTAATAACTTGTCGTGCTAATAATGTGTTATATGCTGTTACTATTCTTACAAAATCATTTTCTCTGGCCGGTACTTGAAGAATTATATTTTCACCATCAGAAGCTTGGTAATCTAGATTGCCTAATTGAACGCCGTTAACATAAACATCAACATAACCCAAATCATACCTTTGTACTGGAAAAAGTGTTTGTCCAGAAGTGGCATAGTATTCAGCTACTTGTCTAAATGTTTTTGGTGCTGCAATACCTGAAGCTGGTATAGCAAGGTATCTTATTTGAATATTGTTTGTGCCAGCAGCTGGTGGTGTGGCAAATTTTATATAAGTTCTATCGAAATAATAATCTTCTGGACTGATAACAGATCCGTCTACAACAACAATAGCTGAAACAGGAGAACCAGGTTCAATTGTTGTGACAAATGAATCTAGTACGCCGTTTCCACTAAAAGAATCGTAGTAATATTCTGCTATTAATGGTTTTGCGCCGATGTAACTCAAAATAGTTCCTTTATTTTCTCAAATATTTATTGTGTTTTTGGAGGAAAAGGTTTTACCACCGCTTCAACCGAATCGTAGTAAGATGTGCCTGGATGTGTTGAACTTAAACACTCGATCCAAAAAAGAGGTTCTCCAACAGGAAATTCTTGTCCATCTTCTACAACCTGAACAACTCTTTTTCCAATTATTGGTGGATTTTCTTGTACTCTAGGATCTTTAACAACTTCATTAGGTGATATTAAAGCTTTCATTAGTTATACTCCGCCCAAGATACTACTGATGTATTTCCAGCATTGTTAGTGACTATAGAATAAGTATTTGATGCTGGGACAAGAAATGACATTGATTGTCTATCTCCAGAATTTCTTATGGTGTTGCTAGCAATAGTTACAGCACCAACGCTAGCGGTAACAGTTATAGCTGAAGCACTTGTTGTTGATGACCAAACAAAACTAACAATCATTGGTTTATTTGTAGAATTTGTATATGATGTACCGAGTGATCGAACACCAGTTCTATCAGTTAATGTTTGTTGATAACCAAATAACCCTTGATTATACCAATCAAAATAATCATATGTTCTTGAAATCCATGCTGTTCCATTTGATACATATGTGCTGTTTGCGGTTCCTGGTCCTAAAAATAATCCATATGATGGTCTACTCACCCAATCATTACCTGTATCGACAAGAATATTGTTTGCCGTTTCTGGTCGTGGAATAATACCAATACCACGGGTTGTTGCATTTGCCGAATACCATTTCGTACCATCGGAAATAATAACATTATTTGGTGATCCTGGAGCAATGGTATCTACCGGATTAAGTCCTCTGCCAATTAAAATGCATCCGTTAGCTAACTCTGAACCGCCAGTCCCTCCAGAAGTGACAGGAAGCGTGTTGGAAGTCAAGGTAGTATTTGATGTGGCGTAGATTGCGCCTCCAATATTGAAAGACACCAGGCCTGTTCCTCCAATATTTGTTGGTAATGTTCCAACTTGTATAATATTGTTGCCTGTGGTAAAGTGCAAAGCACCATTTGCATGATAGGCACCCCTACCAGTACCACCACGCCAGATATTTAATATACCAAAATTTGTGTTACTTGCTAAATTGGCTAGATTTGCTGCTTTTGTCATTTATTTGCCTTTAGTATTCTATCAGAACCATTCCATTAGGTATAGATGCTGTATCTGGTCGATGATCGCCTTGTCCATATGAGAACAATGAGCCAGCAGGTTTGAATGATTGTCCAGTTATGTTAAAATCTCCTGTTGCACCCAATCCATCGCCGCCATCTTGAGCAATTCCCCAATAATCATAATAACCACCATAACCACCAGTTGCGGTACAATGAGAACCAAATGATGTTGTTCCACCTGTGTTTGCTGTTCCTGAATATGCATTAATTGATGCACCCTTAGAACCTACTGTAACAACAACACTTTCACCACCAGATAATCCTGTAATATATTTAACAGCAATACCTCCGTTACCACCTCTTGATCCGTATAGTAGATTGGGTGAAACTACAAAACCTCCACCAGCACCAATACAGGTTACTTTTAAATTTCTAATGCCTTGCGGTACAGTATATGTTGAACTTGATGTTATAATTGTTCCACGGCCGCCGCCAGCTAATTGTGTTGTTGCGATACCATAATCTAAAACATTTCCTGATACCCAATTTGTTCCATTAGAAACAAGAATATTATTAGCAACACCTGGTGAAACCGTATTGTATGCACTTGCACCATTTGTAATTACAACACTATTTGCTGTAGGACTACTTAGACCTGTTCCACCCGCAATTGGTGGCAATGTACCAGAAGTTAATGTCGAACCGTTGATTGCATAGATTGCACTATTTGCAATGAATGATGTTAATCCTGTACCACCATTTGCAGTTTTTAATGTGCCACCCAATACAACATTGCCTATTGTTGTTGTTAATGGTGTTAAACCTGTGTTTCCACCACTAAAAGAAGTTTGTAGTAAATATCGATATGTTGATGCGCCAGTTAAATATGTATCACCGTTTGCGGTGCCTGTTCCAAGAACAGTAGGACTTACAATATTATGATCAATACTTTCTGCATTAATGCCTGTTAAAGTATATGCATTTCCATAATAATAACCATCAACATAGATATTTGAATTTGCGTGTAAAGTGTTAACATTTGCCCAATTTCCATAAACCGTAAAATTACGCAAAATATTTACATCGCCTTGCGAATTCCATTCAGGTGCACCTATTGCAAGTGCTCGATAATCAACCGTTCCTTGTGCAGGTGCAATTAATGATGTTTGTCTCGAAAGATATCGAATAACAATATTATTTGTGCCGGTACTTGGAGCAGTATAGAAAGTTAATTCATTTGCGCCCCAATTCATATAATAAATTGTAGGATTTATTACAAGTCCGTTAATGACAACTTGAATGTCATTTACAGAATCAACATATCTAGAAAGTTTAAATGCTGTTGTTGAACTATTACCTGAAAAAAATTCTACACCAGGTGTAATCCAGTTCTCTATATTAGAATTGCCAATATAACTCATGTCAGCCTTTTATTGATTAAGTTGGTACAACTTCTAGTACTGATAAAAATACATCACAAGCACTATTTGCTGAAGGTCTAACTTTTATTGCATCACCAGTTTCTAAAACCAATTTTTGTTCTAATCCTGCAACAACAAGTGAACCACCTACAGGAATTGTGGCATTTGCTACAATATAAAAATCTACAGATTCTCTAGTAACAAAAACGTTTGCTTCATAAGGTGTTCTAGAAGTATTTGCAACAATTAATCCAACACCTATTGATTGTGTATTGAATGGTACAGTATAAACTGTTGCACCTGATGTAGTAACATTTTTTGATGGATATGATTTAAAGGTGTTCATTTTTATTCCTATATTAACTTAGTGCAACTGATACTGCTAAAGCATCATCTAAAAGCTTTTGTCTAAATTCAATAACTGCTGGACCTCCGATGCTACTTGTTACAGATAAATTGTTTGCAGTTAATGTTCCACCAACACTTAAATTTGCACCAATACTTGCACTATGTGTAACTTGTAGTGGTGTTCCTGTTCTTGTTATTAATACATTACCAGTAAATAATGCTGTATTTGATACTTGTAATCCAACATTTGCACCATTTAAAATTAATGTGCCTTCTACTGTATATGTACCTTTACTTAGACGATTTAATTCATCAGCAATTTGATTCGTATTAATCATCCAGTCGCCAAAGGTATTGGCGTAACTTAAAATATTAACGGTATTAGCCATTATTTTTCTCTGCTAGTTTAAGAATCAATTGCTTGATTTCTGAAATATCAGTTTTTAAATCAGATATTTCTTTGTTCATATTATTTATTTGCTCTTTTTGAGACTTAAATAGTTTAACTTTATTATAATATTCTTCTCTGGAAGAATAATCCGTATTTATTAAGCCCATAGAATTGGTATCCCTAACAAAATTACTATCTTTTACTTTAACGTACATATTATATTCCTGTTCCGTCTGGTAAAGCAATTGCTCTAATATCAGTTAAATACGGTATTTTTGTTGTGTCACTTGTTGTTAATACAACTTTTACGGCAAATTGAATAAATGAATCATAATTTATACCTGTCGTGCTTGTATAACTCAATCTATTATTTGCTATATTATTAATACCTGGAGCATATTCAATCTCTTGAACATCATTTAATGTTTTTGAGAAATAAGATTGATTTTGTATTGGTGTCATAAGTTGCCAGTAACCATCTTCAAATTTCTGCGTATCTGTTCTAGAAAGTATTTTATAGAACACATGAACGTCAGTTCCTTGTGGTTTGTATGCAGACAAATAAACACGCAAGTCGCCAGATTCGTTATCTGGTGTCAGAACAACCTTTTTGGTTACATATCTTGTTGCAGCGTTACCACCATTTGGTGACAATTCAGAAACAAGAGATACGCTGGCATTAGAACCACTTCCACTAGAATCTACAATCGTTATTGTTGGTGTTTCTAAGTAACCAGAACCAGGATAATTTACATAAACAGAATTAATTATACCGTTTGCAACATTTAACGATACTGTCGCTGGTTCACCACCAATTATTGATGGATTAGAAACAACAGCATATGTTGCATTTGCATTATAGTTTGCTCCTCCAGAAACCAATGTTATTTGATTGTTGGTTAATGGAAGATTGTTTATATTCCAAACAACATTATATAATGATAATCCATCATCTGAAATGAATGGTGAAACGTTTCTATCATTCGAGTATATTGATGCTGATAATATGAATGAATTGCTTGAATTAGCAACCAATTTTCTTTGACCATTTCCATCATCCAACAAAACATTATCGAGTGTTGGAGAACCAAATCTTCCTGGTGTTACTGGTCTCTCTCCAATTAATTGATTTGTTGCAGCAATCGTTGCATTATATCTATAATTAATTGCAGTTGATGTTGGTATTAAATCTGTTGTTGTCATATTATAAGCATCAGATAAAATATCACCTGTTGAAACATTATCATCAAAATTTACTAAATTTTCGCCATCAATTTCTTTAAAAACATCATTGATAACAGATTTTCTTGTTGGAGCATTTTCAGGAACAACAAATTGTATTGTTGGTGCTTGTGAAATATCAAAATATGCTTGATCTATACCAAACATCATACATCTTCCTTGAGTTGTTGACCAAGTTAATGCATTTTGTGATTCAAACAGATTTCCCATATATGGAAGTTGATTGACTTTTGTAAACTGGCTGGTAGCATCTGTTGGTAAATTTTTTGCTGTGGAAGGTATAGCCAACGAATCGATAGCAGCATAGTATACAGTATAATCTGTTCCTGGACTCTTTAATATAAATGCGTATAGAGTATCTGGACCAATGAAAACAGGAACTTTAAATGTGAAATCGGTATAAGTTGATGGATCCAAATGATGTGGATTATCAGATACATTAATCTTATCTGGTGTTAATGTCACAATACCATTATCTAATGTTATACCGTTAGGATAACCGTTTAATGTTCCCACTAAAAGTAATGAAATTGGTGTATTAGTTTCAGTTGGTTTCGATTTAAAATATACTCTAACGGAACGAAGAAACAATCCATTTGGAAAATTATTTTTATCTACTGAGAATGTTTGTGCCAATGGATCACCACCACCGCCACCGTCACCACCACCATCACCGCCACCTTGTGGAGGTGGAGGAGGATCAGGAATAAATTGTGACGATTGAGCAATCAGTCGATTATCAATAAATGCGGTAGACACAAAAGTATTTCTAGCAGAATCAATAGAAGGTGCAAAATTTAATGCTTGTGATGTTGTAGAAAGTCCAGAAGCAGTAAATGTTGCTGAAGCATAACTTGAAGCTGTAGTTTCAATATCATCCGTATAACGGTTATCAACTTTAAATACTCTTTGACCATTTTGGAATGTTCCAGCAGGTATGGAGAATGTGCAAGTTAAAACACCACCTTCAGAAGTACAAATTTTTGGTGCTTTTCCTGTTGCTAAAGATTTAACATAGTTTTCTGCTGTTCCACGAATTCTATATGAAGATTGCAGAGAAACACCTCTAGTGGAATTAAATCCTCTAGTAACATTTATTGCAGTTGATAGTGTTGCAACTTTTGTTGTTGGATTATAAGCAGTAATTACTGCATTAAATCTTCTAACCTCAGAACCATTATTTGTTGTTATGCTAATATCAGAACCAGTATAAAATTCAGCTGTGTTCGATGAAAGTGGACTTAATGTAATTTGTGTTACATTTGTTGTTATTGTTCCGCCACCAGAAATAGATGTTGTTGTTCCATTATTTGTATTAGCTATAAATCCAGAGGTGTGCATTGTAACACCGTTTATTGTACCGGATTTTGGTGTTCCTGATGCTGTTGTTGAAGAATATTGTCCTGCTGAATTAAATTGTGCATTTTGTAATCTAGATATTGTTCTAGTTGTCATTGCAACATCAGACACAAAAGCGTAAAGTCTTGTTCTGTTTGTTCCAGTATAGTTATAAACATCAAAAACTCTGCCGACTAATACCCAATTGCCAGAATTTAAATAACCTAATAAATCTCCTGTTTGGAATCTTCCAGAAACACTTTCTAATTCGATAATAGAAGGCATAGAGATGTGTTCATCAACTCTAATTCCATCAAAGAATGTTTTCATTGCAGTACTTGTTCTTAAACCTTCTGCTCTAACAACAATATCTTGAGCTCTAATGTAAGGTTGTACTGCAACACTTGTTATATAACCATTGTCATTGACATACGAAGATGGTAATTTAGACCAATAACCACTAATGGTTTTTTGTTCAAAATCTGCATATGTTTGTGTAGATATTGTTGTACCGCCACCACCAACACTAGAAGAAGATGTGGAGAATGTTGTTCCAGGTATTTGTTGCCAATTACCAACGTTCAACACATTTAATGATTCTGATTGCAAGAATAATTGCATCGATGGATCAACCATTAACAAATCTGGTTGTTTTTTATTATCGACCCAATTGTCCATTGGAGGTGTCAATGTCATATTGCCATTAAAGAATGTTTGACCATAAGTGTTTACATTAAGAACACCTGTAGCAAATCTCTGGTTAATAACATTTCTAGAAACAAATGGCAAAGAGAACATATTAGTATTTGGTTCAATTTTGTGGTAACCAAATCCTAATGATGCAAGAGTAGCTGCAGTTAGATTATTACGAGCATTTAAAATAACGGATGATTGTAATGGATAATTTGTAACTTGTTGTGAAGCTGACATCTTTTTCATCAACACATCAACAGAACAATTAAAATCAGAATTGTTTGAATCTAATGTAGAGAATGATGAGAAATCATCAACAAGAATACCGTTTTTAAATCGATTCAATCCATTAGAATCAGCAACTTGTAAAGTTGAAGCTTTTTGTTCCAACAATGATAAACTAGTATAATATTCAATATTATTAACACGATTTTCTATTCCACCAATATCTTTCATTGTAAATCGTTTATGTGATCTTCTTTGTATAGAAAGATTTGGTAAAAATCCTACAGGTGTTTCACTTGGTATGAAAGCTGTATAAGGATCATGTGTGATTTCTGCTAGAACCAATGCACCGTCAGGTTCAACTGGTAATATAGGATTTTTTCCTGGAACACCTTCAATAATTGTAAACGCAGAATCCTTTGTTAATACTAACAAATCTTTTCTTCCAAGATAGTATGAGTAATCACATAAGAAGTTTGTTGTGTATTCTGGTATGAAAACTCCAGTATCATCGGTTAAAGGATTTCCTGTTGTTTCAAAAAGTCTATTGGCTGTTGCATTTACTCTCGATGGTCTAAAGTCTAAACAATCTCTCAGATTATATTCTTTGCCGTCTTTTGATTTGTAAACAGGAATACTTCCGTAGTTTTCTGGACTTGTTGATAATGGATTCAAATAAGACATTCCACTAAAATAACCATCACCACCAGAATGTGAATAGTAATCAAAAATTACTAATATGTGACCTTTTGGTTGTGCAAAACCTGGTCGAAGTCTTATGGTTGCGTGTTCATAGGTATTATCTCTTTGACCATTATCTAAAATATAATTATTTGTGACATCAAAAGTTGGATTTGACAGCATAGCCAAAGTGGCATCTGCGTTTACTCCTTTCGTGTCAATAATCTTTACAATTCGTTTCAAATCTGTTACATATAAAGATTGTGCTTGGCCAGGAGTAACAAGTTCTGAATTTTTAATATAAACTTGACCTCTTGTTAAATCTACAAATGTGTTAGATATTGTTCCGCTTGTTCCTGTTATCCAAACATTTGATGTGTTGCCTGTTATTAGATTTTTAGAACGAACAATTTTGGTTGTATCATCACCATTCGTTACACTCATTTTGGCAATAATAGAGACAGCCATATTTGTTGGCACATTAACTGTGTCTCCGGCTGTTAAAGTTAGTGTATTTTTATCCGAAGAAATAGAAACAGATCTTCCGTTTCCTGTGAATGGTATAATATCTCCTACCGCATAAGTTGCTGAAGGATTTCCAACACAAATAATAGTATAATTTTGTTGTACTGATGAATCAGATAATGTTCCCGTACCACCACCAAAGTCCATAACACTCTGTGAACCTATTGGCAAGGTAATTTGTAGTTGTGCTACACCCGAAACATTTGAAAAGCTTTTGTTTCTAAAAACTTGTGTTGTTGAGAAAGAAGCATCACTAAGTCCAGCAACATATCTATTACCAATTTCATATATTAGTTCTGGACGACCAGCATCTTGTAAAACAGTTTTTCCAGAAAGTACATTATTAACTTTACCTTCTGTACTTACATTTGCTTTACTTTTAATCTGTATATTACCTAATCCACTAATTGTTGTATTGGCCAAAGAATCAGCATCGTGAATTCCATATTTTAATGAAATTTTTGATGTTGTATCTGGAGGTATAGAGAATCTTTTATTTACAGTAAATGTGCAAGTGGTTGGATCATATTCTGTAATCTCTCTAATATCACCAAATGATGATCCAGAATCAACCGACAAAGTAATACCAGCATAAGCATTTGCCACATTAGAAAATTTTCTATTAGGATTTTCTAATGTTATTGTTTGTTGTGTGGCAGAAATTACATTTGCATTTAAAACATTTGTTGAAATATCTGTTAAAAATGCTTTATAAACAAAAGTCGAAGAATCTTCAGCATTTAAAGCACGATCAAAACTTAAATTTCTGACAGTTGCAGTACCAATTTTTGTTGAATTGTAGATATTGTTATTTGAAGCATAAATGTTTGCAGTAGGTACGCAATGCAAATCAAATTGCTGTAGTGTGGATGTATCAAATAAACCTTTTAAAGTGTTTACATATAAAAAATTACCATAATCTATGTAAACTGGATTATTTGTTGCAGATTCAGTTGTTCTAGCTCTAGGACTATCAATTGATAGTGATATTTCTCCTTGAGCTTCAACACGATATCCTTTAATGTAAGCAACACCAGGACCAATGTCCATTTTATATGATGCCGCATTTGCTGTGTTCGAAGTTGGTGTTAACGAAAAATCACTTACAATAAAATCACCGTTGGTGTCGTAAGTTCTTTTTGCAAGGTAATCATCTATTGCAGAGTAAACCGTTGTGTCGGTTCTTTTTTGAATTTTTCCGTTTTCAACTCTAATAAGTTCAATAAAATTATCATCATTTCCTAATTCTATTGGTCGAGTTTCTAATATTAACTCAATTTTATATCGATCAGCACCTGGTGCTTGGTAATTTGATGATCCAGAAGCAGGATCAAGTAGTGTAACATCGTCTGAAGATGAAATAGTTCTTTCAACAATATTTAAACCAACTCGCATTGTTGGAAAATTTTTGTATTTTTCCATTATTACTGTTTGTGGTTTAACAGTAACAAAGTTTCCTATTGCATATTTTGTTGTTGTTCCATCTAAATTTGCAATTTCGTTATAACCATTCAATACATAAAAAACACCTTCTGTAATTGAAGCAGTAGAAGAACGGCCCCTACAAGTTACACCATCACTATTTGGAATTCCTATTGTTGTTGCTGCTGGAGATGAACTCAGTAAACCATTTTTTATGTAAACTGTCATTCCGTCTGTAAAATTTGCACCAGAAAGATATGTAACTATTAATGTTGGAGGATCTCCTGGAAAATTGATATTTCCTGTTTCTTCAGCAACTGTTATAACTCTAGCTTCAATTGTTCCTGAAGAATCTGTAATAACTTTATTTAAAAATCTATTAACATCAATTGAAACTCCTTCAAAAATAGAGTTCAATTTTAACCAAGCCACGTTTACATTGTTATATGTAACTTTACCACCAGAAATTGGTGTATTTTGTGAGTATATTGCAGAAGCAAATTTTGTTATTTGATTTTGTATTTGAGTTTGTAACTGAGTCAGCTCTCTGGCTTGTACCGCAACACCAGGTTTAAACAGAATCCTATGATAATTATTATCAGGATTAAAGTCGTCATAGTAAGGTTCTACATTGTAATTTTTCATTTATGTGCCCTAAAAACTTAAAACTAATCTTAATTGTTCGTTTCCGGTTGAACTTCTCTGAACGGGGGTTCTGTTTTCATAATATACCATGTAACCAGATCCTACTGCAAATTCTGTTGGTTCGTATTGTGTCAAAACTCTTGTTGTGCCAGAATTAGCACCATAAATCGGTTGGTTTAAAGTTGGATTACCTACTATATTTATCAACGAAACTATATTATTTGATGAATCAAAAGAACAAACTCTAGCAGAAAAACTTGGTGAATTTTGATTACCTTGATAGATATTTTCGCCGGAACTATAAGATCCTACACCAAAAGAAACATAAGCAAGATCAGTTGTATTGTAGACTTCCCTTGTGGGTACTTTGCCGTCTTTTAATTGAGGATTTACAATTATTCCAACCTGTCGGAAATTTATATCTGTTGGTACTAAACCACCTTCCGAACCCCTTATATCTGCACTAATCATTATGTGATTGCAACCTAATTCTGATATAGGATCCGACCCGTGGCCACCTACAGGAGAAACCACCGGTATAGCTAAAGCATTAGAACCTGTAAATCCTGCGGGTAGACTGATTGTGACTGATGAATATGTATAATTATTTCCTGTATCAGTAACAATTATATCTTGTATTCTTCTATTAACAACATTCGCATATGCTGTTGCGCCTGTTCCGTCACCAGTTATATTGACTATTGTTGTATCTGGTCCGTTAGCATAATTATTGCCACTATTTATTACATTAATCGCATTTATTGTACCAAATTTTTCTGTTCTTAGTATATCGCCACCTTTCTGAGTGGCAGGTAAAGGCATCCAGTCATCATCAAAAAAGTCTTTTTTCAAACCCTTATCTAAAGTTGTTACATATATCCATTTATAACCATCATTTAAATAAAGAGTTTGGCTTGGTTCTGTTGTTCCAGGTTGTAGTATTGGTTCTACCGTAGATTGTCCACCATTATTATTCCACAAACATTTGAAAATTTGGTCGTAACGGTTTTTAACGTAGAATTTTTTAGTTATGATTTTATTTTCATCTACCGTGAACATATCTTCATAATCTTTGTAATACTGGTAGACCGTATTTGCTGTCCAATCTATTCTTCTAACAACTGGACACATATTTGATGAAGTTAATAACTTTGCTGCAATTATATTTTTATAAGTATTTTTTAATACAACTTGATTTTGTGTAGGAGCATCAGGATCATTTTCATTCAACCATGGTTCTACTTTGCCAATAAAAATATACGAACTGGTTGTATATCTAGGAACATAAC
>Ga0315901_10008557_pt1 | contig 11877 bp, 11 predicted proteins | sample LakEriMetagenome_10_FD_203761 | JGI IMG/M metagenome (GOLD analysis project Ga0315901, IMG submission 203761) | Freshwater fungal communities from buoy surface, Lake Erie, Ohio, United States - Buoy 2 MA116 | ecosystem: Environmental > Aquatic > Freshwater > Lake | place: USA: Lake Erie, Ohio...
AACGTCGCATCGATCGCCGCCGACAGCGGCGGTGTCGCCGGCGTGGCCTACACCACCTCCAAGCACGCGCTGCTGGGCATGACCCGCAACACGGCGTGGATGTACGCCGGGCAAGGGGTCCGCTGCAACGCCATCTGCCCCGGCGCCACCCGGACCAACATCAGCGAGACCATGCCCGCCGACGCGCTCGACCAGGCGGGCCTCGCCCGTACCGGGCCGTTCGCCGCGCTGATCCCCGCCGTGCTCGAACCGGACGACATCGCCGCCGTGGCCCTGTTCCTCGCCTCCGACGAGGCCCGCCACGTGAACGGGGCGTCGATCACCGCCGACGGCGGGTGGATGGCGCTCTGACCGGCGCGTCTGCCGGCCGGCCGTCGGGCCGCGTGGCCGGCGGGCGTCCGCCCCGGGGGTCGGGCAGGGTCGGTAGGGTGGGGGCGTGAGCGGAGCCGTCCTCGTCGCCGTGGCCCCGCCGCTGCGTGGGCTGTGGTCGTGGTCCCGGGACGAGGGTCTCGAGATCGTGTTGCTGGTCTCGGGCGCCGTGCTGCTCGTGCGGTTCGTGCAATGGCTGCTCCAACGGTACGTGACCGCCTTGGCCGGGGTGCCCCTGTGGCCGTTCCGGCGCACGGCCGGTGCCGAGCAGGGTGCGGCACAGCGTCGCAAGCAGGCCCTCGCACAGGCGTTGACCTGGGTGGCGACGGCGCTGGTGAGCGTCGTGGTGGCCGCCCTGGTCGCCATCCGGCTCGGGGTGCCGCTGTCGACGGTCGTGCCGCCGGCCACCATCGCCGGTGTCGCCATCGGTTTCGGCGCCCAGCGGGTGGTGCAGGACGTGCTGTCGGGGTTCTTCCTGCTGGCCGAACGGCAGCTCAACGTCGGTGACGTGGTGCGCATCTCGAGCCCGGGCACGACCTCGGGTGTGACCGGCAAGGTCGAGGAGGTCACGCTGCGGGTGACCCGGCTGCGCACCGTCAAGGGCGAGGTCGTGTTCATCCCCAACGGCGAGATCCGCCAGGTCACCAACCTCAGCGTCGAATGGGCCCGGCTCGTCGTCGACGTGCCGTTGCGGGCCGGGGCCGACGTGGCCGCCGCCATGGCCTGCCTGCGTGAGGTCGGCGAGGAGATGGCCGCCGACGAGGTCTGGCGCGACGTGCTGCTCGAGGGACCGGAGGTGCTCGGCGTCGAGGCACTCGAGCTCGGTGTGGCCCGGGTCCGGGTGGCGGCGCGGGTGCGGGCCGCGGACCAGTGGGACGCCGGTCGTGAGCTGCGCCTGCGGATCACGTCCGCCCTGGCCGCTGCGGGTATCGACACCGCCGTCCCGGTGATGGTGCCCGGGGGTGTCGAGTGAGCGTGCGGGACGTGCGGCCGTCGACCTGGGTGACGCTCGGGGTGTTCGTCGTCGCCGCCGTGCTCTACGCCCTGACCGGCCCCGACGGCGACGGCGCCGGCGACGGGCCGGACGGATCGACCGGGGTCACCACGCTCGCCGGTGGCGGCCCGACGGCCACCGGCGGAGCGGGCGACTGACCGGCTCCGCCGTGCCGGGCACGACGGCCGCCACGTCGGTGCGGGCCGGGTACGTGGCCGGGCTCGTGGCGGCGGTGACGTTCGGGGCGACGGCGCCGTTGGTGAAACGCGTCGGTGGCGACGCCGACGCCCAGGCCCTGGCGGCGTTGTTGTCGGCCGGTGCGTGCCTGGCCGTCGGCCCGGTGGCGGTGGCGCGTCGCCTCCGTGGGGTCGACAGCCCGCTGGCGCGCCGCGACGCCGGGCCGCTGGCGGGTTTGGTCCTGCTGGGTGGGGTGGTGGCGCCGGTGCTGCTCATGGCCGGTCTGCAGCATCTCGGTGGCATCACCGCCGCGCTGCTGCTCAACCTCGAAGGGCCGTTCACGGCCCTCATCGGCGTCGTTGCGTTCGGCGAGTACCTGGGTCGCCGGGCCTGGGCCGGGGCGGCGGCGGTCTTCGCCGGGGCGATGCTCCTCGCCCTCGACGGCCCGGGCGCCGCCGGCGATCTGGTCGGGGCGGTGCTCGTGGCCGGCGCCTGCCTGGCGTGGGCGGTCGACAACAACCTGACCCAGGTGCTCAGCGTCCGCGATCCTTTCGCCGTCGTCGGCGTCAAGACGCTCGTGGCGTGCTCGGTCAACGGCTCGGTGGCGGCGGTTCGGTCGGCGTCGTGGCCGCCGGCCGATCAGGTGTGGGCGGTGGTGGCGATCGGCGCCGTCGGGTACGGCCTGTCGGTCGTCGCCGCCGTGTACGCCCTGCGACTGCTCGGGGCCGCCCGTCAGGCGGTGGTGTTCGCCACGGCCCCGCTGGCGGGCGTGGTGGTGGCGGTGGTGGTGCTCGACGAGCGGCCCGGCGTCGTTGTCGGCATCGCCTCGGTGTTCGTGCTGGCCGGTCTGCCGGCGATGATCGGTGACCCGCACCGTCACCGGCACCGCCATCCGGCCGTGGTGCACGAGCACCGTCACCGCCACGACGACGGCCACCACGACCACGCCCACCAACCCCCGACCGGCGCTGACCCCGGCGGGCGGGATGGCGGGCGGGATGGCGGGCGGGATGGTGGGCGGGATGGTGGGCGGGATGGTGGGCGGGATGGCGGGTTCCGGCCGGCGCACACCCACGAACACCGCCACGAGGCCCTCGACCACTCCGGTGCGCATGTCAGCGACCTGCACCACCGGCACGCACACGGGCACCGCGATCCGTAACATCCTCCCGCCATGGCCGGAAACCTGACCGATACCGTGACCTCGGTGGTGGAGACGCTCGGGTATCCCGGCGTCGCACTTCTCGTGGCACTCGAGAGCCTGTTCCCACCGATCCCGTCCGAGGTCGTGCTGCCCGTCGCCGGGTTCGTCGCCGGCCGGGGCGACGCCTCGCTGGTGGGCATGATCATCGCCGCCACGGTCGGTTCCGTCGTCGGTTCGTGGGTGCTCTACGGGGTGTCGGCGTGGGTCGGGCCGGTCCGCCTGCACGGTTTCGTCGCCCGGTACGGACGCTGGTTCCGGTTGCAGGTCCACGACCTCGAACGGGCCGAGGACTGGTTCGACCGCCGGGCCGGTGCCGCCGTGCTGCTCGGCCGCTGCGTCCCGTTGATCCGCTCGCTGGTGTCGGTCCCGGCCGGGTTCCGCCGGATGCCGTTCTGGCGGTTCACCGTGCTCAGCGCAGCCGGCAGCCTGGTGTGGAACGTCGCCCTGGTCGGTGCCGGCGCGCTGCTCGGCGACCGGTGGGAACAGGTCGGCGACGTCGTCGGTCTGCTGCAGACCGCCGTGATCGTCGGCCTGGTCGCGCTCGTGGCCCGCTTCGTGTGGCTCCGGTTCCTGCGGCCCCGGCTCGCCGCATCGGGCAACCTCCCGCCCGACGACGACCAGGCCTGAGCGTCCGTCGCCGGGCTCGTCGGGCGCCGCCGTTCAGGTGCGGCCCGTCAGCCCGATCCTGCCGGTTCGGGTTCGGCGGGCGCGAGTTTGGTCGCTGCAGCCCTGGTCAGCACGGCCAGGGCCGCGAACGTGACGACGAGGCCGGCGACCTGCAGGGGCACCATCGTCTCACCGAGGAACAGCACGCCGGCGATGGCGGCACCGACCGGCTCGCCCTGCAGCAGGATGCCCGACGTCGACAGCGGCACATGGGCCTGCGACCAGGCGAGCAGACCGTGGCCGAGACACCCCGGGATGATCGCCAGGGCCACAAGCCAGCCCCAGCCGCGATCGGGCGGGCTGAGGCCCTCGGTGGCGATCAGCACCGGCAGGAGCGACACGGCGGCGACGACGGCCATGCACAACAGGTACTCGATGGTGCCGACCCCCTCCCGGGCCCGCTTGGTCACGAACAGGTACGCGACCCAGATGAAGATGGCGGTCATGGCCAGGCCGAGGCCGAGTGGCGTGGTCCCGCTGGCGGCGAAGCCGGGCACCACGAACAGCACGACACCGCCGACGGCGCCGGCGGCACAGCCCAGGGCGAGTGCGGTGATCGGTTCGCCGAGCATGCGGCCGCCGATCAACAACGTGAGGACCGGGGTCAGCGCTGCGGTGACGGTGGCGATGCCGACGCTGGCGTGCCGGAGGGCCTCGAACCACACGGCGAGGTTCACCCCGAACAGCAACCCGCCGGGCACCGACCGGCGGATCATCGTGAGCGTGATGCGCCGCCCGGTGACCAAGGCGATGGCGCCGAACACGCCGGCGACGATCACCAGACGCCAGAACGCCACGACGACGCCCGGGAGGTCGGCGTTCTTCGCCAGGACGCCGGCCGACGCCCAGCACGCCGTGGCGGCCAGCACGGCGACCACCCCGAGGGAACTCGTCGGAGCCGGCTCGCGTGCGGTGTCGTCGGTCACACGGCGACGCTACACCGGGCGCCGACCGTCTGGCTTGACGCTACGTCAGACCTGTCCGGGGTTGCCGGTCACCGTTGGTCGGTGAGCAGCAGCGTGCGCAGTCGCTCGACGGTGGCGTCGTCGGTGCCGATGGCGGCCGCTGCGCCGGCCCAGTCGCCGTAGGTCGAGCGCACCGCCTCGACGAAGCCGACCACGGCGTCGGTCGGGGCCTCGAACGTGGCGAGCGGCCGGCCGGCCAGGATGCGCTCGGCGTCGGGTCGAGCCTGGATGCGGGCGAGGGCCCGTTGCATCGCAGCCTGCGACAGGGCGTAGTCGGCGACGATGGTGTCGTCGTCGACCCCGAGCAGACCGAGCAACAGTGCGGCGGCCACGCCGGTGCGGTCCTTGCCCGCCGCACAGTGGAACACCAGCGGGTGGGTGGCGTCATCGGCGAGCAGGCGCAGCAGCGTGGCGAGCGCGTCGCCGCCCCGTTCGAGCATCTTCACATAGCCCTTGGCGGCGGGGGGCCGGATGTCGCCGGCGTGGCGGGCCACCCGGGTCTCGTCGATCATCGGCAGGTGATGGCGGCGAACGCCGACGGCGCCGAGCCGTGCCACGTGGGTCGGGTTGCCGCCGCCCTCCTGGTGACCGAACTCGAACCCGGCCCGCAGATCGACCACGGTCCGCAGGCCGATCCGGTCGCGGAGCACGACGACGTCGTCGTCGGTGAGGCGCAGGGCGTCGGAGCGGTACACCCGGCCCCAGCGCACGGTCCGCCCGTCCGCGGCGCGATAGCCGCCGAGGTCACGGAAGTTGCTCGGGCCGCTCAGGCCGGGGTCGCGCTGCATCGGCTGAAGGCTGCCCCCGACGGCCCGCCGGAGGCAAGCCGCCGCCGTCAGGGCGCGGCGGTCAGGGCGCGGCGGCCGGCTGGTCGGACAGGTAGGCGACCACGTCGACCACGACGTGGGGTGCGCCGCCCGAGGCCATGATCCGCAGCGACCCGCCGTCGAGGGCGCTGAACACCATGTTAGGCACGATCGCCCCGGCGGCGAAGTTGAGGTTCGACGTGCCCGGGAACGGTCCGCCGGGCCAGACGCTGAGATAGCCGGGTGCGGCCGGGCCGACCACGGTGACGTTGAGCATCACGGCGGTGGCATCGGCGGGCACCGGGCCGCGGCCCGCGACGGTCAGGGTCAGCGGCGTGGCGGCGCCGAGCGCGCCGCCCCCGATGAACTGCCCGTCGGTGGTGGTGGCACCCGGCCGGGTGTCGAGCAGGCGGGCCGGTGTGATGCCGTAGACGAACTCGCCGACGACGTCGCCCGTGCCCGGGTCGACGGCCGCGCCGGCGGTCGATCGCCCGTCGGCGCCGGACGTGCCGAGCGCCACGACGACGGCGAGGACCACCAGCGCCGCCACGGGCCACCTGTTCGTGCTGCGCGCCATGGTGACTCCCCGGGTCTCGGCGACGACTCCTCCGCTAGATCGGCAGGTCCGGGCCGGTTCTGCAGCCGGTGACCGGGTCGATCGGCCCGGATCGTGCCGCTGCGGGAGATCGGGCCGGTCAAGGGCGGCGGTCCAAGTGCCGACGTTGAGGGGAGGACGACGACGGGAGGTGGGGTGCGCGGACGGGTCGCAGCGGTCGTCGTCACGGTCGCGACGGTGCTGACGTCGGGGCGCTGGGTGCCCATCGACGCCGCCGAGTCACCGTCCGACCGGCCCCGCCGTGCCGCCGAGGCCGAGGCGGCTCGTCGCACCGACGCCCTGTGGGGCCGGGCCCTGGCCGTGACGCCCGTCGCGGCCGGCGAGTCGCTCGAGGTCGTCGTCGCCGAGCGGACGCCCGAGGGTTCGCTGCGGATCTCCCGGCAGCGGGCCGCATCGGCGGTCGCGGGCCGGGCGAAGGTGGCCGATGCGGTCGCCGCCGGTGCCGTGGTGGCGGTCGGCATCGACCGACGGGTGTCCCTGGAGGACCCGCTCGCCGAGCCGCTCACCGGCCCGGTCCCCGGCATGCTCGCCGGCCGGCTCGACGGGTCGAGGGACACGGCTGCGGCTGCCGGGCCCGACCTGTACCGCTCGGCCCAGTGGGCGCTCGACGCCACGACGTTCGAGGCGGCCCGGGCCACGGGCAACGGGTCCGGGGTGGTCGTGGCCGTGGTCGACACCGGGGTCGACGCCGCCCACGAGGACCTCGCCGGTCGGGTGCTGCCCGGCCGGCACTTCTTCCGGGACGACGCCGGCAACCCGGTGCAGGGCCCCGGTGCGGACGACGACCACCGGCACGGGACGCACGTGGCGGGGATCATCGCGGCCGTCGCCGGTAACGGCATCGGTGTCGCCGGGGCGGCGCCCGGGGCGACGGTGCTGCCGGTCAAGGTGCTCGACGCGACCGGGCGCGGCTGGCTGAGCGACATCGCCCAAGGGATCGTGTGGGCGGCCGACCAGGGCGCCGACATCGTCAACCTGTCGCTCGGTGCCGAGGGCATGGACGTCGATCCGGTGCTGCACGCAGCGGTGCTGTACGCCGTCGGGAAGGGCGCCGCCCTGTTCGCCGCGTCGGGCAACAGCGGGTGTCTCGTCGACGGCGAGGCCTGCCTCGCCCTGCAGCCGGCCGCCGAGCCCGGGGTGGTCGCCGTCGGGTCGCTCGGCGACACCGGCACGCCCCCCGATGTGCAGGTCTGCTCGCCGTTCACGACACGCGGCGGGTACGTCGATGTCGCTGCGCCCGGCTACCGGATCCTGTCGGCCTTCCCGACCACGTTGACCGCTCCCGGGGGCGTGCCCTACGCCTTCTCGAGCGGGACGTCGATGGCGACCCCCTTCGCGTCCGCCGCGGCGGCGCTGGTGCGCAGCGCCCACCCGACGCGGACGATGTCGGACGTGGTGTGGGCGCTCGGTGCCTCGGCGCTCGACGTGGTCGAGTCGGGGCTCGACACCTGCAGCGGGGCGGGGCTGGTCGATCCGGCGGCGGCGGTGCAGTTCCTGACCACGCATCCCGATTCGCCGTCCGCGGGCGGCCCGGCGGCGCCGCAGGTCACCGGAGCGGTCGCCGGCCGGGGGATGATCCGGGTGGCGTTCCGGGTGCCGGCCGGTGTCGACGCCGTGCGCGTGTACCGCGACGGCGTGCTCATCGCCACGGTCGCCCCGTCGTCGCGAGGGTTCGTCGACCGGTCGCCGGGGTCCGACGTGCGCTCCTACGAGGTCAGCTCGGTCGGGGGGATGCAGGAAGGCTCCCGGTCGACCGCCCGGACGGCCACCGCCCGCTGAGCACGTGCCGAGCCGCGCGTAGGGGTCGAATCGACGTCGATTCGACCCCTACGGACGATCGTCGACAGGGCGGTAGCGGCTCTCCGGTGCCGGGCGGGTGCCGCGGTCGCCCGCCGGGCGGCTAGAACGGGCCGCCCGTCCGCCGCCCCGAGGAGCCAACCATGTCGCCGACCGGCGAGCCCCGCACGACGTCCGACCCCGAGCCGGGATCCGATCCGGTCGCCGAACTGCGCGAGCGGGCCCGTCGTGTCCGCACCGAGATGGGCGGCGCCGCCCGGGTGGCCCGCATGCGTGCCGAGGGCACCCCGACCATCCGGGACCACATCGACGGCCTGCTCGACCCGGGCAGCTTCCGGGAACTCGGGACCTTCGCCCGGTCGATGCGCCTCGAGGACCGGGCCAGCACCCCCGGCGACGGCAAGGTCGGCGGCGAGGGCACGATCGACGGCCGTCCCGTGGCGATCGGCGGCGACGACATCACCGTGCGACGGGGATCGAGCGCCATCGTCGGCAGCCGCCGCATGGAACGCCTCTACGAGCGTGCGCTCGAACGGGGCATGCCCTACGTGTACATCGGTGAGACCGGTGGCGGTCGCATCCCCGACCTCATCGGCGCCGAGGGGATCTCCGACGTCGCCCCCTCGCCGCACGTCGCCAACCGGCGTCGCAAGATCCCCATGGCGTCGCTCATCGTGGGCCAGAGCTTCGGTGGTTCGTCGTTCCAGGCGGCGTTCTCGGATCTCGTCGTGCAGGTGCGGGGCTCGGTCATGGCGGTCACGTCGCCCCGTGTCTTCGAGATCGCGACCGGCGAGGTCGTCGGCTTCGAGGAGCTCGGCGGGGTCGACGTGCACGCCCGGTCGACCGGTCAGATCGATCTCGGCGTCGACTCGTTCGCCGAGGGTTACGACGCGGTCCGCCGCTGGCTGTCGTACCTGCCGCCCAACGCCTGGACCCCCGCTCCCCGCAGCGACTTCCGGGCCGAGCTCGCCCCCGACGAGGCGCTCGCCGGCCTCGTGCCCGCCCAGCGTCGACGGGGCTACGACATGCGCAGGTTCTGCCAGGCGCTGCTCGATCCGGGCACGTTCTTCGAGCTGCAGCCCGGCTACGCCCGCAACCTGACCGCCGGGCTCGGCCGGCTCGACGGGTTCTCGGTCGGGGTCATCGCCAACAACCCGATGTTCAACGCCGGTGTCCTCGACCCCCAGGCCTGCCGCAAGGCGATCCGTCTGATGTGCCTGTGCGACGCGTTCAACCTGCCGGTGCTGTTCCTGATGGACGTGCCCGGGTTCATGGTGGGCAAGGCCGTCGAGCACGACCGCATCCTGTCGCTCGCCATCCGGCTGGTCGAGGCCCTGGCGGCGATGTCGACGCCCACGCTGACGGTGACGATCCGCAAGGGCTTCGGCCTGGCGTTCCCGGCGATGAACGGCTCGGGGATGGGCTCGTCGGGCCTGTACGCCTGGCCGGGCGCCGAGATCGGCTTCATGGACCCCGACGTCGGGGTGAACGTCGCCTTCGCCGCCCGGCTCGCCGGTCTACCCGACGACGAGCGCGAGGCCGAACGTGCCCGGTTGGTGGCCGAGGTCGCCGGGGCCACGGCGCCGTACGAGGCGGCGGGCACGATGCGCATCGACGAGGTCATCGAACCGGCCGACACCCGGCGGGTGCTCGTCGACGACCTGCGTCAACTCGCCGGACGGCGGATCCCGCCGCCCGAGCAGCGACCGCTCAGCTACTGGCCGACCGTCTGACCGACGGTGCCCGACGGTGCCCGACGGTGCCCGACCGGGTCGGGCGGGGTCAGCCCTCCCGGGGGGCGACGATGGTCGACGTGCCCTGGGCGACGGCCACCAGGCGCCTGCGGGGCTCCGCCCCGTCGGCGCCGGCCACCACGTTCTCGACGTCGATGCGCACCACGGCGAGGCGCTTGCTCATCGACACGATCTGGGCGGTGGCCTCGACCCGCCCGGCGGTCACCGGGGCCAGCAGGTTGATCTTGAACTCGGTCGTCGCCGCCCACGACCGGGGCGGCATGACCGGGTACATCACCACGCCCAGCACGTGGTCGACCAGCGCACTGATGCAGCCACCGTGGATGTTGCCGATCATGGTGACCAGCTCGTCGGTCACGTCGAAGCCGGCGACCAGCCGCCCGGCGGTGAACTCGGTCGCCACGATGCCGAGGTAGGCGTCGATCCCCTTGCGGCCCCGCTTGCCCAGGACCTTCTCGGTCCAGGCCTGGTCGAAGTGCTCGAAGGTCACCGGCTCTGCCATGCGCCGAACCCTAGCGCCGGGCCCGGCCCGCCCGGTCAGTCGTTCGGCGTGACGACGCCGTGCACGGGCACGGCACCGTCGGCCTCGCCGGCGAGGCGGGCGATCAGCTCGGTGGCGCCGTCGAGGCCGACCGTCTCACGGGGCAGCTGCTCGAACGGGAAGCGCCGCGAGCCCAACAGGCGCATGGCCTGTTCGTAGGCCGGGTAGTCGACCCCGAGCGTGCCCAGCACCGTCAGCTCCTTGTAGACGATGTGGTCGGGATCGAAGCCCGGCGTGTTCGCACCGGCCCCGCGGGTGCCGGCCAGCACGATCCGCCCGCCGGTGTCGGCGAGCTTCACCGCCTGGGCGAACGCCGCCGGCGCCTTGGCCGTGACGTCGACCACGACGTTCGCCCCCCGGAACCCGGCCTGGCGCAGCGCCCGCACCGGGTCGGTGGTGGCCACGTCGACGGCGAGGTCGACCCCGAAGTCTCGGGCCTGTTCGAGCCGGGGCAGGTCGCGCGGCCCGAGCCCGGTCATGAGCACGAACGACGCCCCGGCGTCCTTGGCCGCAGCGGCCACCGACAGGCCCCGGATGCCCGGGCCGAGCACGGCGACGACCTCGCCCGGCTGCAGGTCGGGCACCGTCACTCCCCACCGGATGCCCGCACCGAGCGGGTTGAACGCCGTCGCCACGACCGGGTCGAGCCCGGCCGGGACCGGCAGCACCAGGGCGTCGGGGTGCAGGTACAGGTGGGTGGCATAGCCGCCCCACAGGCCGGGTGCCTCGTCGGAGGAGATGAAGCCGTAGAAGTGCCGGACCCCGTGACGGACGCAACGGCGGTACTGCCCGGCCACACAGGCGTCGCACACCCGGCACGACAGGAAGACCTCCACCGCCACCCGGTCACCTACGGCCACACCCCAACGCGCCGCCGCGGTCGGGCCGACCGCCTCGATCGTGCCGACGATCTCGTGGCCGGGGATGTAGGGGTAGGCGGCGCTGATGTGCCCGGACCATTGCTCGTGGTCGGTGCCGCACAGGCCGCACGCCTCGATGCGCAGGATGCCGTCGTCGTCGCCGAGCTCGGGCAGGTCGAACGTGGTGGGCTCGAGATGGCGGGCCTCGCGCAGCACCAGGGCACGGGCCGGACCAGCGGTCGTCATGGCCCGACCCTACCCCTGCGCACCACCTGCACGCGTCTGAACGAAAGATGACATGATCGCGGTGTGCTCGACGAGAAACTCGAATCGATCTTCGACGACGTGGTCCGGCGCAATCCCGCCGAACCCGAGTTCCACCAGGCGGTCAAGGAGGTGTTCGAGTCGCTCGGCCCGGTCGTGGCCAAGCACCCCGAGTTCACCCACCACAAGATCATCCAGCGCATCTGCGAACCGGAGCGCCAGGTCATCTTCCGGGTGCCGTGGCAGGACGACAACGGCGAGGTCCAGATCAACCGGGGCTTCCGGGTCGAGTTCAACAGCGCACTCGGCCCCTACAAGGGCGGCCTGCGCTTCCACCCGTCGGTCAACCTCGGCATCGTCAAGTTCCTCGGCTTCGAGCAGATCTTCAAGAACGCCCTGACCGGTATGCCCATCGGTGGGGGCAAGGGCGGGTCCGACTTCGACCCGAAGGGCCGTTCCGACGGTGAGATCATGCGGTTCTGCCAGAGCTTCATGACCGAGCTGTACCGCCACCTCGGTGAGTACACCGACGTCCCGGCCGGTGACATCGGCGTGGGAACCCGCGAGATCGGGTTCCTGTTCGGGCAGTACAAGCGGATCACCAACCGCTACGAGTCCGGTGTGCTCACCGGCAAGGGCGTCGCCTGGGGTGGCTCGCTGGTGCGGACCGAGGCCACCGGGTACGGCGCCGTGTTCTTCGCCGACGAGATGCTGCGGGCCCGGGGCAGTTCGCTCGAGGGCCGCACCTGCGTGGTGTCCGGATCGGGCAACGTGGCGATCTACGCCGTCGAGAAGCTGCAGCAACTCGGCGCGGTGGTCGTCGCCTGCTCCGACTCCAACGGGGTGCTGCACGACCCGGCAGGG
>Ga0315901_10008558_pt1 | contig 11876 bp, 10 predicted proteins | sample LakEriMetagenome_10_FD_203761 | JGI IMG/M metagenome (GOLD analysis project Ga0315901, IMG submission 203761) | Freshwater fungal communities from buoy surface, Lake Erie, Ohio, United States - Buoy 2 MA116 | ecosystem: Environmental > Aquatic > Freshwater > Lake | place: USA: Lake Erie, Ohio...
GGGCATCGACCTCAGCGCTTGGCCGGATCGAAGGCCCCCACACGGGCGGCTATCCGTTTGGCCGCCTTCTCGAGCAGTTGGGCCCTGGGCGCTCCTTTGCCGATCTCCTGCTTGTTCACCCGGATGATCTCGGATGCATGGATGCGGCCGGTCTCGGTGTCTATCAATTGCATCTGCACCTCGCACTGTTTGAAGAGCACGTCGTCGAACCGGAGAAGCTTGGCGGTAAGCACGTAACGCGCCCCCAGTAGTCTTCCGGCCTCGGTGCTGTAACGGTCATCATAAACCCCGCTCATCTGTCGTCGTTGCTCGGCCAGTATCTCGTCGGTGTTATCGCGGTCCACCAACACCACGAAGGGGTCGTTCAGGTCGAGGATCGTGGACTTGATGGTGGCAGCTAGTTGGGCTTCCACGGCCCCGTTCACGAACACCAGACCAATGTCGTTCGCATAAATGGCCCCGTTGTAGATGGGGACATAGCCCAAGGTGTATGACGCCTTATCACGGACCATGGACAATTGCGACCAAGCGTCCTTGTAGGTCGCATCGCGATCGGTGACCCACTTGAAACGCTGGTAGGCATCGCGCCATAAGCCCATTTCCATCGCCCGTTGACCTTCCCGGTAGCGCGGTTCCAATTGGGCGAGCTTCAAGAGATAGGTCGGCTCTTTGCGATCAGGCACCAGTTTTAGGCTCTTCGCAGCCAGTTCTTCCGCTTCGGTGAAACGGTCATGTCGAAATGCGGTGTCCGCGGCTACATAAAGCCGGTCGGCCTCCAACAGCAGTGCATCCCGTCGCCGCATTTCCAACAACGGGTCCAATTGAAGGTCCAGACCCAGGCGGTCCATCCCGTCCTTGTAGTTCAGGGCTTCTGCACGTGCGCGATCACCACGGTCCAGGTCATTGGCCATGTACAAGGCCGATGCTTCCTGCTGCATGCGGTCGAACAATGCCTGTGCAGTGCGTTTCATGCCTACATGGGCATCCACGTTCCGGGGCTTGCGATCGTGCAGGCCGGCGTACCCGTTGTAGGCCTCCTGCATCATGCCCGCACGCTCATAGGTGGACGCACGCTCCAACTGTTTGCGACCACTGGCACAGGCCGTGGCCATTATCAGGATAAGCAAGGCGGCGTAATGGCGCATGGCGTGGCAAAATTACCCAGCAAGGACCGTTCCGTGTTGAACGCTCTGTAGAACGGGCAACTAAAAAGCCCTGTCCGCGTGTCTGCGGACAGGGCTTTGATGAGGTATTACGCAGGACCTTATTTGCGAAGCGCGTCGCGGATCTCCATCAGGAGCTTCTCTTCGTTGGTGGGGCCGGGAGGGGGAGCGGGGGCTGCTTCCTCTTTCTTTTTCGTGGCATTGATGGCCTTGACCATGAGGAAGATCACAAAGGCGATGATCAGGAAGTCCAATACGTTGCCCAGGAATGCTCCGAGCTTTACACCAGGACCCACTTCGATCGTTTTCCAATCACCACCCGGAATAAGCGGATTGATCAACGGCATGATCACATCGTTGACCATGCTGCCAATGATCTTTCCGAACGCACCACCAATGATGACACCGACCGCCAGGTCGAGCACGTTCCCTTTCATTGCGAACTCCTTGAATTCCTTCATCATGCCCATGGTGGTAGTGTGTTTGGTTGTTGTGTCAAAGTAAGTGAAATTGGTATGATGGCACGCTACTGCGCTTCCAGGACGTTCCATGAACGCACCGTGATGTTCCTGTTCTCCAGAGTGCCGGGTATGCTGACGATCAAATGCGGTCCGTTCGTATCCGAAAGATCCCCCCGGAAGCGCACGATGCCATATCGCAAGGGTCTGTCCGGTTCACGGGGGTGCAGTATCACTTCACCAACGACCGGGAGCGTATCCTGACCCGTCACCAATCCAATGATCTGGATGGGGAGCGCATGTACGTTGGCCACGGCCAGGTCGATGCCATCCTCCCTCAGGCTCTTGGCATACGCAAGCGCGAGGTCTCTTGGATGCAGCATCCGTTGGATGATATCGCGGTGATGATGGATCAGGGCCCGGTCCAGATGAGCACCCGGGTGCTCGGCCACCACGATACGCTCCTGTTCCTCGATCTTCGGCATCCATGCGTTGATGTTCCGTTCGAGCCACCCTGGGCCGCTCAGGCTGTCCAGGCATGCGATATAGGCCCTGAACATGGCGGGGTCCGCCAGGATCTTGGACACGATATCGGGTGAATTGTTGTTCCAGGACCGCTCGCGCAGACAAAGAAGATCCGGAATGGGAACGAACGCTTCACCACGGAGGGGAAGAACATGCAACAGGCCGGATAAACTGTCCACCATGAACCGCAGGTTGGGCCACCGCATGGCCTCCTGTGCGCCCAACAGATCGGCCAATGCGAGCAATCGTGCAGTGCTTTGAACTTCGAAGATCTCGGATGCCATGCGCTCCCCGGAGCGGAACTTTTCGAGGGCATCCACGGCCTTTGCCGCACGCTTGCTGAAGGGGCTTGTTGTTCTCAGAAGTTCGGGTCGTCCCAACATGATGGGTGCCGCCATCCAATCCGATTGGGGCAGGGGAGGTAGCATGCGATCCGTTCCACGGATATCCTTCATGGCGTTCACGGCCAGTTCATCGTCGAACCGCAATACCGGCCCGTTCCCCATGCCCCACGAGTTGATGCGGGTGGTCTCAAGGTCGCCACGGAGCAGGTATAATGCCGGATGGCCAGCCCCCAGGGCCAGTTCCACCAAGGCCGCACCGGATGTTGGGTGCCCTGATCCGTTCAGGATGTGGTCAAGACACCATTCCTTCAGGCCACTGCCATCGATCATCGGAACGGCCTCGAACGTCCTCATGCCAAAAAGGGTATCGCCTGGAAGCAGCCTGATGTGGTAGGACCACTCATCCGAACTGCTGGTCGGTCCCTCCAGAAGTCCGATAACACCCGGCATGCGGTGGTCGCCAAGGGTGAGGTCCACGGCGAAGCGAGCGGTCAGCTCAATATCGGTCCAGCCTTGCTCCGTTGCCCGGCGCTTGAGCTGATCGAGGCTGTCCAGTTCCGTTCCATCCATTTCCACCGATATCAGCGGCACTTCAGGTGGGCGGCCTCGGAATGCGTTCAGCACCGGACGAGAGATCCGTTTCAGGCCCGGGTCCAGCACATCACGCACGAACCCGGACCGTTCCAACAGGACGCCGAGCGAGAACACCAGGAAGATCAACATCAACGCGATAACGGCCTGGCTGGCGCGCAGCAATCGTGGAAGCGAGCGCTCCAGGAATAGACGCAGACGTTTCACGGGCGGGCGGGTTTCGATGATCGCAGGTCGATCACGGAATGCTTCGGTCCATTGGTCGTGCGCCCGCTCAACGAGACGCTCCAAACCTTTGGGGACGATCGGAAGTAAGTGATCCGTTGAGGGAAGTCGTGCGCGGTATCCTCAAAGCACATCGAATCCCTGTCGATATGGGTCAGCTTGAACGCCATGGTCCGGCCATCGTTCTGTGATGGTATCCGTGCGGTATAGATCCAGTCGTCCGCTTGCTTATGGAGACCGAGGTGTTCGATCAGAACGGTGTCCTTCCCAGAGAGCACAAAGCCGGTGCCTGTCATCGAGTCGTTCCCGGCCAGGGCCCATTCCTCATGGAACTGGTGAGCTGGATGCTCTTCCAGAGCGCTCCACTTGCCGACCAAATGGTCGAAGTGCTGTTGGATGAGCTGGTCGCGCTCCGGATCAAGGACCTTGGCGTTCTCCTCGGCCTGGCCACAGCCCAATGCGAGCATCCAAGGCAGTGCACCGTGGAACCACTTCATGGCCTGAAATTACGCCGGACACAACTTGGCAATGGAGGCGCGCACGCTATCGGGTATCCGCATCTTGGTGGATGCGGTGTAGTCGAACATCACCTGTATGCTGGTCCCTTTGGCCACCAGGTCCCCCGTGCTATCGGTGATGCGATAGGCCATGGTGAAACTGGTGTTGCCCACGTGGGTGCACGTGGTAGCCACCCTTAGTGTGGTGGGCCAATGCACGGGCCGCAGGAAATCGCATGTGGTGCTCGCCAGGATCACGCCGAAGCCTTGGTCGGCATGGGAGCGCAGGATGCCCACTTGGTCCAGGAAGTGCATGCGCACGCTCTCAAAGTAGCGCAGATAGGCCACGTTGTTCAGGTGGCCGAAGGCGTCCTGCTCGCCCCAGGCAATGGGAATGTCCAATTGAACCGGGAAGTGGGCCGGCTGCTCGCTCAACGCAGTTCCTTCAGCAATTCACGAAGCTGGCCTTTCAGGCGTTCCACGTCACGGGCCAGTCGCTCGATCTTCTTCTCCATCTCCTTGCGCATGGCCTCGCCACTGGAGCTTTTGAAGTTGAACATGCCCATGTTGCGTTCCATCTGCCGCATCTCGTTCTCGACCTCCTCGATCTTGCGCTTGATAAAGCGGCTTTCCCGCTCAATGCGGTCCTTGCCATCCGGACTGCTCTTCAGGCTGTCCATGTGGTCCTGGAACTGCATGCGCCGCCTTTCGTCGCCTTCCATTTTCAGGAGACCATACTGCTTGTCAAGTGCAGCGCGGTATCGTTCGCCCATTGCATCATACAACTTAGGCGATACCCGGCCGGAGCTCATCCACCTTTGGGAGAAGGTCTTCAGCGTCTCGATGTCCTTGTTGCGGTCGCCGCAGAGCTGGTAGCCCTCGATCTCGGCCAGCAACGCCTCTTTCTCCTGGGCATGCACGGCCTGCTCGGCATCCATCTTTTCAAAAGTGGCCTTGCGGTTCTGGAAGAAGGTGTCGCACGCTTCGCGGAAACGCGTCCACAATCGGTTCTCATCGCGTGGTCCGGCACTTCCGGCCTCTTTCCAGCGCTGTTGAAGCACCTTCAGCTTGTCGGCGGTCTGTCTCCAATCGGTGCTGTCCTTCAACTTCAACGCTTCCTCCAGAAGGGCCTGCTTCTTATCGCGGGCCTCCTTGAACTGGTCCTTCAGCTTGTCGAAGTAGGCCTTTTTGCTGTCAAAAAAAGCGTTGCACGCATTGCGGAACTCCTTCCATACGCGCTCGTTGTCCTTCTTGGTGGCGAAGCCGATGGTCTTCCAGGCATTCTGTAGCTCGAGCACCTGGTCGGTGAGGGTCTTCCATTCCTTCGCGGATGGGGTGCCGATATTGGCGGTAAGCGTGGTCGCCTTTTCTACCAAGGCCTGCTTCGCCTGCAGGTTCACCTCATGTTCGGCGCGACGGGCCTTGTAGTGCTCGTGGATCTTGTCGTAAACGACCCGCGTGGAGTTCCAGAATCCATCTCGGATGGCTTCCCATTCCTCCTTCAGCACCGGACCGACCTGGTTCCATTTCTCCTGGTACTCGCGTACCTGTTGTTCCAGTTCCCGGATGTTGTCCTTCTGGCCAAGACTTTGCAGGTCACTGATGAGCGCCTGTTTCAAGGCCGTGTTCTTGCGCAGGTCGTGGTCGCGGAGCTCCTTGTAGATCCGGATGTGATAGAAGAACTCATCGAGCAGGTGCGAATAGTCGCTCTGCAATTCGCGGTATGCCTGCTGAGGCACGTTCCCGATGGTCTTCCACTTCTCCTGCAGGTCCTTGAATCGTTGGAAGGCCGTGCCGATGTTCTCCTCGCTCGTGACCAGGGAGCGTAGCTCTTCCATCACGGCTTTCTTGGCCGCGAGGTTGTCCGCTTCTTCCTTGGCCTTTTTCCTGCGGATGTCGTTCACCCGTTGGTTGAAGGCATCGAGCAGCTGCTTGAAGCGCTTGTCCTCTTCATCGAGGAGCGGAGCGGATTCAATGGCCATGGGGGCCTGTTCGGCAGCTACAGCAGCCTCGGCCCCGGCCCCTTCGGCCACGGGTTCCATGGCAACGGCGGGCTGTTCCTGCTGCGCAGCGGCCACAAGGGCCTCGTACGCTTCCTTCACACCTTCGACCGCCTCCGAGGCCTGTTCGATGTCCTCCTGTGCGGTAAGTTCCTCGAGCCGATGGATCAGCTCTGCTTTCGTTGCCATGCGCAATAGTCCAAGCACTGCCATGGTGCAGTGCACCTGCCAAAGATAGGGGGATGCCCCTGTACGCTTGTAAAGGGAATGTTATACCGCCAGCCCGAGCATGCACACGTCGTCCATTTGTTCGCGGCCGCCTTTCCACTGCAGGAAGGCCTGTTCAAGCACCAAGGCCTGCTGGTCCATGGCCAAATGTCCGTGTGTCCCGATCAGTTCCTGCAGGCGGCTGGCCATGAACCGGCGTCCTTCGGCGCCGCCGAACTGGTCCACGTAACCATCACTGAACAGGTAAATGCGGTCGCCAGGTGAGTAGGCGATACGGTGTACGGTGTACTTGCGTTCCAGTTCATGGTGGGCCCCGCCCACGGGCTTGCGGTCACCATTGATCACGCTGAGCTGGCCTTGGTGCAGCCAATAGAGCGGTCGCATGGCACCTGCAAAAAGTATCTCCCGCGACTCCCGGTCCACGCGGCACAGGGCTATGTCCAGTCCATCTCCACCACCACGTTGCTGGCCTTTTTGGTGCAGGCAGGTGATCAGGCGCGTGTTGAGCAGGCCCAGCATTTGGGCAGGATCAAGGTCCTGGGAAGTGGCTGCGATCTCCGTTAAGAGCGAACAGGCAATGGCCCCGATCATGGCACCCGGAAGCCCATGGCCGGTGCAGTCGGCCGCGGCCACCAGGCTGATCTGCGGCTGCAGGCGATGCGCCCAGTGGAAATCGCCGCTCAGGGTGTCCTTCGGTCGGTCGATCACGAAACTGGCATCGAATAGCTCGTTATAGACCTCGGGACGGGGGACCAGTGCTCGTTGGATCTTGCTTGCATAGGCCATGCTGTCGGTCACATCGGAATGCCGCACCTGGAGCTCCGAATGCGCTTGTGCATCGCGCGCCACCCAGCGGCCCACCGAGCGTTTCAGGAAAAGGCCTGCCACCAGGAAAAGGGCGAATGCCATCCCGATGTTCCGCCACAAGGCGATGGTGGCCCTGGCGTGGGCCTCACTTGCGGGAAGAGTTGCGAGCACCATGCCCATCGTACGCCCTTCATCGTTGACAATGGGTTCCATGGCGAGCAATCGTGCCTCGCGTTCGGCGTTGCGGGCCGACCGGCCGTAGTGAGAGCGGATGAAGGTCCCGTCGTTCACGAGGATATGGCGGAAGCTGGGGCTTACTTCGGCAGTTACGATCACCTGAAGCTCCTGCTTGAGACTGTCGTAAACGAGGATCTTGATCGGTATCTCAGGCCCGGTCCGTTCCTGTGTGCGTCGCAGCAGTTCATGTAGCACGTAGTAACGAGCGTCCTGAGTGTTCTTGAAGATCATGCCCCGGCCGTCGTACTGCCTGAGCAGTTGCTCCAAGTGGTTGGCATTGACCTGCGCTGCGAGCGTTGAGGTGGTGAGGCTGAGGCGCTCCATGGCCTCCCGACGCTGATCACGACGCTCGTTGATGTGAACGGCCACGAGGATGCCCGTGCACAGCAGCAACAGCGTGGCATAAACAGCCAACAGGACGTTGCGGGTAATGCGATGATCGGTGGCCTTCAAAACGAGGAACGTCCGCGCGTTGATCGCGGCGGACGTTCCTACGGAGAATTGGCGTTCAAGGTTCGCGGATGGCCTGCTCGCCGATCAGGCCAGGAAGGGGTACTTGTGGTCCGTGGGGGGGACGAAATTCTCCTTGATGGTACGAGCGTTCACCCAGCGGAGCAGGTTGAGGTAGCTGCCGGCCTTGTCGTTGGTGCCGCTGCCTCGGGCGCCACCGAAAGGTTGTTGACCCACCACGGCCCCGGTGGGTTTATCATTGATGTAGAAGTTGCCGGCCGCGTTGCGCAATGCATCAGTGGCTTCCACAATGGCCTTTCGGTCCTGGCTGAACACGGCGCCGGTGAGCGCGTATGGGCTGGTGCTGTCCAACAGTTTCAGGGTCTTGGCCCACTCGTTCTCGGGGTACACGTAAATGGTGAGCACCGGGCCGAAGATCTCCTCGCACATGGTGGTGCTCTTCGGGTCCTTGGTCACGGCAATGGTGGGCGTAATGAAGTAGCCATCCTTCTTGTCGTAGGTGCCACCAGCGATCACCTGAACGTTCTTTTTGTCCTTTTTGAGGCCATCGATGTAGGCCGCGATCTTGTCAAAGGCCTTCTCATCGATCACGGCGTTCACGAAGTTGCGCATGTCGCGCGGGTCGCCCATGCGGAAACTGTTCACATCAGCGAGGAGTTCCTTCTTTACGGTAGGCCAAAGGTTCGAGGGGATGTAGGCCCGGCTGGCGGCGCTGCACTTTTGCCCTTGGAACTCGAAGGCGCCACGGCTCAATGCTGTGGCCACTTGGACTGGATCGGCGCTGGGGTGGGCGATCACGAAGTCCTTGCCGCCGGTCTCCCCGACAATGCGCGGGTAGCTCTTGTACGTGTGGATATTGGCTCCAATGGTGGCCCAGATGGTCTGGAAAACGCTGGTGCTGCCTGTGAAGTGGATGCCCGCGAAGTCAGGGTGCGCGAAGATCACTTCCCCGGCATCCCTGCCGCTCACATGGATGAGGTTGATCACGCCGTCCGGCAGCCCCGCTGCGCGGAAGATGTCCATGATCACCTGGGCACTGTAGATCTGGCTGTCGGCGCATTTCCACACGGCCACGTTGCCCATCAGAGCCGGGGCGCTGGGCAGGTTGCCGGCAATACTGGTGAAGTTGAAGGGCGTAAGGGCGAACACGAAACCCTCGAGCGGACGGTATTCCACGCGGTTCCAGGTCTGCGCGGGGCTGTAGGGTTGGTCGCGGTAGATCTGCTGCATGAAGTGCACGTTGAACCGGAGGAAATCCGCGAACTCGCAGGCCGCATCGATCTCGGCCTGGAAGGCGTTCTTGCTCTGCGCCAACATGCTGGCCGCATTGATGGTGGCCCGATAGGGGCCTGCGATCAGGTCGGCGGCCTTCAGGAAAATGGCGGCACGGTCCTCCCAACGCATGTTCTCCCAGTCCTTCTTCGCTTTCAGGGCGGCGTTGATGGCGGCCTTGACATGGACCTGGGTGCCATGGTGGCTATAGCCGATGATGCGCTTCAGCTCGTGCGGTGGCCGCACTGGGCGACGGTCATTGGTCGACACGGCCTTCCCCGCGATCCACATGGGCAGTTCGCGCTTCTGCCTGGCCATTCGATCATACTCGGCGAGCAGAAGCTCCCGCTCCTTGGTGCCGGGCGCATGGCTCAGCACGGGTTCATTGATGGGGGCAGGGCTGTGGAAGATGGCGTCTGTCATCGCGTTCGGCGTTGGTGGTCGCGAAGATATCCCAGGTAAGTATGCGCGTTGGTGACCAGCGTCGCCAATGGATGGGCCATGTACAACGAAGCAGGGGCCGTTGGTAAGGTCCCTGCTTCGCGCGTTGCATGCTCAGCCCTTGGGGCTTCGCAGATTGTCAAAGCGATAGATGGGGTCGAGCTCGGTTCCGGCTTCCATATCACAGACCGTGTGGATGAGGCCATCGCTCAGTCGATATACCCAGCCATGCAGGTGAGGGCCGCCCCGATCGGTCCAGGCCTGCTGGATGATGCTTGTTTTGGCAAGATCGAACACCTGTTCCTGCACATTCAGCTCAACCATGCGGTCGAAGCGCTCCTGCTCCGTGGACAGGGCATCAACCTCCTTTTGGTGGATCCGGTACACGTCCTTGATGTTCCGGAGCCATTTGTTGATGATGCCGAGCGATTGGTGGCTCATGGCCGCTTGCACACCTCCACAGCCGTAGTGCCCGCACACGATCACGTGCTTCACCTTCAGGTATTCCACAGCATATTGCAGCACGCTCAGCAGGTTGAGGTCGGTGTGGACCACCATGTTGGCGATGTTGCGGTGCACGAAGATCTCGCCCGGGTTGGTGCCTGTGATCTCATTCGCGGGCACACGGCTGTCGCTGCATCCGATCCAGAGGAATTCAGGTCGTTGCACTTTTTCCAGGCGATGGAAGAACTCCGGGTCGCGTTTTACGGTGTCCTCGGCCCAGGCCTTGTTGTTGGTCAGAAGTCGTTCGTAGGATTCCATTCGGTTCGTTTATGGTCCGGTTCAGTTCATTGTGTAATGCCCCCTTTTGAAGGCTTGATGTTCTCTTGATGCAGCGTGGCCCCACGCCAATCCCTATCGAAACCGATGAGTTCGGTACGAATGCCGCGTTCGTGGGCAACGGCGAGGTGGTCGTCGATGATCTCCAGCACGTCCGGGTCCAGGTCCATGGTGCGTGATGCATCGATCACTACACGTGCATTATCGGGCAGTTCATGAAGTGTTCGCTTGATCCCGGCCTTGTTCAGAAAGGTCACGTCCTCGCTCAATTCCATGTAGATGGGCATGCCTGGCTTGTAGCGCCTGGGGTCGAAGTGGAAGGGGACCTTGTAATTCTTCCAAAGGATGTGCAGCAATGCAATGCACAGGCCGAGCGCCACCCCGTTCAGCAGATCGTTCGTTACCGCCATGAAGCCGACGGTGACAATAAAGGGGATGAACTGCATGGGGCCCGATCGCCACATACGGATGAACAACGAGGGCTTGGCCAGCTTGTATCCTACAAGTAGGAGCACCGCCGCCAGGCTCGCGAATGGTATGGTGCTCAGCAGGCCTCCTATGCTGATCACGGCGACCAGGATGAGCGCTCCGTGCAGGATGGTCGAAAGCCGGGTGCGGCCACCGGATTGAATGTTCGCCGAACTGCGCACCACCACCTGGGTAAGGGGAAGGCCACCAAGCAGCCCGCTCACCATGTTGCCGATCCCTTGCGCGCGTAGTTCACGGTTGGCCGGGGTAATGCGCTTCCAAGGGTCCAGTTTATCCGTGGCCTCCACGCATAGAAGTGTTTCAATGCTGGCCACGATCGCAATGGTGAACGCCATGGACCAGAACGCGGGTCTGTTCCATCCGCTGAAGTCGGGTAACTGCACCAGGTCGCCACTGTTCAGGTCGGGCAGGTCAACGAAGTGCGCGGCACCAATGGCCAGTGTGGCCGAACCGCTGAAAAGCCGGGCCAATACCATGCCCGCGACCACGGCGAGCAATGGGCCGGGAAGGTATTTCAACCACGCATTGCGTTGTATGGCCGGACGTTCCCAGAGGAGCATGAGGCCCACGCAGAGCAATGTGATCGTCAGCGCACCCCAACTGGGGTCCTGGACAGCGTTGAAGATCTCGGTGAAGGTGTTCTCCTTGTCCGGTTGGTCGAAGCTTTCATCACCCATCGGGTCACGGTCGTAGCCCAGGGCATGGGGCAGCTGTTTGAGCATGATGATAATGCCGATGCCAGCGAGCATCCCCTTGATCACCGAACTGGGGAAGTAGTAGGCAATGATACCGGCACGCAGGAGCCCGAGGATCACTTGCAGGAGACCGGCCACAACCACCGCAGCGCACAGGATCGGGAAACTACCGAGATCGTTGATCCCGGCCAGCACGACACCGGTAAGACCTGCGGCCGGTCCTGAAACACCCAGCGGTGAGCCGCTCAGCCCACCTACGATGATTCCACCGACAACACCAGCGATGATGCCAGCAAAGGGCGGGGCACCTGAGGCAACGGCTATGCCCAAACACAGGGGTAAGGCGACAAGGAACACCACCACGGATGCGGGCAGGTCCTGTTTCCAGTACGTCAATAATCGGGTCGAGTTCATAGGAAAGGAGGAACGGATGGATAAAGGGCCCCTGAGCTCAGGCACGCCGAACACGGGGTCAGCGGAACAGGCCGTAAGCGGATACTAGCACTTCCCCGCCCAAGGGGGCAGGTGTGGCACTTCGCTCACTGGCGGAGTGTGCGGCCGTACGCTCGTTCCCGGTCGGTGGTAATAACCTCCCTCAGGTGGAAATTGCGACAGAACGTCAGACCAGTTCGAAGAGCTCTTTTGGTGCACTA
>Ga0315901_10008563_pt1 | contig 11871 bp, 11 predicted proteins | sample LakEriMetagenome_10_FD_203761 | JGI IMG/M metagenome (GOLD analysis project Ga0315901, IMG submission 203761) | Freshwater fungal communities from buoy surface, Lake Erie, Ohio, United States - Buoy 2 MA116 | ecosystem: Environmental > Aquatic > Freshwater > Lake | place: USA: Lake Erie, Ohio...
CTGCTGACCGGTGAGCCCTTCGACGTGCTGTTCACCGACCTGATGATGCCCGGGGGCATGGACGGCATGGAGCTGGCCGCCACGGTCAAGCTCATGCGCCCGCAGATGGCCGTGGTGCTGGCCTCTGGCTGGGCCGACACCAAGCTGCCGCAAGATCCCAGGCATCCAGACTTCAACACCTTCTTGCTCAAGCCCTACAAAATGGCCGAGCTGCGAAAGGCTTTCGAGGCTGCACTGGACCATGCAAACCGATCCGCACCCTGACAACCTCCCACACGACCACCCGCACGACCACTCCCACCTCGATGAGATGGACCTGCGCGTGCGCGCGCTGGAAACGCTGCTCACAGAGAAAGGCTACGTCGAGCCCGCTGCCATCGAGCGGATCATCCAGACCTACGAGGAGCGCGTCGGCCCGCGCAATGGCGCGCAGGTGGTAGCGCGGGCCTGGGCAGACCCGGCCTTCGCCAGCTGGCTGGCCGAGGATGCCACGGCGGCCATCTCCTCCATGGGCTTCACAGGCCGGCAGGGCGAGCACATGGTGGCGGTGTTCAACACGCCCGCCGAGCACCACATGGTGGTCTGCACGCTGTGCTCGTGCTACCCATGGCCGGTGTTGGGCCTGCCGCCCGCCTGGTACAAGAGCGCGCCTTACCGCTCGCGCACGGTGCGCGAGCCGCGCGCGGTGCTGACGGAGTTCGGCGTCACGTTGGCCGAGACCACCGCTGTGCGCGTGTGGGACTCCACCGCCGAGGTCCGCTACCTGGTGGTGCCGATGCGCCCGGCCGGCACCGACGGCTGGACTCAAGCGCAGCTCGCAGACCTGGTCACGCGCGACTCGATGATCGGTACTGGGCTGGCGAGGCCTGTGTCCTCAGTCGACGCGATCACCCCCAACACGAAGGGAGCGGTCCTCTCTTCCACAACAGCCGCAGGCCCCGCATGAACGGCGTTCACGACATGGGCGGCATGCACGGCTTTGGGCCGGTGCAGTTGGAAGACCGCGAGCCCCTGTTCCATGCGCCTTGGGAGCGGCGGGCGCTGGGCCTCACACTGGCCATGGGCGCCACCGGCCAGTGGAACATCGACCAGTCACGTTCGGCCCGCGAGAGCCTGCCGCCTGCCACCTACCTGGGCTCGAGCTACTACCGCATCTGGATCCTGGCGCTGGAGCGGCTGATGGCCCGGCGGGGCCTGGTGACCGAGCAGGAACTGGCCGCAGGACAACTGCGCACGCCAGCCCTGCCCGCAGCCGTGGCTCGTGCATTGCGCCAAGAGAGTGTGGACGCTGCGCTGGCGCGCGGCACGCCCACCGAGCGGCCAGCCACATCCCCCGCGCGCTTCGCCGTGGGCGACCGCGTGCGCGCCCTCAACCGCCACCCCGCCAGTCACACCCGCCTGCCCCGCTACGTGCGCGGCCACGTCGGCACGGTGGTGCTGGCGCACGGGGCGCACGTCTTTGCAGACCGCCACGCCGCAAGCGCGCCCGGCCAAGCCTTCGACGAGGCCCCGCAGTGGCTGTACACCGTGGCCTTCGACGGCCAGGACCTCTGGGGCGCCGATGCCGAGCCCGGCCTGCGCGTGAGCGTGGACGCCTGGGAGAGCTACCTGGAGCCTGTGGAGCCGGCACTGCCATGACCCTCATGACCACCACCCACCCCGCCTGCGATCTGCCCGGCCTGCCGCAGGATGACGCCGGCCCCGTCTTCAGCGCCCCTTGGCAGGCCCAGGCCTTTGCCATGACGCTGGCGCTGCACGAGCGCGGCCTGTTCAGCTGGAGCGAGTGGGCGCAGGCCTTGAGCCAGGCCATCATCCGGGCGCAGGCCAGCGGTGACCCAGACCTGGGCGATACCTACTACCGCCATTGGCTGGACGCCCTGGAAACCTTGCTGCAGGCCAAGGGCCTGGCCAGCGCCGCCACGCTGCACGCCCTGGAGCACGCCTGGGAAGATGCCGCTGAGCGCACGCCGCACGGCCAGACCATTGAACTGCTGCCGCAGGAGCGGGCCCTGGCACGGGGCTGAATCCGCCGCGGGACGCCAACGCAACGCTGCCTGAAACGACCTCTTTGCCGCGCCCTCAGTCCCACACGCCGCCAAACCTGCCGTCACTCCCTGCCACCTTCCATGCCCGCCACCTCGCCCCTGCGCCTGTCCGTCCTCGACCAGTCCGTGGCCTGCGCCGGCCGCGGTGAAGACCACGCCCTGCGCGACACCGTGACGCTCGCTGAGCACTGCGAGGCCCTGGGCTACGAGCGCTTCTGGGTCAGCGAGCACCACGGCATGCCCACCATCGTGGGCACTGCGCCTGAGGTGCTGATGGCGGCGATTGCCGCGCGCACCTCGCGCATCCGCATCGGCAGCGCGGGCGTGATGCTGCCGCACTACTCGGCCTTCAAGGTGGCCGAAGCCTTCCGCGTGCTGGACGCGCTGGCGCCCGGGCGCATCGACCTGGGTGTGGGCCGCGCCCCCGGCAGCGACCGCCGCACCGCACAGGCGCTGAACCCGCACGTTTCAGGCATGGCAGAAGACTTCCCGCAGCAGGTGCTGGACCTCCAAGCCTGGGCTGGCGGGCAGCCGCACCAAGGCCTGGTGGCCCACCCCTGCCCGCCCGGCCCCCGGGACGAGGCGACCCAGGCGGACTGGGCTGCACGTCCGAACGCGAACTCAGCGCTGCCTGCGGCCCGCACCGCCACCACGCCCGCCGATGCCGCAGTTCTCGACCGCCGCCCCGAGGTCTGGATCCTCGGCAGTTCGGACTACGGCGCGCAGCTGGCCGCCCACCTCGGGCTGCCCTACGCCTTTGCCTACTTCTTTATGGACGGCCAGGGCGTGGAACAGGCGCTCGACCTGTACCGCAGCCTCTACCGGCCCAGCGCGCGCCACCCCAAGCCGCAGGCCACCATCTGCGTCTGGGCCCTGGCGGCGGACAGTGAAGAGGAGGCCCAGTTCCAGGCGCTGGGCCGCGAGCGCTGGCGCGTCAACCGCCAGCGCGGCCTGCTCGGGCCGCTGCAGCGCCCCGCCGACGTGGCCGCCCAGGGCTTCAGCGCCGAGGAGATGGCGGTCGTCGTCGCCCCCATACGCCGCAAGGCCCTGGTGGGCACGGGCGAGCAAGTCGCGCAGAAGATGACCGACCTGGCCCGCTCGTTGGATCTGGACCACCTCGTCGTCAACACCTGGGCGCACGACCCGGCCGTGCGCTGGCACTCCTACGCGCTGCTCGCGCGGGCGTTTGGGTTGCAAGGCTGCGCGGCACAGGAAGCCCCATGTACGACTACCTGATCGTCGGCGCCGGTTCGGCCGGCTGCGTGCTGGCGTCGCGCCTGAGCGAGGACTCCACCGTGCGCGTGGGCCTCATCGAGGCCGGCCCGCCGGACCGCAGCGTGCTGATCCACTGCCCCGCAGGCCTGGCGCTGCTGGCCCAGACGGGCACAGCCAACTGGGGCTTCGAGACCGTGCCGCAGCCGGGCCTGAACGGCCGGCGCGGCTACCAGCCCCGAGGCAAGGTGCTGGGCGGCTCCAGTTCCGTCAACGCCATGATCTACGCCCGCGGCCACCGGGCCGACTACGACAGCTGGGCGGCAGAGGGCAACCCCGGGTGGTCGTTCGACGAGGTGCTGCCCTACTTCAAACGCGCCGAGCACAACGAGCGCGGGACAGACGCCTTCCACGGCACCGGCGGGCCGCTGAACGTGGCCGACCTGCGCAGCCCCGGGCGCTGGCGCGAGCGCTTTGTGCAGGCGGGCGTGCAGGCCGGCTATCCGCACAACCCCGACTTCAACGGCGCCGAGCAGGAGGGCTTCGGCCCCTACCAGGTGACGCACCGCAACGGCGAGCGCTTCAGCGCCGCCAAGGCCTACCTCACGCCCCACCTTGGGCGCCCGAACCTGGAGGTGCTGACCGGTGCCCAAGTGCTGCGCGTGCGCTTCGAGGGCCACCGCGCCGTCGGCGTGGATGTCCGCATCGGCGGCGCCGAGCGAGCGCTGTCGGCGCGGCGGGAGGTCCTCTTGAGCGCAGGGGCCTTGCAGTCGCCACAACTGTTGATGCTGTCGGGCGTGGGCCCCGGCGCGCACCTGCAGGCCCTGGGCATCCCGGTGCTGCACGACCTGCCCGGCGTTGGGCAGCACTTGCACGACCACATCGACGTGGTGCAAGTGGTGGAAGGCGTGAAGTCGCCCGACCACCGAGAGCTCTTCGGCCTGAGCCTGGCAGGCGCCGTGCGCGCGCTGCGCGGCGTGTTCGAGTGGCGCCGGCACCGCACGGGCCTGCTCACCACCAACTTCGGCGAGGGCGGCGCGTTCATCCGCAGCTCGCCTGATGAGCCCATCCCGGACCTCCAACTGCACTTCGTGGTGGGCAAGCTGGTGGACCATGGCCGCCAGACCGTCTTCGGCCACGGCTACTCCTGCCACGTCTGCGTGCTGCGCCCGAGAAGCCGGGGCAGTGTGCAACTCGCCAGCGCGGACCCGCTGGCGGCGCCCCTGATCGACCCGGCTTTCCTCAGCGACGGCGACGACACTACCCGCCTGGTGCGCGGCTTCAAGCTGATGCGGCAGATCCTGGCCCAGCCCGCACTGGCGCAATACGGCGGGCGCGAGATGCCCGTTTCAGCCGCCGCGCAGACCGACGCTCAGATCGAGGCCTACATCCGCCAGCACGCTGACACCATTTACCACCCCGTGGGCACCTGCCGCATGGGGCCGGCGACGCAGGCGGGCTCGGGCGGCAGCGTGGTGGATGCCGAGCTGCGTGTGCACGGCCTGGAAGGCCTGCGCGTGGTGGACGCCTCGGTCATGCCGCAGATCGTCGGCGGCAACACCAACGCGCCCACGATCATGATCGCGGAGAAGGCGGCGGAGATGATCCGGACTGGCTGAGTGGACGCGCGCCCTTCGACAAGCTCAGGATGACCGGGCTTTACACCCGTTCGGGCTGAGCCTGTCGAAGCCCCCGCCCCGGCTCCCTAAGCGCCTCACCCGCCCAGGATTTCGGCCAGCACCGGCGCCACCCGCTGCTCCACATCGGCATCCATGCGGATGGTGCGGCCCCACTCCCGGGTGGTCTCCCCGGGCCACTTGTTGGTGGCGTCCAGGCCCATCTTGCCGCCCAGGCCGCTGACGGGGGAGGCAAAGTCCAGGTAGTCGATGGGCGTGGAATCCACCACGATGAACTTGGTATACATGAACTGCCGCAGAAAGCTCCACAGCCCGAACATCACCCGCTTGGCGTGGCCCGGGTAGGCCTTGCGGATGGAAATCACCGCCATGCGGTAGCTGCAACCCTCGGGCGGCAGATAGAAGTCAGTGATCTCGGTGAACTGCTTCTGCAGGATGGGTACGAACACCTCGTTCAGCGCCTCGCCCAGCACCGCGGGTTCATCGGGCGGCTTGCCGGTGTAGGTGGAGTGGTAGATCGGGTCGCGCCGCTGGGTGATGCGGTCCACCTGGAACACCGGGAACCAGTCCTGCTCGTTGTAATAGCCCGTGTGGTCGCCAAACGGGCCTTCCAGTGCGTGCAGGTAGCCGCCCTGCTCCTTCAAGCGCACGCCGGCCTCGCTCTCACCCACAAAGCCCGGGGCCGCCACCGGGATGTGCCCCTCCAGCACGATCTCCGCGCTGGCCGGCACCTGCAGCCGCCACTCGCCCTCGCCCACGCCGGTGTCGGCCACCTCGGTGCGGCTGCCGCGCAGCAGGCCTGCAAACTGGTATTCCGACAGCGTGTCGGGCACGGGGGTCACCGCACCCAGGATCGTGGCAGGGTCCGCCCCCAGTGCCACGGCTATGGGGAAGGGACGGCCCGGGTTGGCCAGCGCGAATTCGCGGAAGTCCAACGCACCGCCCCGATGGGCCAGCCAGCGCATGATGACCTGCCGCCGCCCGATCACCTGCTGACGGTAGATACCCAGGTTCTGCCGCCGGCGCGGTTGCGCCACGCCCTGCGGGCCGCGCGTCACCACCAGGCCCCAGGTAATCAGCGGACCGGCGTCGCCAGGCCAGCAGGTCTGCACCGGCAGGCGGGCCAGGTCGACGTCAGCGCCTTCAATAGTCACCTCCTGGCATGGCGGGCGGCGCACGGTGGCTGGCTTCATGTCCCACACCGCCTTGGCCATGTGCAGCAGCTTGCCGGCGTCCTTCAGGCCACGCACAGGCTCGGGCTCCTTCAGCGCGGCCAGCAGCCGGCCCACGTCGCGCAACTCGGCGGCGGACTCCGCACCCATGCCCAGGGCCACGCGCCGCGTGGTGCCGAAGAGGTTGGCCAGGCAGGGCATGGCCGAACCTTGCGGTTTCTCAAACAGGAGTGCGGGGCCGCCGGCTCGGAGCACGGTGTCGGCAATGGCGGTCATTTCCAGCTTCGGCGAGACCGGCTGCGCCACCCGATGCAGCTCTCCCAGGCGAGCCAAACCGTCCATGAACTCGCGAAGGTCCCGGTACTTCATAGAAAAACCATCTAATTTGAAGGATTCTTATGATTGACCGGTTATACCGGCATCCCTAGAATCCGCGCCTCTGGTAAGGGTTGAGGGTTTTCCCTGAATGCCTTTGTCGCTCACATGCGCGGCATCGACCCTTGAGAAACCGTGCCACGTGCTGACCTCAATGTCTGCACTTGCATGACAAACGATTATCACTGTCGCTTCAGCGGTGCCCTGGCAGGCGCCGCCTTCGCACCAGTGACGAAAGGATGAACATGCCCGACACGCCAAAAACGCCTCACGGCCTGGACACGCCCCACCGGCAAGACCAGGCTCTGGCCCCCGGGCCGCAGCGGCCCGGCGTTGCCAACCTGCCTCAGATGCTGACGCGTGCCTTGGTCAGCCTGAGCCAGCATTCGCTGGCCGCTGTGGGGCTGGCCGTGACGGCCGCTTTGTTGCTGGGCCTGAGCCAGCCAGGCTTGCGCGCCGTGGTGGAGGCCCACACCCTGGGCTGGCTGCAAGGCCGGCAAGAGGCCCGCACCGAGATGCACGCCGCGGACAGTGGCGCCGAGCAGCCCGAAGCGCTCAGCCGCACCACGGCCACCGAGCCGTCTGCACTGACGGGCGAACAGGCCGCCGTGGCCGAGTGGATCGCCAAGCGTTACCGCATCGCCCTGGAGCCGGTTTCGCGCCTGGTGCTGGAGGCTTGGTCCATCGGCCCGCGCGCAGGTTTGGAGCCCACGCTGATCCTGGCGGTGGCTGCCGTGGAATCCGCCTTCAACCCTTTCGCCCAAGGCAGCGGGGGCGCCAAGGGCCTGATGCAGGTGGTGGCGCACGCCCATCTGGAGAAGTTCGAGCCCCTGGGCGGCCTGCGCGCCGCCTTCGACCCCGTGAGCAACCTGCGGGTGGGCGCCCTGGTGCTGAGGGAAAGCATTGCCGAAGCCGGCAGCGTGGAAGGCGGCCTGCTCGCCTACATGGGGGCCTACAGCACGTCGCAACAGGCCAGCTACCCGCAGCGCGTGCTGGGTGAGCAGAGCCAGCTGCAGCAGGTGGCCCAGAAAGCCCAGACGGCCCAGACGCCTCAGCCCACCCCAAAACCCCAGAAGATTGCCCAGACCAAAGCCCCAGAAGGCGCACAGACCCTGGCGCAGGCGCCCAAAGTCGCTCCGATACACTGAAAACCTGCGCGACTGGCGATAAGCCGGCGCTGTTGAGCCCTGCTCTTCAGCGCCCGCCGAGGTGGTGAACCACCAGGGAGCGCAGGCCAGCGGGGTGCCGATGGACCCCGTCTGGTGCCCGCCGTTCGCCTGGGCAGCCCTCGACCGTCACACGTCCGCCCTCCGCGGGCCGCTGCGCCGGCTTCCGAAGGCCCTTCCATCCGAAGAGGACTGCCATCCATCATGTTCAGCCGCCAACAGCACACCATCGCCCACGTCGACCCCGAGATCTGGGCCGCCATCCAGGCCGAGAACCAGCGCCAGGAGGCGCACATCGAGCTCATCGCCTCGGAGAACTACACCTCCCCGGCCGTGATGGCCGCCCAGGGCAGCCAGCTCACCAACAAGTACGCCGAGGGCTACCCCGGCAAGCGCTACTACGGCGGCTGCGAGCACGTGGATGTGGTGGAGCAGTTGGCCATTGACCGCCTGAAGCAACTCTACGGCGCCAACTTCGCCAACGTGCAGCCCAACTCCGGCTCCCAGGCCAACCAGGGCGTGTTCTTCGGCCTGCTGCAGCCCGGGGACACCATCATGGGCATGAGCCTGGCCGAAGGCGGCCACCTCACCCACGGCATGCCGCTGAACATGAGCGGCAAGTGGTTCAAGGTGGTCAGCTACGGGCTGGACGCCAACGAAGTGATCGACTACGACGCCATGGAGCGCCTGGCGCACGAGCACCGGCCCAAGCTCATCATCGCCGGCGCCTCGGCCTACAGCCTGCGCATCGACTTCGAGCGCTTTTCGCGCGTGGCCAAGGCCATCGGAGCGATCTTCATGGTGGACATGGCGCACTACGCCGGGCTGATCGCCGCGGGCGTGTACCCCAACCCCATGCCGCACGCCGACGTGGTGACCTCCACCACCCACAAGAGCCTGCGCGGCCCGCGCGGCGGCATCATCCTGACGAACGATGAGGCCATTGCGAAGAAGATGAACAGCGCCATCTTCCCCGGCATCCAGGGCGGCCCGCTCATGCACGTGATCGCCGGCAAGGCCGTGGCCTTCCATGAGGCGCTGCAGCCCGGCTTCAAGGCCTACCAGCAGCAGGTGCTGGACAACGCCCGCGTGCTGGCGGAGACGCTCATCGAGCGCGGCCTGCGCATCGTCTCTGGCCGCACCGAGAGCCACGTGATGCTGGTGGACCTGCGCCCCAAGGGCCTGACGGGCAAGGAAGCCGAAGCACTGCTGGGCCAGGCCCACATGACCTGCAACAAGAACGGCATCCCCAACGACCCGCAAAAGCCCATGGTCACCAGCGGCATCCGCCTGGGCAGCCCCGCCATGACCACCCGCGGCTTCAAGGAAGCGCAGGCCCGCCAGACCGGCCACCTGATTGCTGACGTGCTGGACAACCCGCACGACGAGGCGAACATCGCCACCGTGCGGCAGAAGGTGGCCACGCTGACCAGCGCCTTCCCGGTCTACGGCTGAGGCGCATCAGCACCAGCGGCGGCCCCGTGACCAACCCATGGCCTCCCACCCAAGAGCGCTGGCTCCTTGCAGCGCTCAACGGTCATTGAGGCAGTCCGCCCATGCGCTGCCCCTACTGCAGCCATGAGGAGACCCAGGTCGTCGAGACCCGGGACTCTGACGAAGGCTTCACGCGGCGCCGGCGGCGCTGCCTGAAGTGCGACCGCCGTTTCACCACCTACGAGCGCCCCGAGGTGGCCATGCCCACGGTCGTCAAGCGCGACGGCGGCCGCGTGGACTTCGACCCCGCCAAGCTGCGCAGCTCCATGATGCTGGCCCTGCGCAAGCGCCCGGTGAGCATCGAGCAGGTGGACGCCGCGCTGGAGCGCATCCAGGAAAAGCTGCTGTCCGGCACCCTGCGCGAAGTGCCCACCACCCGCCTGGGCGAGCTGGTCATGCGTGAGCTGAAGCGGATCGACAAGGTTGCGTACGTGCGCTTTGCCAGCGTGTACCGCAGCTTTGAGGATGTGGACGAGTTCAGGCAGTTGATACGGGATATTTGAGGGCTTCGGCGGTGGCGATCAGATTTCAATACCGGACGCAACTGCCCACGAAGGCACCCGGGCCGCGCTCACCGACTGACCCTGATTGGCAGCAGTGGATTGCCGAAAACCTCTTGCGGGGCTGTTCCCAGGAGGGCATGTTGGAAACCATGATCCGGGCGGGCCTCGACGCCCGTGCGGCGCAGAGCGCCATACTGGCAATGAAGACACAGCCAGTCTTCCAGGCAGCCTTGCGGCATCAGCGCGTGCAGAAAAAGTATGAATCAGTTTTGGCGAACCTCCAGCGCCTCTGGTCGAGCGACGTCCGCTACAAAACCATTGAGCGCCGAACCAGCGTGGAGACCGAGGAATTTCTTGAGCGCTACGTGAGGGGCTGTCGACCCGTGGTTTTGACGGGCATCGCTGCTGATTGGCCTGCGCTGAAGAAGTGGACGCCGGAGTACTTCAAGGCGAAGTTTGGGCATGTGACGGTTGAAGTGCAGGCAGGAAGAAGCTTCAACCCGCGCTATGAGCTGGAAAAGCACCGACACAGTCGTCACATGCAGATGTCTGAATTTGTCGAGATGGTGGAGAACGAACATTCCGACAACGACTGCTACCTCACCGCGAACAACGATGCCCTTGGGCAAGCGGCGCTCGCTCCCTTGCTGCAAGACGTAGGCTCTGTACCAGCGTTTTGCGATCGCGCAAAGTTGGCCGGTTCATCCTTCTTGTGGTTCGGGCCACGAGGCACTGTGACGCCGCTGCACCACGACACGGTGATGCTGCTGCATACCCAGGTGTTCGGGAGAAAGCGCTGGCGATTCGTGTCCCCACTGCAGACCCCTTGCCTGTACAACTTCCTGAGCGTCTTCAGCCCTGTTGACCTAGAGAATCCAGATCTCGCGAAGTGGCCGAGGGCAGCCGATGCGCAGATCCTCGAAACCGAGGTGGGACCAGGAGAGACAGTCTTCCTGCCGCTTGGATGGTGGCATCACGTGACCTCCTTGGAAACCAGCGTTTCACTGTCCTACTCTGGCTTTGTGTTTCCAAACGAGTTCAGCTACGACAACGCCGATAACGCGGACTGGCTTTGAAGCCAGTGGCTCAACCACGGCGACTGCTCGGAGCGGCGATACGCCAAACATCATCTGGTTCTTCGGCCGGGCAAGACTCTGCGTGATGAATCGCACCGCCGCCAGCGGCGCAAACTGAATTCAGCAAGCCGCCACCTGCACCTTCTCTGTCCTGGGCCGGCCCATGCTGTTGATGACGAGGCGCACGGCGGTGGTGGGCTGAGAGGACACCTTGCACAAGGTGATCGTGCCCGCCTGGAAGCCACCGGACAATCGTCGCGTCTGACCCAGCGGCTGGTAGGCCACATAGTTGGACACAGGTCCGTTGCCGGACATACGCCAACCGGGCGGGAACCCTTCTCGCCGAAGCATCACTTCCTCACCTTCGTCGAGCTGAGCGTTGCCATTCAGGTCATGAAAGGCCAGCCAACCCTGGGCCCAGTCGCCCTCAGAACTGCAGGCGTCAAGCCGACTGGACTTGCAGAGCACGACCTGATCATTGCGCTTGATCGCCTCGCTGCGGGTCAAGTGCAAGGCGGAGAGTGCCTCGCCTCCCATCGCATCGCGAAGCGTGCTCTGGAACAGTCCCAAGAAGGAAGGCCCTGCGGCAGAAGACAGCAGGCCGATGACCGTCAGGGTGATCATGATTTCAACCAAGGTCCATCCACGTTGGGGTTCGCGCGTTCTCATGTGTTGCTCTCCTGGAGTGCCACCCTCGGAAGGACGGCCTGAGGAGTCCGTCCAATATCGTGGAAGTCACTGTAGGAGGGCCCTGTCCGGTGGACCATCCCTCCTTGGGGTGTTGGGGGGGCGATATCCCATCCCCCATAAGTGGGAGCATGTGAAAGCAGTAACAGTGCCGGAAGTTCTAGGAATAGGGAGCCTGTTGCCGATATCATGGAATGTCGACATGGAATCTTCCAAATCAGAACTTGCCCCCGGAACCGGCATGCACGCTGGCCTTGCACCTGCGCTTGTCAAGGCGGCGTGTGCACGGCCCAGAGGCGTGACGCTGATCGAATTGATGGTCGTGCTGGTGGTTCTGGGCATCCTGGCCAGCATTGCCTTGCCTGCATACAACAGCTATGTGCAACGCGGTCGCCGAGCAGATGCGCAGATGGCGCTACTGGAGTTGGCCCAATCGCTCGAGCGTTACTTCACGCTGAACAACAACTACACCTCTGCAACCCTCGATTCGGGTGTGACCTCCCG
>Ga0315901_10008564_pt1 | contig 11869 bp, 7 predicted proteins | sample LakEriMetagenome_10_FD_203761 | JGI IMG/M metagenome (GOLD analysis project Ga0315901, IMG submission 203761) | Freshwater fungal communities from buoy surface, Lake Erie, Ohio, United States - Buoy 2 MA116 | ecosystem: Environmental > Aquatic > Freshwater > Lake | place: USA: Lake Erie, Ohio...
GGTGTTCTTTCAGAATACGCGGTTGAAATAGCCGTTGGATCTGCGCCAAGAGGACCTTCAGTTTTAAATTTATATCTGTTAGGATTTATGGTTGTCAAATAAGAATAGAGAGACTCTTCTGTAGGAGCCTCAAGAATTCTTCTTGTAAATTCTTCCCCGAATTTTGGGGCTTGCTGTTGCGGTGTGGGCGCTTGCTGTTGCGGTGTGGGCGCTTGACCTGTAGTCTGTACAGGTTGTTTTGTTGGCTGTTGTTTAGGTTGTGCAAGTACACCCTGCCCAGGTTGCAATGGCTTTTCAGCCGGAGTTTCAGTTACGAATTCCGGCAGACCAATGGTACCCGTGATTGGGGTCTGTTGAACAGGCCCCTTCGCAACAGGTTGCTGAGGTTGTGTAGGTGCTTTAGTTGTAGGCGCGGAAACCGTCCCTTGCTGCTCTCCAGAAACGGGAGATTGCCCCAAATCTTGGGATGGCAATGCAGATGCAGATTCTTTTTTTTTTTCGGGAGAGCCAATAATGCTTACTTCGAAAGACTCAAAACTTACATCATCCTTATACGTAGGGTCAAGAGATACAAGTTGATTGTATAACGACTTTCTGTAAGAAGGATTAGATGACACATTTTTCTGAAACGATTCGAATGGTACATCTTTTTTGTACGACGGATCAATGGAAACAAGTTGACCATAAAGATCCGTGATATATTGACTTTGCTTTTCCATCCAATTATTGATTATTACCAGATTATTGTGTTTATGGTCTTACAATTTTTACTCCTGTTGAAGGCGTTGTGCTACCTTGTTGACCTTCCAAAACCCATTGACCAGAAGTACCTTCGTAACCCCATCCTTGCTCATTCAATTTTCGTTTGGCAGCAGCGGTATTAAGACTCTTATTGCCTACGTTAGTATTGCCTGCCCACAAGGCTGTAACAATTTCATCCTGACTATAAACTTTAACTTCAGGTTTGAATTTGCTTTTTACAGCTGCGATTTGATCTTCTGTCAATGTCTCATCTGATACGTCAGGCTCGACGACAACATGGTATTTTTTCTTTCCGTTTGGTTCTACCGTAGAGACCACAACAGATGGGATAAAATTCACATTTATAGGTGTACCAAATCCTGTTTGAACTTTCCTTTTTTCGATAGGGAAATTTGTAAGGGCAGTTGATACATTGAAATTCTTTGGTGCGCCTGCTTTTACCCAAGCATCAAACAACGCTCTTTGGTTAACACCTGCCGGTATCCCAGCCCTTTGTATTGCCTGTTCTACTTGTTTAGCCGCGACTTCAAATGTACCAGGTCCTTTCGTTTCATCATATTCAATTGTAACCGGTCTCATGGCTTCATCTTTGCCTCTACCCCAGCCACCTACAATGTAAGACCACCAATCTGAAGATTCTATTTGGTCTTTGCCGGTACCAGATCCATAAATTCCGGCCTTCTGTTTTGTCTCCTTTGCACTTGTATATGCGTATCCGTACAAATCGTTGTAGGCCAATTGTTGTTCAATCGTTAAATTGTTCTTCTTCGCCTCTTCTGCAATTTGTTCTTGTACTTCTTTCGGTTTCAGATTGTACTCACGCATATACTGAAGACCGATTTTTGTTCTTGGTCCAGCATTCGCTTTAGCTGCTTCAAACAATTGGTCAGTAGTAACCCTTTTACCGTCACTCGTTGAAAACCAATCGTTTTCTGGATCCCAAGTAGAACCTCCAAATAATGTTGGAGTTATTGTTCCAAGAATTTTTGTGATGTCTTCTGTTTTATTCCATGTACCTAAGATATCGGGAGCTACAACAGTTCCTGAAATCTCTGCAATCGGTGATGACCTATAGTAACTTTCCCAGGATTCTACTTCTTCAGGAGTGAATGTATTTGGTTGTGTATCATATTGAGTCCTGAATGCATTATACCGCTTTTCTTTTTCGTTCGATGCGGCGGCATACTGCGTCAATGCTTGAATCTGATTATACCTTAGTTTGTAAGCTTCAGATGCCGGGTTCAAAGGATTGTACGCTTCATCTTTGGTTTGATCGAACTTTCTCCATCTGTCAGCATCATCTCTTACATATTGTGCTTGAAGGTCAAGCCATTCCTGAGAGTGAGGCAATGCAACATCTTTGAATGTAGGTAATTTAAGACCTTCAGCTTTTGCTTTGTCTTCAGCGGCTTTCTTTGCGGCGGCGAGTTTGGCGGCATCCGCTTCCTGCTGTACACGGCCTTGCCATACTTCGTAAGGATTGATACCAAGACCGGTGAATATAGTACCTGGTCTGCTCCTTGGGTCGAGACTCGTTTGGTTTAGTGCCATGTTTTATTTTCCTTTCAATCCGAATTGTCCGAAATTCTGTGACAAGAAATCTAACTTGTCTTTCGCACCTGCATTTTGGAATTGAGTGGTTGTCGGGAACGATGATAGAACACCGGTTTTTGATCCTTTTGTTTTTTCAATTAAACCTTGTGGCAATTCCGGATTTGCATTTTGTTCAGTAGGCGCAAAAGGTTTAAACTCCATTTTGCTAATTGTATTAGTCGTAGGCAAACCCATAGCAGCAAAATCCGGATTAATAGGATTAATCATGGGTGAAGGTTCCGTTAGAACAGGTCGTGCCGGAGTTGCTACTTGTTGAGTTGGCATGGCCATAGGCACATTCTCCATGAATGACTGCAAGGTGGGTGGACCTGATGGCAAAACTGATTGTTGAACCGTAGGTGGAGCAACAGGAGTTAGAAATTGTTGTGCAGGAGACTGAGGAATTACATTTTGATCAATACCCATTATTGGTTGCGCGGCCATCATTGACGGCGTTGCATTGAAATTCATTGCTTCCTGAACAGGCAACGTACTCGCAACAGGCGTGACTGCTTCAGTTGCAGTTGTAGTAGGTTGTGTAGTGACTACATTTTGAGCGGTGTTAACCGCAGGTGGTGTGGTTGCTACATTTTGGGTGGTATTAACCGCAGGTGGTGTAGGTGGTGCTACAACGGAAGGAGCATTTTCTGAAGATAAATTTTGTTCAATAGTAGATGCTGATTTTTCAAATAGACCTGGGTACTTAACATTTAATCTTTGAAGGTTAGTAAGACCATAGTTACCTACAAAAGGACTTGTTTTTTGTTCTGTTCCAGAATCAGCAGTTAATGAAGTACCAGGGTTTAAAACACCTGTTGTAGTTTCAATACCAGGTGTTCGTTGCTTTGCCATTGCAACACCGATTCCGGACAAGTCTTTGAGTCCGGTCATGATGTTTTGTGAACCGGCTTCAGACAACCTATTGGCGGCCTCCATAGCATCAATCCAAGGCTGTTGCTTGTTCAGTTGCCATTGCTTCTCTTGGTATCCCGCAAGTTGACCCAACGTGTTTTGGTAATTAGCCAAGTTCTGTTGTTGCTGTTGGGCCATCTGCATCGCAAGTTGCGTATTGGCATCCATTCTGTTGCCAGCACCGGCGTTGATGGCGGCGAGTCTTTCAGCACCCGATAGACCGGATTCCATGATAGCCCTGTTGGCGGCGGCTTGACCCCTGTCAATCCCGGCTTCAATCAGGCTTTGACCAGGCAAAGACGTATCGAACGCACGTGATTGTGCAAGACCATAAGCCTCCTGCATCCCTTGTGGGATTGCATACATAGGTTGGTCAAATTGCTTGCGAAGTTTGTCGGCTTGTGCCTTTTGCACGATGCCGTATATTCCGGATGCAAGAGGCGCAGCGGCCATGATTCCTGCCGAAACAGGGTTCAATGCAGATGCTGCGCTCAACCCGGCAGCGCCTAATGCACCTGCCGCTCCGGCACCTGCCGCTCCAGCAGCTGGTTTTCCAAACATTTGTAACAATGCCGCAAGTTGTGAAGGATCCATAGGTGCAATTTACGAATTTTAGGTTTCGGGAGAAGTTCTATAGTGGACTCCTGCTGAATTTAGTATGGCTTTGCCATCGTCGGCGTTGTTGGAAAACCTAACCGTCAATGACGAACTACGCAATGGGTCGCCGTTTATCAGCGGAAGTTGGACAGGCGTGTTGATGTCCCTCAACAATCCTGCCTTGGCAACACCTTCATCATCAACATAGTCAGCCTCAATCAAGGAAGACCTTTGACCTTCAGGAGTTACGATTTCAGGGCTGTACCAACCCGTTCCGTTGTTGGCTTGGACGCTCAAGAAAACCTTCTTTGTAACAGGGTTGTCGTTGAACAGCATATCCACGCTCATCGGGAACTTGTTTCCGTAGATTACGTTCTGGTTGTCGGGGTCTGCATCGTGCAGGTAGACGGCGCCGTTCTTCATCGAGAACATACGACCTGCGCTACGACCGTAATACTCAGGCAACCAATCCATGAAACACGACCACCTGTTACCGCTTTCGCTTTCGTCGCTGGCGGCGAACCAATAAGTCAACGTGTCACCTCCGGCTTCGATGTCGATGTCGTTGACAATCTTGGACAATGGCTTCACCGTTACCATGTACTCGGAGAACTCGGCATTGTACCCACCGTAGAATTTGTAGTTGGAGAACTCAACGATTTCACGGCAGTAATCGGCGAACCAGTTTCCGATTCCCCTTCTGCTGATGGACTTGACGCCGTTCACGTCATACCTTACGACAGCACCTGCAAGGGCATCAACCCAGAACATGTACGTGTCTCCACGGACGATGCTTTCAGGATTTACGGTACCGAACCTCCATGCCATAGGACGGAGTGTACCAAGGATTTTTGAACCGATGGTAATCAGGTCTGTGTCACCGCTGTTCACCAACTCACGGCTGAGGTACACGGCGAACGTCCTTGACCCGGAGCATGGACAGACAATGACCTGATCCATTTCCTCCATGTGCATGATAAGTCCGTAGTCGGTGTTGGCCACCTTGTTGTTCAGCGGTTCGAACAGGCGGAGTCCGTTACGTGACGTGCCTGGAAGGTATGAGTTGCTGATGCGGATGATAGTGCCTCTCCTCATCTGCTTGGCCTGTGGGTCTTCGACCGCGCCCCTTCCCAATGCTGGGACTTTGGACGGCCAATAGTCGCTCACGGACATCGATGACCTTGCCCACAACCTAAGCGACCAAGGTACGTTGGGTGTTGCGATTTCATCCTGATATCCGGGTCTTACCGGAATTTGAGATGGGATAAGCCACGCATCTGCGCCGATCAACGTACCCGTTGAATTGACCCACACGGGTTCTTCAAACGGCTTTTTGATGTCTGCAATGGCACCGATGATTTCGTTGTAGACCTTGGCTTCACCCACAAGTTTGCCGGGTCTGTACAACTCTACCACTTCGTTACCGAACAATTGCGGGATTGTGGTGTTGTTTTCGATGACGAGGTAAACGCCGCGTTGCCCGATGAGTTCAACATCTATCGGGGTGTTCAAATACTCACCTCTCGCGTTAGTAATAATCCTGATCCTGTCGCCGGGTTGATATGCCCAACCTACCTGACCGAATTGTAGCAACTCGTTACCGGTTGACACGGTCGCAGAACCAGCGTTTATTTCCCTGAACCTATTGAACGAATCTCCAAAGTCGAGGTAGATTTCACGGGCTTGTGCGCCGTATCCGGATATGACAGGAGTACCACTTGACCCATCGAACCTTGATACGTACAACACACTACCGATTGCCCATTGCAGGAATCTGTCTGTGGATTGTTCGGGTGTGGCAACGAATTGGAAATAACGGAATCTGTTGTATTCAGGTACGGGTACAGAGCTGTTGATAGTCCAGTTGATGGTGGCACGACCGCGTCTGTATGTACCTGGAACAGGGTATTTTACCGGGTCATACAAATGGAGGTCATCGTTGATACCAGGAATCTTGAACCCTTTCAGCATCTGAACCGGAGTCTGATTACCATGTTGGTCGATGCCGATGATACCGATGTCGTAAACCCCCCATCTCTTAAAGTATGGTCCGGAATCGTAAGACAGGAAGTTGATTACAATATCCGGGTTGATGTAAGGTACGTTGAAGCTGTAAGTCCTTCCTTCCCAATATTGGTAGATGTTCATTAGGAAACCATACGAACTTCCTGACACGAATGAGAACCTACACAACCCACCCCAGTTGAATATCGTCCTGTCTTCCGTCCTATCGTTGTCGTTGTTACCGATGATGTAGTTCTTGTTCATCGACCCATGAAGGACGATTGTGTAATCGCCGTTCTGGTCGGTCGTAGTCCACGGACCCCACGTTGTCAGAACCGTGAAGTTCCTTACAGCATCACCATTCGTATCGACAACCCTTCCTTGCACTTGGGTGCTTATCTTATCCCTTGGATTGGAGTCTTGATTCACGTTGCCGGCAATCAAATGTCTGTGCCTATTACCAATCGTATCGATGAATACTTCAGGACCGGTGAGTACAGGAGTGTCAAGACTGCCAACCCATTTGTTTTGGTCAAGGTTGTTTACTATAGTAAGGTTGGTAACGCTGATGTTGCTCAACGTATAGTTCAAGTTGGTCGCGTTTCCGTTAACGGTACCACCGCCACCAAGAATTGCGTTACCACCTACCGATACCGCCGCCAATCTCCATTGGAATGGCAACCCTACACCTGGTGCAAGTCCTGAAGGATACCTCCATCTTCTTATCGGAATCCACGTAAACCCGTTATGGTCAGTTACGTTTCTGAACTCACGATAAATTTGGTCAAGAAATGTATATCCAAGGCTTGACCAGTAGTCGGCACCCTTGCATCTGTTTGATGCAAACCCGGCGATTAAGTTCAACTGAGCGTTTGGATATACCAATCCTGTCGCTGCGGTAACAGGCAATGGTATATTTGTTATTGACTCATAAGTCGTAGCTCCTACGTAAGTCCTCGTCATCGGATATCCCGTATTACGGATATCGTTTGTAGGGTCAACGTAGTCATCACCGTTATCGTCAAACAAATAAATGTCTACCGGGCATGATTGTATTGCAAACTCTTCAGGTACGGTATTATCCGCGTACAAGAACTCACCAAGAAACAACGTACCGGTAGCATTGGTAGGAATCGTCACAACCATTTCACGATTGGCGATATCCGTGTTCCTTACGTAGGTTGCATTGACATCATTGATACCAAAGATATTCGTGCTTGTCCTTTGGAACTGCAATGAAGGATTGTTCAAATCAAGAATCGATCCGTCGTCCAAGAATCCACACTTCGGACTTGCTACACGAATGATAACGGTTTGCCCGGTTGGGACATTCCTAATAATGGCTTTCTGATAAATCTCACCTTGCTCAATACATGCACGGATACCTGCCCTTCCACTCCTCTGCTGAATATTTATCGCCGTGCCATTGTTTGTACCGTCAAGTACGGTCGTATTGTTTACGAACTGAGTCGCCGTATTTGTCCTATACGTTACTACTTGTTCAGTAATGCCGAGCAAAGATTGACCTGCAATGTAAACCGGGAATCCACCTGTTGCCGTGGTTTGGTCGCAGTCATTACCATCTACATCCAAGTTACCTACTCCACCTATCCTGTATGGTCCGTCAACATCGTTCTGCCAGATAGGTTGGTTTGCATAATACTTATCCCTATTTGGTATTCCGATACCAACTACGTTCGGATAAACCAACATACCACAAACCCGGAGATGAACTTCAAGGTCAACGTATCTTATGATTGCGTCCTGTTCTTCGATATCCAATTCCAAGTCCACGTTCAAACACGGCGTGTCGTGGTCTTCAATTGTGTTAGCAAGTAGAATCCTGTTGTTGCTGTCCTGATCCGTAATTTGGGTGGATGCCTTGGCGGCGTGTGGTGTGGCAAACGAGAACAGGTCAGAATACGCAACGTCAACGGCGACTGGCACCGTGTTGTTGTCGAACTCAATCTTCCTCGTATATATCCACTTGTCTTTCGGTATCCTTCCTGCGCTCTTCCAATCACGAGGCCATCCGTTTTCAGTACCTTCCTGATAGTACAACTCGATGAAGTCAACCTCACCACGGCAGAACTCCTTGTCAAGGTTGGTGTCAACCGAAAGGTCAATGATTGCAAGGTTCTTATTTATGGATACGGAACAGCTTTTATCTGAATATATCGGCCTCGAATAAGGTGACATTGTCGAGTATCCCCTATCACGGAAAATATATGAATACGCAAACCTGATAACACGTTTCTCAATGGAGTTGGTTGCGTCCGTGTTGTCCGATTCTATCGTGGCTACGGGTTCCGAATAAGGAACGAATGCACCGAAGTCAAGTTGTTCGCGTTCCCAAGGTGAATTGTAATAGTTTCTGAATTCCTTGTATGCCGTTGCCGGCGGTTGGATAACGCTTGCAACCCTGTCGGTATAGACAACATCAACCGTCCAACGACCGATGTTTTCACCATTGAATTCAAGGTAATCGTTGCAGGCATGTACTTCAAAATACTGCCTCAATGACGGCTCTGCATTCCACGCCAATTCGAAGTTCTTCAACATCTGCGTGTACTTGCTGATGTCTACGGAAGATGCCGTGTATAAGCCAGTAAATGTCGTGACGACGTTTCCTGAAGGGTCGATAACACTTACATCGAACGTCCTTATCTGTGCAGGTATGTGGGATGGGATGAATACGCGGACTTCAGATTTCTTGTCGGGGAACTCCTGCGCCCTGTCAAGGTCCACCATACGTGGAGGATTCAAGTCATCCGTCCAATGGAGGAATTGGTTGTCAACCAACCCGATTCCTGTGATGAGATGGTCCTTGTCGAAATTCAGGACAGGTGCCTGTACCACGACATCGAACCTATTCTCCTTCACCATGTGCCTGACAATGGTATGGTTCCCATTGGAGTTATGCCAAAAGTCAACACGTGTGTCTTCCCTCCTGTCCCAATAAGAACCGATAGGTGTGTTGATGCCGGCTGGCAAACCTGGGTCGAGTTCAACTGTTCCGTCCATGCTTGCCGGTGATTTCAACGGCTCCATGTGAATGTTCCTTGCCTCTGGATGAAACCCGTTGGCGGTGTTCATGTTACGGACATCCGTGTCCTTATCCATGCCTTGGTAGGCGGAATGGTGGAACTCTTGTTTCATCAGTATTTAAGTGCGCCTCCTGCGCTTCTTCTGAACGCTTGGATGACTTCTTTGACGGTGCTTGACTGCAACATACGGCGTGCTTCCACAAGGCTGAACGTGTACCGCTTGTGAGCCACCTGGTGCATGGAATAGTAGTTCGACTGCATGTTGCCTTTGGCCAATGCCTTGAGGTAGTTGGATTCTATGTACAACATACAAGGCTTGATGACTGCGACATGGACGAGGTTCGTGCCGTCAGGATCGTAGTTGTCGCTCAGATACTCAAGGACGATTTCGTCAATCTTGGTATTGGAGCTGAACACGAACTGCCTGTTCTCAAGGTCGATTTGGTAGTCACCTTCTGCAACGTAACCACCGCCGTGTCCGATCCAAGCCCCTCCGGTCCAATAGTGCAACCTGTAATCGTTGAAGTTGATGGCGTGCGGATCGTTCTCGTTGTACGGAAGACCTTTCACATTGCCGCCGTTCACCGGAGTATGGATACCACAGGCGTTAATCGCGCTGATGTCCATTGCAGGGTTGTAGGCGAACGTCATCACGTTGCCGTTGTTGGAGAACCCGACAGTCAGGTATTGTACATAGTCACGTGGGAAGTCAACACGGCGCGTCTCCGGGTCAACAGGAATCCTTCTCTTCCTGATGTTTGTACCGACACGCAGTTTCTGACCGGCTTCCTCGCGCATGAAACGTACCGCAAGATGATACCTTTGGGTGTAGGTCTTGTAGTTCTCGTCTCCGTCTTCGAAACAGGACATCTTGATGATTTCGTCCAGGGTATCGAACCCTTGGTTGCCTAACGTACTCATGCCCTATCCTCCCCGTCGTTTGCTGTGTCTATCTGTACGCGGCGTAGTGTGACGATACATTGTTCGATTACCTCCTGCTCAAGTTCTGATGGGATTTTGAGAGGTTCATCGATGTCGCTCTGTGGGTTGATAGGCTCAACAACGTCTACCATGACTTTGTTAGCCGGCTTTCTGGACAGACGGATGTTGCCGTCAGGAGTTAACGCGTATCCGATGTTCCCTTCGAGGTTCAGCAACCTGTGGTTCCCATCCAACCAAGACTCAGGTACTTGGATGTATTGGGACGCCGGTCTTACAACCACGCTCAACAGATCAGGTGCATCTACGTATCCGTTCGGAAGTTTGACATACCAGTCAGTTCCGATGAGTTCAGGTTCAAGTGTCCTCCTCGTGAACAGACCCTCGTCCATTTTCAGTTTGATGCCTTTGGTTTTGGCAAGGGCGTCGCTGACCAACCGGTTCCGAATGGTACCGATATGCGCCGCCACTTGGTATTCCGTGACGTCGTTGTCGTTGCGTACTTGCCCACCATAGTAACGCTTCAACACGAGTGCTGCTGCTTCACGTATCGTCATTTGACAATCTGTTCTTTTTGTAGACCGTATTGTAATAACAAGGAATCGTTGAGTACGACACCCGTGTATTCAAGAACCTTGACGATAATCGCCATGATTTCAGGGTCGTTCCACTCAGGATTCACATTCAGCGGATCCGCCTCGTTCGGGAACTCCCTTCCGTTAACGATTGTCCTGCCGACATAGATTTTATTAGGCTTCCTGTAGTATCTGAATTCCACGTAGTTGATGTTTACGGGAGATACTTCAATCCTGCCTTTGTCGTAAAACCTCGCAATCGGATCGGTAGTTCTCGGATAATCGATAGGGTCGTTGCAACGGCGGTCGAATTCCCCGTCACCGAGCCATTGTACGGTCGCACGATAACGGATAATCGGATCACCTTCACAACAATCCTTGCAGTATCCGGTAGCGGTTACCTGTGTTGGTCCCAGATTGAAGTCCGCATCCGGATTATAGTTACCGAAACCACTTGATAGTTGGATCGATATAGCCTTGATGAATGGAGCCAACGCGGCCTGTACCCTCTTGTTGTCATCGTCGGATGGACTTGACTTGGGCATCTGAGGACCGTACTTGGCGATGTTGGAATACAACTGTTTTTGTAATTCAACTTGGCCCTGATTGAACAGACGGGCAAACTCATCCATGTTGATGAATCCGCTCACGGCCTTGTTCGCCATCGTCTGGTAAAGTTTGTATGCCTCGTTGGATGTCATGCCACAAATTACATCAAAAAATCCCAAAACAGAAAACCCGGACATGCCGGGTTTATTGTCACCTAAAATGCTGAAAGCTTTAAAATTCTATAGCAAACTTATGGTTTTTTCAATTGTCCGCAAAGACGTCGAAACAATCATAAGGTCTGGGGCTGACAAGGCTATAGCCATTCGCTCATCGGCGCACATCCCGTCTATCTGACCGATGTGTATCCCCTTTGATTTGTACAACTCACGGGCGACAGAAGAGCAGATAGAATACATCACCTCTTTGGGAATCTGCAATATGTTGTCGCGTGACATAACCAGTTCCTCCTTGGATTTGAGGGACAAAGACTTGTCCTTCAGAATGTTCAAGGCATTCGACAGCGTGAATTTGATATCCTTGTCAGTCATTGTTGAATTTGATAATGGTTTCCAAATCGCCGATTGTCCAAACAGGTTGGGGGAAGTCTATGTCAACACCTGCGATGTTGATGTTCTTCGGCATGTAGTCGAAGCCGAGCGTGATTTCAACGCCATCCTTTTCCCATATTGGATCAGGGTATTTGGATACGAGTTTGTACCCGGCGGCGAGCAACGAAGGGTAACTGAAGTTAGCACGCTGGTAACTGATTTGATCCTTTGATGAATACTTGCCAACGACGGCGCTCGATATGCCGGTAAGACGGGATACTTCCGCGTTACGGCAGTACCTGCTGACGTGGTGTATCCACTCCTTCGTCTCTTGATTCAAATG
>Ga0315901_10008568_pt1 | contig 11869 bp, 10 predicted proteins | sample LakEriMetagenome_10_FD_203761 | JGI IMG/M metagenome (GOLD analysis project Ga0315901, IMG submission 203761) | Freshwater fungal communities from buoy surface, Lake Erie, Ohio, United States - Buoy 2 MA116 | ecosystem: Environmental > Aquatic > Freshwater > Lake | place: USA: Lake Erie, Ohio...
CTCGCGATCGTTCGAGCACTGGAAAAAGATGGGATGACCCCGGACCAAGCTCTGGCCAAGATCCAAGGGATGGCACGTGGGGAAGCGACGCTGGCCGATATCGGCGAGAACACCGCTGCGCTGCTCCGTCGTTCCACCGCCGCTCCGGGAGGAGCACGCCGGGAGACCAAAGACGTGCTGGCTACCCGCGAAGCCGGTCGTATCCCTCGGGTGTCGGACGATCTACGTACACTGATGTCGGGGTCGAAGGATTTCTACACCGATGTGACCGACCTGATTAAAAAGCGTTCGTCGGACGCCGACGCTTTGTATAGTGCGGCATGGTCGTCCGCTCCCACCTTCACCGCGAAAAATTCGCAGGAGATCGAGGCGCTGCGCAATCTGCCCACTTTCCGCAAGGCGATGGAAGGCGGCTCCCGCCGCATGGCCGATCAAGGCTTGGATATCGCAGATCCAGCAAACGTGCTGCGCGGTTTGCACGAGACCAAGCTGGAGCTGGACGACATGATCGAGAAGGCGATGACCTCGGACCGTGGTGCGAACCAAGCGCGAATCTTAACGGACATGAAGAATCGACTCTTGCAAGCAATGGAGCGCCAGTCGCCCGAATACCGAATCGCCCGCCAAGCGTTCGCTGGGGATTCCGAGATGCTCACCGCCATGAAAGAAGGCCAACGGATCTACCAACTGCCCGAGATGGATATGCGCAAGCTTATCGACCGGTTCAAGGACTCCCCGTCCGAGTACGACGCTTTCCGCGCTGGTATCTCCCAAGCCATGCTGGAGAGACTCCGCGTTGCCGGACCGTCTGCCGACCCGATGGCTACTGTGCTTTCTCGCGATATGGAGCAAAAGCTCCGCCGCGCATTCCGGGACGACGAGGCGTTTGACCTGTTCAAGCAGCGCCTGAGCGAAGAGCGCACGATGCTGGGCACCGAGAAGGCGGGTTTCCGCAAGACACCGCTCGACACAGACCTCGAATCCCAAGGCGCTGGTGCCGTAGGCGCTGGCACCTCCCTGCTGCAGGGTCGCCCGGTGGCTGCGGCGCTCGAAACGGTTCGCTCCCGGTTCCCGAACCTCATGGGTACACCGGAACGGATCGCGGCTCCTACCGCGCAGAAGCTCCTGACCCCCGGCCCAAAGGCCGACCCGGTGATCGACAGCATCATGCAGAGCCTGAAGGCACAAGAAGCCCAGTTGCTCCAAGCTACCGGAGCGGTCGGAACCGGTGCCGCGCTGACCGGAGGTATTGCCGCCTCCCGTGCGCCTAAGGAGCAGTACGCAGAAGAAGGCCAGCCGACACCCGCCCCGGCCTCTCCGTTGCAGTCGATGGGTCAGTAAGCTACCCAAGTACCCGCCAGCACTCCGAGGCCCTTCCGAGGGCTTCCCGGCTTACGCTGAGCTTACGTGCGCGCACACGAGAACATTCCGGAATACCCCGAGTGGTGAAGAGAGGGGGCGGGGCGTCTGGAGACCCCGTCGTGTTCCATAATAATGGAACGGGTGATGGAACGGTTGACCGGCTCAGAGGCCGCGCCGGACGGGGCTCGAGATGTTCGTGTTCCGTTGTATCCCCCGTTCCACCATATACCCCCCGCCTCGAACCATGCCGTTGACAGAGCAATCCCCCCGCGTGCGCATGGAACGATGGAACAGGAGGCCTGTCTGTCGAATGGGAGTGGGTGTTCCATCATGTGTTCCATTGCTATGGAACGGTGGAACAAACTGTGGGGGTTGCTGTTCCGATGGCGAGATGTTATAATTCTACCAGCCCACAGAGGTGGTGTCAATATATAGACGAATAGAGAGGTAAATGATGACTAGTCTGATTCAAGACTACGCGAACCTGTTCGCTGGTAATCTCCGGTCCTTCGGCCAGTGGGACCCGGCGACGGGGAACATGCTCACCGAAAAGAGCGAGGTTACGCTGCAGCATTACGCCGACCATTTGGAAGGCGTCATGGGGCTGGGTATAGTCCCGATCACCGACGGCGGCACAGTGCTGTTCGGTTGCATCGACGTGGACAACCACGGCAAGGGCTCGGACGGGTCCGACGTGGACATTCCGAAGCTGGTCGAAAAGATCGAGCATTATCGGCTCCCGCTGGTGGCGACTCGGAGCAAATCGGGCGGCGCACACCTGTACCTGTTCGGCGAGGAGTACCTCCCGGCCAAGCTCGTGATCCGGCTGCTGAATTCGTGGCGCGACATGCTGCAAATTCCGAATCACGTGGATATATTCCCTAAGCAGGACTCGCTGACGACATCCAGTGGCGAAAAGTCGCTGGGCAACTGGATCAACCTGCCGTTCTTCGACAAAGACAAGACGGTGCGATACGCGGTGGACGACAAAGGCCAGAAGATGTCGTTCGAGCTGTTCATCTCGTACGCGCAGTCGCGCCGGGTGACAGTGGCGGCGCTGCAAGAGATGGCCCACCGGGAGCACTTGGAGGCCCCGCCGTGTATCCAGAAGATGATTCACACTGGGGTCGAGTCGGGTTCGCGCAACGACGCGATGTACAACGTGGTGGTCTACCTCAAGCGTGCCCGCCCCGACTCGTTCTTTGACGACGCAATGGCGCTCAACCGCACGATGTTCGACAAACCGTTGGGACCGGCTGAAGCCAAGAAGGTGATCCGTTCGGCATCGCGCCGGGACTACTTGTACAAATGCAGCGAAGAGCCGTGCAAATCGCTGTGCGACCGCAAGGTGTGCGTCACCCGCGAGTTCGGCATCTCGACCGAGGAGAGCAAGGAGCTGGACGCGCAGGACTCGCTGCCACAGTTCACGGAGCTTATCGAGTACCAGTCCGAACCCCCGCGCTGGGGCATCCACGTTAACGGGAAGCTGATCGCGAACATCCCCACCATCATCCTGCGCGACCCCGCCGCGATGGGTACACTGATCTTTGAGCAGCTGAAGATCAACATCCCCAAGATCACTCAGGACTCGTGGCGACGTAGGATTCTGGACCCGCTCATTCCAACGCTGCGGGTAATCGAAGTACCCAAGGAGGCCAGTGCCTCGGGGATCATTGCCGCCAAGTTCAACGAGTTCGTGCAAAAGGCGGATCTCACCTCGGACGGCACCAACACCGAAGATCGCAAGGCGCTAACCCGCAACATCCCGGTGGTACAAGTCGTCAACGGCGTGCGGTGTATCGTGTTCCGGGGCACAGCTTTCTCCGAATTCCTCAAGCGCAACAAAGCGGAGGTGATGACCGGCATGGATCTGTGGACTGCGCTGCGGCGCGACTGTGGCGCGGACCACGACAAGATGCGAATCCCCGGCGGTAAGCCCATCAACGTTTGGTATGCTCCCGTAACCGAAGACCACGAGGTGAAAGTCGATGAACCCAAGTTCCGATCAGAATTCTAAAGTGCAGATCGATTATGACGTTAAGACCAGTCGATTCATCATCCACTCCCCGCCGTGGATGGTGGACAAGATTCGTCGCATTCCCAATCGGCGCTGGGATTCTCGTCGTCGCGTGTGGACAGCTCCTGCTTTACGCGCTAATAGCGAGTTTCTGCTTGGTAATTTTGATGGCGACGCTTTTTCAGTCAATGCTCGCCAAGTTGCAGCTGCGACTCTCGAGCGCGTACGCACGAACCAAATAGCAGCGTTCCCGCCGGTCTACTCATTCAAGACCACGCCTCGGCCTTACCAGCTGAAGGGTCTGAATTGCGCATGGAACAAAAGCACATTCGCGTTCTACATGGATATGGGTACCGGCAAGACCAAAACGTCGCTGGACCTTTTCTCGGCGTACTTCATGGACAGCAAGGTGGATCGGGTATTGATCGTCACCAAGTTCAGCACACGCAAGAACTGGGAGCGCGAGGTACTCATTCACTGCCCGATGGAGTGCGACACGCTTATTCTAGACACCAGCAAGCCCAAAGCGTTCGATGAGTGGAACACCACCGTCGATGGTCGACTCAAATTCCTCGTTGTGGGCACAGAGTCCCTAGCCGCTGGGGGCGCTGCGGGTCTTGCACAAAAGTTCGTGGACTGCAGCACCCGTGTTGGCATGATCGTCGACGAAGCGCACATGATTAAAAACCACTCGGCGGTACGCAGCAAGAACTGCGTAAAGCTGGGTAAATCCGCGAATTATAAAGTGATCATGACGGGCACGCCAGTGGCGAATGGCCCGATGGATATATTTATGCAATTCGAGTTCCTCGATCCGAACATTATCGGGATCGGGGATTTTTACTCTTTCCGCAATCGGTACGCGATCATGGGCGGGTACGAGGATCGGCAGGTGGTAGGCTACCAGAACATGGAAGAGCTTATCGAGTTGATCTCACCGTTCGTCTATCAGGTCCGCAAGTCCGAGGTGCTGACGGAGCTTCCACCGAAGGTGCACCAGACCCGTGAGGTGCAATTGAACGATGAACAGAAACGACTATATAAAGACATTGCTAAACGTGACAAGGCGGTATCTGGAGATCAAGGAATCACCGTCAAAACAGTGCTCGAGCGAATGCTCCGACTCCAAGAAATCGCCGGGGGTATTATCACTTTCGAGCGTAACCCCGACCTTTACGACGCGTCGAAGTTCACGCATAATCGCATTGCAGGAAAGAACCCGAAAATCGAGGAGCTTTTGGCCGTAGCCGAGGAGAATGACGCCAGCACGATCGTCTGGTGTCGATTCATCGAAGAGATCCGTATGGTGTGCGAGGCCCTCCGCGAGAGGTACGGGCACGACGCCGTGGTGGAGATCCACGGGGGCATCTCCGAGAACGATCGGGACTATAATGTGCAGAACCTGTTCCAGACTGGTAAGGCGCGGTTCCTCGTAGGCAACGCAGCCACTGGCGGTGTGGGTCTTAACATGACCCGTGCTGAGCTTGTGGTGTACTACTCGAACTCGTTCTCTTTCACCGATCGAGAGCAGTCCGAGGACCGAGCACATCGGATCGGACAGACGCGGAGCGTGACATACATCGACATTATCGCCGAAGGCACTGTGGATGTAGCGGTGACGCAAGCGCTGCGAGAGAAAAAGGATGTGAGTGAATTCGTGCGCACGAGCATCAACGACCGAAACGATCGCCCATTGCTGGGAACGCTCGCGTAGTGTATAATAGGGCACATAGACGTTAGAACATAGAGGAAGTATGCAAAAACCCGTAGTATTCGTGACGCAAGAAGTCACGACCGCCAATTACCAAGACGTGGAACGTTTCGGCGAACCCGTATTTCTATCAACCAGTGAGGTGTCGAATGTTCCCGACTCGCTTCACAATCAGAAGCTCGTGTCCTTCATTCGCAGCCGGTTCGATCGGTTCGACCCCGCCGTGGACTTTATCGCCCCCAGTGGTAGTCCTATCGTTGCGGGGCTGGTGTTCGCAATGGCCCGCGAGAAGGGCGACACGTTCAATATCCTGAAATGGAACAACCGCGACCGCCAATATACCGCGATTAGAATTGGTGTAAAAGGAGAGAAGAATGTCTACTGAAAACACAAATGAGTACGCCAAGTACGACGGAATGTCGTTGGTTGATCTGGTCCAAGCGATGTCCACGGTCCAGAACCGTAAAGAGTCGCTCGAAGACCAGCTGAAGATTCTGAATAAGGAATTCGACTTCCTGCGGATCACCAAGATCCCGTCGAAGATGGAGGACGATGGTATCGACAACATCAACGTGAGCGGCATTGGCCGGGTGTCGTTGACTTCCGATATGTACGTGTCGGTCAAAGCCGACAAGAAGGCTGATTTCTTCGAGTGGCTCCGTGACAATGGCCGGGGCGACCTCTTGCAGGAGAACGTGAACCCGTCCACGCTCAAGGCGGCTGTCAAGAAGATGTTCCGCGAGGGCGAAGAGGTGCCGGACCAGATGCTTAACGTGTCGCCGTTCACCCGTGCATCGATCACTCGTGTTTAAAGAATTCGGCAATCCCGCCGGATACCCCGCACGCAACGCGTGCATGTAACTAGGAGCCAAGAAATGGCAAAGACTCAAGCAGTGGCAGTTCAAGAAGCATCGTTTGAAGTAATGACTAACGACGTACCCGAGTGGTTGAAGCAAGGCCAAGCTCGCGGAGCCGAGAACGTCACCACCGACGACATGATCATCCCGCGAATCGAGCTAATTCAAGCGTTGTCACCCGCACGCAAAAAGAACGATCCCGCGTACATCGATGGGGCCGACGAGGGCATGCTGTACAACAACGTCACGCGCCAGCTCTACGGCGAAGCAGTGACCGTGGTGCCGGTGTACTACACCAAGCAATTCCTCGTGTGGAAAGACCGCAAGGCCGGTGGTGGTGGTAGCAACGGATTCCGTGGTGCATTCGCCAGCGAGGCACTGGCCCGCGACGCGATCGCGCAGCTGGGTGAAGAGGCGCTGGAGATCTCCGACACCGCGCAGCACTTCGTGCTCGTGAACCACGGCGGCGAATGGCAAGAGGCGGTGATCTCGATGGCCAAGTCCAAGATCAAAGTGTCCAAGCGTTGGAATTCGCTGATCCGGATGACACAGACCGACTCGTTCGCTCGCGCCTACAAGCTGTCGGCAGCAACCGAGACCAACGCTCGAAACGAATCGTACCACAACTTTGCGATTGCCCCGATGGGCTTCGTTAACAAAGACGTGTACGACCGTGCCGAGAAGCTGTACGAGACGATCCGCGCTGGTGGTGTGAAGGTGTCGAACGATTACGACGCCGAAGTGCACGAAACGGCAGAATCCGAGTATTAATCAACGGGGGCTTCGGCCCCCAATTAATTGAAAGACCAAAATGGCAACCAAAAAGCAAGTGAATGAAGTGCCTGAAGGCTTCACCGACACGACCAAGACCGAGATCGTACCGAACCCAGCGCCAGAGCGACCCGTACCCGCACCAGAGCGACAAGTACCCACACCAGAGCGACAAGTACCCACACCAGAGCCGGTGGCGGGCTACCATCCTCTGAGCGACGACGAGGTACGCCGCGTTAACCAGTCGAAGACGCTGTTCGATGCGGCGATCATGTACCTGACCATTCTGCGCGAAGCGTACCACGATGCCGAATCCCAGCGTATGTTCGCAGTGGCGATCACCAACGCCGAGACCGCCAGTATGTGGGCAGTGCGGGGCATCACGCACCGAGGCTGATGCAAGTCCACGCGCTTTATGGACCTCCGGGCACGGGCAAGACCACGGAGCTGCTGCGACGGGTGAAGAACATTCGCGACTCGGGCGTGCAAGCCGAACGAGTCGCTTTCGTCTCTTTCACTCGCGCCGCCGCTTCCGAGGCGCTGTCCCGGCTCGGGCTCAAGCGGTCCGACAACGTGTCCACCATCCACGCGATGGCGTTTCGATCGCTGAACATGCGACAAGCGCAGGTGGTGGACTCGATGAAGCTGCGGGAGTTCTCCACGGTGATGGGGATACCGATCATTGGAAAATCACCAGAAGACGACGAGGAGCGCGCAGATGGAGACTTTTACCTTGACTTACTCAATTACGCCCGGAACACCTTTTCCAACCCGTCGGAAGTTTACGACATCTCGGATAGGCCGGGCAACCGCGCTGAATTCAATGCGTTCGTACGCGCATACGCTGAGTGGAAATCTACATACGGCTATTACGACTTCACCGACATGCTTGAACGAGCCGCCCGTGGCTCGATGCGTGGAGATGCCGAGGTCGTATTTGTCGACGAAGCTCAAGACCTATCACCTCTTCAGTGGCGGGTTATCGAAAAGCTCGTTCGACACGCTCAAGAAGTGCACATCGCGGGGGACGATGATCAGGCGATTTATACGTGGGCCGGTGCTGATGCGCACGGTATGGCACGATTCACGCAAAAGCATAAGGGTGATAGCCATGTGCTCTCGCTCTCGCATCGACTTCCTGTTGCAGTCCACGCGAGATCTCAAGACCTCATCCGTCGCGTCACTCTCCGAGTGGATAAGGACTTCAGTCCCCGCCCGGATTTGGGATTGGTCCGAGTACACGGGTCGATCAACTCCGTGGACATCACGCATGGAGAGGATGTACTTCTACTGGGACGGACGCACTCAGTGCTTCGCGAAGTTGAGCAATCGCTCATCGAGCAGAGGATACCATACGTACGCGAGACTGGCCGTCCCGGAATGTATCAAAATCGATACGCCGCCGCCATTCGGGCATTCAGGAAGCTGGATCGAGGTGAGCGAATCACAGATGGCGAACGCACTGCGATCTTTACGTGTGCATCTGCGGCCACCCGAGCAAGTCTTGAGGCAGGAGACTACAAAGGCGTGGTATCCCGGCCTTTCTACGTCGCCCTTAACATCCCCGGCAGAGCAGTGGATTTCTATCGAGACGCTGACTTGGAATCCACCCCCACCATCCGGCTTTCTACGATCCATGCTGCGAAAGGTCACGAGGCCCATCGCGTTATTCTTCTCACGGATATGACCACCCGAGTGGGCCAGAGCGCCGAGAAGAACCCGGACGACGAACTGCGGGTGTGGTACGTCGGCATGACCCGCTCGAAGCACATACTCGACATCGTGGAAGGGCACAACGGGTACAAACTATAGCAGTTGACAGGCAGTATCGCGGGTGGTATAATATCCACTTCATCAACCAATAGATAGAGGACAGACCAGATGGCATACGACAACACCAATTCGGGCATGATGGCCCGGAACGAGAATCGCAAGACCGACAAGCAATCGGAGTTCTCCGGCTCGATTAACGTCGAGGGCGTCGATTACTGGCTTTCGGCGTGGGTGAACGAGGGTAAACCGGGCGGCAAGATGGAAGGTAGAAAATACTTCTCCATCAAGATCAACCGCAAGGAAAATGCCGTCAACAGTGGTGGCGGGGTGCAGCGCATGGAGCGCCCAAGCTACGGGAACATCGAGTCGGACGATATCCCGTTCTGAGATGTCCACATTCCCACGTATTGACCACGCACCGGTCGTGGTGATCGACACCGAGACCACGGGGCTGAAGTGGTGGGCCGACAAGCTGTTCGGCATTTCCATCGCGCTCCCCGGGTTCTCGGGGTATTGGGACGTTCGCACCGATCCGGGCGTGATCCAGTGGCTTAGTAACCTGATCGACGAAAAGCGTGTCGACCTCTGGGTCGGCCACAACCTCAAATTCGACCTTCACTTCCTGCGGGAAGCCGGGGTGGCGATTCCGCTGGACCGCATTGATTGCACGATGACCCGCGCCGCGCTGATTTCGGAGCACGAGCCCACGTACGCCCTCGACTTCCTCGCCCGCAAATACTGCGGGATGAAGAAGGACGAGGAGATTTACGAGGAGATGGCGAAGCTCTTCGGCGGTCGTGCGACCCGCAATGCGCAGATGCCTAACATCTCCCGCGCCCCGGTCAGTCTCGTGTCGAAATACGCGATCCAAGACGCGGTGGTCACGCTGGCGCTGTACGAGTGGCAGCAGGAGCAAATGCAGACGCAGAACCTCGCCCAAGTGCATCGGCTCGAGCGCGACTTGATGCCGGTGATCATGGACATGGAAGAGCAGGGGGTGCGGGTGGATGTGGGACTGGCCGAGAAGGCCGTCCGTGACCTCACTGTGCGGGTCGACAGTATGCAGCGCGATCTGAATAGCTTGGCCGGTTTCGAGGTCAACCCGAACCCCTCCGGATCGATCGCTGACCTGTTCAAGCCCACACTCGGGGACGACAACGAGTGGTACCTTGTCGACGGCACGAAAGCGGACAAGACCGACGGGGGCAAGGCGTCGATCAACGCCGACTGTCTGCGTCGCATGAAGCACCCCGCCGCGAAGATGATTCTCGACTTGCGCAAAATGCTCAAGACCCGCGACACCTTCCTGTCGGGCCACATTCTGGGGCACGAACACGATGGCATCATTCACTGCAACTACAACCAGACTAAAAACGACGCTGAGGCGGGGACTGGCACTGGACGACTATCAGTTACCAATCCCGCTTTGCAGCAGATACCATCGCGAGACGTTGCCATCAAATCGCTTATCCGGCCTATTTTCAAGTCTGATGTGGGTGCTAAGTGGATGGGGCTTGATTGGTCACAATTTGAATTTCGAGTGGCTAACCATTACGGTCAAGTACCCTCGATTCTTGAGGCCTATCGCGCAAACCCCGATCTCGACTTTCACCAGCTGGTGTCTGACCTCACCGGCATCCCTCGAAACGCTCAGTACGCCGGAGGCCCGTCCTCCAAGGCGATCAACTTAGGACTCGCTTTCAACATGGGGTCCGGGCGGCTGGCGCAGGAGTGCGGGCTCCCGTACACCGAGGAGGTGGGACCGAATGGTAATGTGTTCCTGAAGGCCGGACCCGAGGCGATGGAACTGTTCGAGAAGTACCACACCGCGAACCCGGGGATGCGCAACACCGCGCAGAAGGCGAGTAACATCGCCAAGGAGCGTGGATCGGTGCATTCGATAATGGGCCGGAGGCTCCGGTTCCCGGGCGGGCAGTTCGTGCACAAGGCGTCGGGGTTGATTTACCAAGCGACCAGCGCGGATTGCATGAAGCAAAAGCTCATCGAGCTGCACAAATATTTAACCGCCGAAGGCTGCGGGCGACTGCTGCTGACGGTGCACGACGAGGTGGGCATATCGCTCGATAATGACTCACTCGACAAAGCGCAAGAGGTAGCACGAATCTACACGACCTTCGACGGTGTAGAATGCCCCATTCATCTGCGTGTTCCGATCACGTGCGACTGGGGTATAGGCGAAGACTGGTACGAAGCGAAAGGATAGAGGTATGGATAAACTTAGAGTCGTAGTGGATCTGCAGTACGGTAGCACCGGTAAGGGGCTGATCGTGGGCAAGATCGCCGAGGACGAGAAGCCGGACACGGTAATCACCGCGTGGGCACCGAATGCGGGACACACGTACATCGCCAAGGATGGGCGCAAGTTCATCCACACACACCTTGCCAACGGCATCGTGTCGTCCGGGCTTCGCCGAGTGTTGCTCGGACCGGGTTCGCTGATTAACCCGCAGCAGCTGCTGGCCGAGATGGCTGCGTGCTCGGACTTGCTCGAGAATGTGCAGGTCATCATTCACCCGCACGCCGCCATTGTGACCGATCGCCACATCGAGGAGGAGGCGGGGCCGATGACCAAGATCGGGTCGACCAAAAAGGGCGTGGGTGCCGCGATGATTCAGCGCATTCGACGCAATCCGGACGACCAGAATATCGCCGCTGCTTGCAACAATGAACTGTCGCGCTACGTAACCACAGTGGCTGGCTACCGGGCCGCACTGCGCGAGGCATCCAGTGTGCTCGTCGAGGGTGCACAAGGGTACGGGCTGTCGATGTACCACGGCTTTTACCCCTACACCACCTCTCGCGACGTCTCGATCTGGCAAATCCTTGCCGATTGCGGCATTCCGTTCGACATGATCCCAACGCTGATGGGCTCGCCCGACATTGGCGTCATCGGCACCTGCCGCACCTACCCGATTCGAGTGGCGAACCGATTCGATACGCACGGGACGCAGGTCGGGTACTCGGGTCCTTGCTACGACGACCAGCTGGAGATCTCGTTCGAGGAGATCGGGCAAAAGACCGAGCTTACCACTGTAACCAAGCTCCCGCGCCGGATTTTCACATTCAGCCGCAAGCAGATCGAGGAAGCGATCGAGTATAATGGTGCACGCGAGGTGTTCCTGAACTTTGTCAATTACTGCAAGTCCGGGGACGAATTGATGGACATTGTGGAATCGATCGAGCGGACCCCGAATACGGTGGTTCGGTGGATTGGGCTGGGGCCGGAGTACAAAGACGTGTACTCAGTGCCACAATACGGGCGCGAAGCGCGAATGGGACGAATTCTTGAACTTTGGAGAGTATATGCTACAGGTAGAATCAACAGTACACACGGATGAAATCAATGAACTCCCTTGG